>Ga0163161_10001954_pt1 | contig 15002 bp, 9 predicted proteins | sample S45metaG_FD_129847 | JGI IMG/M metagenome (GOLD analysis project Ga0163161, IMG submission 129847) | Switchgrass rhizosphere microbial communities from Kellogg Biological Station, Michigan, USA - S4-5 metaG | ecosystem: Host-associated > Plants > Roots > Rhizosphere > Soil | place: USA: Michigan... | reverse complement strand
TTTGGCTTTCAACTTTTGTCTGACAAAATACAAATCCAAATTTAATCCCAAATATTTTGTTTGGCTTTCAACTTTTGTCTGACAAAATACAAATCCAAATTTAATCCCAAATATTTTGTTTGGATTTCAACTTTTGTCTGACAAAATACAAATCCAAATTTAATCCCAAATATTTTGTTTGGCTTTCAACTTTTGTATGACAAAGTCCAAATCCAAATTTAATCCCAAATTTTTTTATAACAAATAATAACTTTTGATTCTTGTCTCACAACAAGTGTAGTTTATCCTTGATGATGAGCGACATGATGATATGATGATGCGCGATATGATAATGATAATGATGTAAGTAATGATTAAAATTTATGTATGATTATGTAATATGCAAAAGCGCAAGAACAAGGAATGAAAGTACAAAAGACGAAACGCTTAATTCTTTGTGCGTCTAATTCTATGTGTATATGTTTTTGTCTACGTGTCTAAGTGTATATGTCAATGTTTTGGGTTTTTGGGTTTTTTGATTGCGTTTTCATCATTTCGTCATTATTAATATTATATGCATACGGCTGATCGAGTTCGCATATAGTTTCCTTATTATTATTATTATCCTTTGGTTCTGAATCGAAATTGGAATAACAAATAGGAGGACTTGTCAATAATCTTGTTTTATCTTTTGTCCATAAAAATGCATCTGCTTGGATAAATTCTTTTGGTTCATAGCGATCAAATCTATGACACCGACATCCATAAAATTTTATTTTACCCAATATTAATAATTCCCTATCTATAATCCTATCCCAACGGTGACAAGGGCAACTAAAATATCTACCAAAGGTCAAACGAGCAAATCCTTCTCCATTAATACACACATCTAAATTTTCAGCTTGTCCATGACGAAATCGAACAGTTATATCTGTAGGACTCAAATTCTTGGATGGATAGGAAATGCAAACTTCATCATGCCAATTTAAACGTTCACCCTTTGATGGCTTTTCTGGTAAAACAAACCAACCATCGATACCATCTATACCAGGACCATCGTCAATACCAGAACCATCGATACCAGAACCATCATCGATACCAGAACCATCGATACCATCAATACCAGAACCATTGATACCATTGATACCAGGATACACTTTATTTATATTGTTGACAAACCATGATGAAAATTCATAATCCGCACAGGAACTGACACTATTGCGTTTCCATTTTTTAATGGTTTCATCGCTTGTTTCTGATGGATCAATTCCAAAACATAGGAATAATAATTTAGCCAGAGTACGTTTATCAATCGTATGATTTGGAAATGAATGAATGATGGAAAAATGATTCTTTGGGTTCAACATATCCACAAGAACAAGAGGTCTCGTTGTCCGAAAGGTAACAACGTGACCATCGATTCCTCGACCCCCTTGATTAAATCCATAATCACAAGCCGTTCCCAAACAACCGGCAAAGGTAAATTCTTTTTCCTTGTTTAAAATAGAAGAAGCATCTCCTCTTTCAATTCTGAGACCCTTGTACAGTAAGGTACCTGCAGGCACAGTTTTACAAATAAGTGATGGAAGATTTGAATCTTTATTATTGGGAACTGTAATTGTTTCAGTCGATAACAAAGTTGTCCAATCTTGATAAACAGTATTGGGTAACAGTGGTCTCGGAGGAACAAACTTTGGGTCTTTTGGACACAAGGACTTATTTATTGTATTTGTTGTTGTCATCTCGGTAATTTTTTTTTCGGGGGAGGAATTGTGAACTAGGTTTAAAAAATTAACAATTATTCATTTGATTTTGAAATTTTTTGTTCACTTACAACAACATTATTGAAATATAAATATAGGAAATGTATATTAAAGCGAAACGAGATCATCGGAAACATCAACAAAATTATCGACATCAACAAAATCAAGACTACATTCAAGAGTCCCGTCATAAGAGTACAAAAAACCATTATGGACTTTAGAAGTGGTCACATACGTTTGTATTCTTTTCCTTGAAATACCCAAATCAACAGAAGCCCTTGAAGCTGATACCCATGATCTTGTAAGTTTCATATTATTATTTGTATCATACTCGAATACTGCTTTCGCCATAGAAGCCTCTGCATTTTCTCTTTGGGTAGTCCATTGCAAGTTATCCAAATCGTTATCTGTTTTAATTTCATTTATATGATGCACGACAGGCAAGTTGTCTGGATTTGGTAGAAATGCTTTTGCTAATAAAATATGCAGTGGTCGAAATAACTTTTTACCGTTTGTCCACAAATTAATTTTAATATAGGTGTTATCAATATTTTGAGGAACAAGAATTTTATGCGTAGTTGCATTACGCACAATTCCTTCGCGGCATATTTCAAAGGATGGTGCACATTCAACTGAAACCCAGTCATATTTATTTTGTTCTTCTGTCGTGACACTCTTGATTGACTTTCCTGCATACATAAATCGAAAACCTTGAGTTGTTTGCCTTCTTCCGGAACAGACTGCGCCAATGCTGTTAGCAGGAATCCCCGTCGCACGAGCAGCTTCTACAATACTTTTAAATGTTGCAATAATTGTTTGTCCTTCTATTTGATGAACGGACCTGAAAACTCTAGTATTATTGATAAGACCATTCGCATGAGCATGGAGAGACTGTTCAGATTTAGAATTCCATTCGAGATTTTCCACATCATTATCGTCTGGTATTCCATTTTTATGATTGACTGTGTTTTGATCTGGTCTTGGTTTTGGAAGAAACGCATGGGCGACGAGTGTGTGAACATGAAAAGTTTTATTGCCATGAAGCGTGATTCTACAATATTTTCTGCACAATTGTGCTTTTATGATAAGACCATCAGAGTTACGTATACGACCTTTGCTAGATACTTGATATGTAGGAAAACTTTCAATGGCTCTCCACTCTTCATTTTCTAAATTGGCTGGAGGAAAAAGCGACAGTTTGATTTTTTGAGGTCCCCGTGACACTTTGGCACCTCCATTGATAGGTTGTAGCTTGACAGTCAAATTTTTTGAATTTAAAATCTCCTGGTTTGATATTTTTCGAATGATCCCCTCTTTGTTTATTTCTACATCAACATATTCTTTGATTGGAAGCCATTCACATTTTGTTTGTATAATTTCCTTTTCTTTGCACTGTCTTTTGTTCCACAGTTTTGTGGTTAAAGGACTATCATCGTCATCGTCGTCATATATGTCTTGGAGATAACGTTTAGTCATATTTTTATATATTGGTTTTGAAATCGAAAACTTATATAGTGCATTTTTTGTTTTTCTTTCGTTTGAGGTAGTGTGTCGAAGCAGACTATTGAATTTTGTTTGTATATTTCTATATTTCTATTTGACTTTCTTTTAAACAAATTGTTTGAGTGAAACTGTATTAAAATAATTTTGTTAAGCTATTTACATCACAGTGCCGTTGGCTGAGTGGTTAAAGCGTCAGACTCAAGTTCTGATATCGAAAGATGCGCAGGTTCGACCCCTGCACGGTACACAAACATATATTTTTTGATACAATAATTTTTATAGTTTGTATTACTTGCAAAAGTGCTATCACGTGGAAAAATAAATTGAATGCATTTATGTTGACGATGGCGTTTTTTTTCTATATAGCGAAATGTTGTGCTTTAATAATAAAAAGTGTTCTCGTTCCATATAATATAGAGGACTCTTTTATTGCTGAATTTTGATCGTCGGGTACGATAAAGTGGGGTTTTGTGTATGCACATTTGCTTGAAGGATGGTGACGGAGTTCAGTAGTGTTGATGGAATAAAGGTTGGAAGCGGTGCACGAGGAACGATTTGGTTTATAGGGGGCTGTTATACCGTTTCCGTTAAATGGCAAAAGTTTTGTTAGATAATTGTGTCTGAAAAGCACATGATCAAATTTTTGGTCGTTGTGTACAAATACGGGAGTCTACATGCAATCTTTCATCCGAAGGGGCTTGTGGCTCAGTGGTTTACAGCGCGGGATTTAAGCTCCCGTATCGAAAGATGCCAGGGTTCGAATCCCTGCAGGCCTACAAACGGTAAATTCTTTTTGCTTGATTTCTTTTTTTCACCCGGCAAAAAAATCTCTACCTTTCCACCAAATCCACCAACGCGTCACATATTCATCACCAAAGAAGTTTTGAAACAAATTCAATTTTATATAATAAACATATCATCGCTATTTGTACAAATTGCTATCAAAGGAAAACAAAAAACCTTTGTACTTTTTATTTTTGATAATACGCCGAACCAAGGTCACTTCTGAAACATCAATATCCAAACAGGCTTTCTCAAGTGAAGGCCAGCTATACATAAGCTGTTTATTACTATCATATTGAAAGACAGCTTTTTTCAAATGAGGCTCTACAATTTTGCAATGTGGAACCCATTCTAAGTTCTTGATATCGGTGTCTGTTTTGATACTATTTTTCTGTCGTATGACAGTCCAATTATAAGGATTAAGAATAAAAGTTTTTGCCAATAAAAAGTGTAGACTTTCTGTGTGTCTTTCTTTAAATTCCGTATCATATAAGTTGACTGTAATATATTTTCCTTCCACGAGATATTGAGGGACAATAGTATGACAGACACTACGTCGAACAATGCCTTTCGAACAGATTTCATATAAAGGATAGTCTTTGATTTTCACCCACATGGAAGCATTTTGTGCTTGGTTAGTGACGATACCAAAAATATTTTTTTCATATTCGAATGTATATTGTCCGCCAAATCCTTCTGTTATATCTTTTACTGTAAAACCAGTGACAACAGATGCCTCGTCGATATTTTCAAATCTAGCTATGATTGCATTACATTTCAATTGGCAAATAGCCAAGGACTTGACCTTTGCCAAATCACTTTTGTCGGAGACAACCAAAGAAGAAGAAGAAGAAACAGTGACCGAATTTACCCATTCCAAATTAGAAGCACGATTGTCATTTTTTATTCCATTTATATGATTAATTTTATCCTGACCGCTCCTCGGAGGCGGCAAAAATTCTTGCGCGACAAGTGTATGAACCATATAAGTTTTATTGTTGGGCAGGACAATGCTAAGATAATTTTTACCTCCATTTAATTTTCTGATACAAGAGTCTTTTGCATATCTTACTCGACCGTGGTTTGAGATTTGGTGTGTTGGACATTCTTCAATAAATCTCCATTGTTCTTCGATAGTATCTTGAGTCAAATCTTCGCAAGGAAGTGTATTGTTCAAAATATTTTGGCTATTATTATTATTATTATTATTAGTCTTGTCAATGAAAACGTTTTTTGTTGCAATTGCATTGCTGCGAGATTTAAAAAAATTTGCAATCGAAAACATTTCAAGGATATGTTTTTTCTTGATATTGATGTCTATTTTGTTGGTTTCATCGATGGAGAAGCAAAGAGACTCTTTTTCTTTCTCGTCTTTACTGTTTTTATCGCCTTCCTCCTGCTGTTTGTTCTTAGAGGTGTTAATTTTAATTTCCTTTGTTGTTTTTGTTGAGTCAGATTTTAAAATCTCAAGTTGCCGAGATTTTTTGCTTGGAGAGACGTCATATAGTGAATCGAAATCGAAGTCATCTTCCAATAAATTGTAGCGACGACGTTTTGTCATTGATCAATACAACAAGAAAGGAATGAAATATATGGACTCAGATTCGCGAAACAAATGAAAATGTGATCTTGAGTATTTGTCAATCAATAATCGCACTTTAAATTTCAAAAATAAAATAAAATTTATTCGTTTACAAACATACGATGACAATTCAACAATGTTATTGTATTGTCTATTTCATATAAGTAAAGTTAAATGGCAATTTAAACAATACACTCAACCAAGACATTTTGATTAGATGCCAGCTCTCCGTCATATGAATACATAAATCCGTCGTGAACTTTGGATTTCAACATATACAAGGCCAACGTTGCTTCGGACACTCCTACGTCAACCGAGGCTTTTACAAGCGACGGCCAAGAATGGATAACTTGCATTTTATCATCATATTGGAAAACAGCTTTTGCAAGAGAAGCTTCTGCATTTTGTTGTTGTGTCACATATTGCAAATTGCTTAAATCATTGTTTGTTTTATTTTCGTCAATATGATGCACTACTGGGAAATTGTGGGGATTTGGTAGAAAAGTTTTAGCTAACAAAATATGCAACGGCCTTGGCTTTTTCTTTCCTTCCTTGCTTAACATCACTTTTATATATTCATTTTCAATAAACTGATGAGCAAGAATAAGGTGAGTCTTTTTATTTCGAACAAGTCCCTCTTTACAAATTTCATACATTGGATATTCTTCTATGGATGTCCATATATAAGCATTTTGTTCTTCATTTGTGTAAGTATGCAATGGTTTTCCTTCAAAGGAAAATTGATAATTATTGTAAGATTGATTAAGTTTATTGCATACATTGGCGATACTTTTAATAGGAAATCCCGTTTTACGAGATGCTTCAGCGAGGCTTTTAAAACTTGCGATGACGTGCGGTCCTCGTGATTGCTGGATACGTCTAGAACAATTTGTTTTGTCAATTAGTCCATTTGCATTTGCATGGACAGCCTGTTCAACAGGAGAAGCCCATTCTAGGTTTGTGACATGATTATCATTTTTAACTCCGTTTTTGTGATTAACAGAATTTTGACCAGGTCCCGGCGGAGGTAAAAATGCCTTTGCGACTAATGTATGGGCAAAATAGTGTTTATCAGCAATACTTATTCGCGCGTATCCTCTTTTTAAACTGAGCTTTCTAATGCAAAGATCCTTTATAAATCTAATTCGTCCATAATTTGAAACTTGATGCATTGGACAATCTTTAATAATTCTCCATTCTTCATCGATTGGATCTAAAGCTACTTTGACGGGTGGGAATATTTTACGTAATAACTTTGGTATGCTTCTACATGTCGATTTTCCATTTGATGCTAGATATGCTTCAATTGAATTATTATGTAATGTAAAAAGTGTTTTGTTTGATATTCGACGAACAATTCCCTTTACATTAATTTCTGCATCTACAAATTCCACAATTGGTCTCCAATCATCATCTTCATAGGAAATTATTGTCTTGTCATTCACATCATTAGCATCATCAGAATTCTCTTTATTGTTTGGAGGCTTTATTGGCGATGTCACATTAGAATTCTCTTGATTGTTTGGTGGCTTTGTTGTCGATGTCACATCAGAATTATCTTGATTGTTTGGGGGCTTTGTTGGCGATGTGACATCACAATTTTTATTATTTGTTGGCTTTATGGGTGAAGTCACGCCAGAATTCTCTTTATTCTTTATTGGTGATGCGATACCGATATCAAGTTTATTTAAAGTTTGATTACGACTCGTTGAACTTGGGCCAAAAATATTATTAGGTTTTAAAGTTACAATAGTCGAATTTACACGTTTCAAAAGAGGACTTTCCGTGATTACATTGGCCGTGGAGACCGAATTTATTGTATTGACCGTATTGATCACATTGAATGTATTGATCACATTGCAAGGTTGTACTATATTATCAGATATTGTATCAAAAGATATACGAGGGCGTTTATTTTTGTTGATGATATCACTGATATCACTCGTATAATCATCATCAAACAAAGTGAATACCAATCGTTTGGTCATTTTCAATCAAACAAAAAAAAAGAAAACAGAAGAGAAAAAAGAGGCAAGTAAAAACCCAAGGGGTCCACAGTATTTCACGTTTAAAGCTTGAAAATTTCTTTCAAATACACATTTTCTTGCTATGAATCAATTAAATGATCACAAGTCATACACAATACAAACTACTATACGTCCACGCATCAACACATCAACACATCAAATGTCAAACGACGAGCATCAACTCCCTCTACTCCAACCAAAGCCGCGAAGGTCGACATCTTTATCTTTGGATGCATTGATTGAAAAGCTTGAAATTCAAATTGCTCAAGAAAAAGAAAAACAGATCAAACCAATTCATTTTACCGAGTGGATCCCTCCACCACATGAGATAGAAGCATCCAATCGGTTCAGTGCTTTGTATCTTGACGTGTACGATCCTGAACAATCCACAGCAATATTACGCGATGATTTAATAACTGCTTGGGAGAGAACTGCTCCATGTTTGTATCGAGTTGCATTAGGATTAGGAAAAATTCGATTTATAATAGTTGATGAAAATTTAACAAAAGAACAAATGGAAAATGAAAGGAGAAAAGAATTGGAATTAAATTATGCATCACGGTTTTTATCTGATGTACAAATAACAACAAGTGAAGAACAAAGTCACAATCAACTGTATACTCCATTAATTGAGGAATTTGAAGTATGTGTTTTATCCGAATACCCGATAATCATTGAGCAAAGCCATCAATAATCGATAATCAATCATAAACATTTAATCCACGAGTTTCAGTTCAAACTTTACCAATCGTCTGTATCTTTGTATCTCTATAAAACTTTAAAAATTTTTGTCAATTGTTTTACTAAAATCAGTTTGCTTATATATCTGTACATCTGTCAACATAAAATTCCCCAAATTTAGAATCTAGTTTGTAGTTTTGTCATATCAAATAAATTTACCTGACAAACAATAAACAATATCACAGAATTTTACTGACAATATATTTTGTTCTTGATAATATTTGTTCTTGATACTATTTTGTTGGCAATCTCGAATAAATTTATTAGACAAAGATTTGTCAACAACCTTGAATAAATTTTACCTGACAATACTTTGTCGGCAATCTCGAATAAATTTATCAGGCAAATATTTTGTCGGCAATCTCGAATAAATTTATCAGGCAAATATTTTGTTGTCAATCTCGAATAAATTTATCAGGCAAATATTTTGTTGCTGATCTCGAATAAATTTATCAGGCAAATATTTTGTTGTCAACCTCGAATAAATTTATCAGGCAAATATTTTGTTGGCAATCTCGAATAAATTTATCAGGCAAATATTTTGTTGTCAACCTCGAATAAATTTATCAGGCAAATATTTTGTTGGCAATCTCGAATAAATTTATCAGGAAAATATTTTGTCGGCAATCTCAAATAAATTTATCAGGCAAATATTTTGTTGCTGATCTCGAATAAATTTTACCTGACAATATTTTGTCGGCAATCTCAAATAAATTTATCAGGCAAAGATTTGTCAACAATCTCAAATAAATTTTATCTGACAATAATTTGTTGGCAATCTCAAATAAATTTCACCTAACAAGAATTTGTATTTATTGGTGATCTCAAATAAATCTTATCTTGATGTGTATGAGTGTATGACCCAGAAACATCAACAACAATATTGCGTTGCGCCATGATTTAATATAATATCTGCTTGGATAAGAACTGTCCCATTTTTATATCGAGTTGCAGTTGGTATTGGAATAATTCGGTTTATAATAGTTGACAAGAACAAATGAAAAAAAAAACAAATACTCCATTAATTAATGATTTTGAAGTATCTGTTTTATCCGAATACCCTCTGATCATTGAGCAAAGTATAATTTGATTTAATCAAGCATCAAACATCTACAAGTTCAATACGCTTAGTAAACTTTACCAATCGGGCGTACCACATCGGATAAAACGGAGATGTGGGATATGGATTTGCTTTTTCGAGAATTTGTACAATTTGTTTTTTCGATAAACCTTTTTCAAACATGGGTGCAAAGTTGTCCAATGAACTTGAATAAGATTTTTCATATTCGTAACATGAGAGAACGTCGTATGCTCTGAGTAATCCTTTTTCACCTCTATATTTTTTGTAATTGGGTGCATCATTTTCAAAAGCTTCAATAGCAGATTTCAAACCTTCAAAAGTCAATCGTCCTCCTAAAATTAGAGTAGCTATTTGGTTATATGAAAAAATCCTGTTTACTAAAGGACGGCCAAGTCCATGTATTTTGTCAGTATTTTTGTGTAGGGTTATTGTGCGGAATTTGATATCATTTTTCTCCAATGATTTGTAAATTTTTGCTCGAATATGGGGCGAAGCACAAGTTGTTGATTTAGTTTTGATCAGTTCAGAATAATGATCGTCGAATCCTCCAAATTCGTGCATTTGCATTTCCGATGACATGTTTCTTTTTTTTGGTTTTTGGTTTAATTTGTAAAAATCTGACAGATATGTAGGTATGAAGGTAGTTGGATGTTGGATGATTTTCTTTGATATTATCTATTTCATAGAAAAGTGAAAAAGTTAAATTGAATCTTGCAAAGTCAAAAAAGTATTATTTATTTTCGCACTCATCCAAACCGAGATGTCTATACAAATTAAAGACATCAAGGCAAATCAAAAACACCAAGACACTTGCAGCGCTGAATTAGTTAATTAGTTAATTAATATCTAGTTCTAATCGATAATGAATTAATTTAAACAATGATTTTTTTTATTTTTTTGGGTAATTGATTTGCAAACATTGGAACAAACTATTGCTCTCGCAAAGAAAGCACTGAAGTGAAAAAAGAAAGAAAGAAATAGAAGTAGCGAGTAGCGGGCGTCAAAAGCATCCGCATTTAAGGAGTCTGGAGAGGGAGAGGGGGCGGGAGCGAGTATGTCGAAGGGTCCTTGCTATAAGGTTTGTGGAAAGGAGAAAGTCCCACGTTGTTGCTGGGGTTGTAAAGAGGATTGTAGATATCGGCCGGTCGAGTTTTTTTGGGATTGCCGATACCCAGGGTGAAGTACATGCACCTGCTGCACACTGCATCTTTGAACGGACGAAGAAGGTTAAGTCCTTTGTAGCACGTATTGACAGCGGAGCAGCTGCGAATCGACGTGAAGAAGTTGTCGAACGTAAGACCCGTGAATCCACTTCTGCGAGCGCACAATTTGCACTTGAGAACGGCGGCACGACGAATCCCGGAGCTGGTGTATACCGGCTTGCGGTCCGTGTTGATGAACTCGGGCAGGAGACTGGGGTTGTTTTCAAGTCGGGCTCGATCGACCGTCTCCTTGATCGAAGCCCAGTGGGGGATGATGTTGTAATTGGAATCCCCCATGACGCACGGAATGTGGGTGCGAACAGCTTCCGAGTCGGCCTGGTAGTAGTTCGCCGTCGTCTTGAGAATGCAGCTGTTCGGACCGAAAAAGGATTCTTCGCTGCGAGGAAGCTGAGCCGCCGCGAGGAACATCTTGTCCATTTCGTCTTGCTCATGTTGCTCCTCGAACGTAAGCATGAACGGTTCTGCTTGTCCTTCTTGGTCGTTCTCGCGTTTCTCTTCATCCCCCTCTCCCGTGAGATCGAAGTCAGGGGTATACTGACCAATGCCCATGGAAAGGAGGGACGGGATTTTGTCGTCCTCCAACTCGATCTGGATACCAGAGATAGACACCTTGGAAGAGCTCAAAGTGGAAGAAAAAGAAGAAAAAGGGGAAGAGGAAGAGAACGAACGTTTCAGAGGCGGTTTGGGATAAGGCGAATGGTCGCCTCGGCTTTCGAGAGTGTGGGTGCGCGCGTGAGAGATTTTCCCAATGGCCGAAGCAGAAGAAGAGAAAGAAGAAGAAGAAGTAAAAGATGACGAAAACTGTTGCTGTTGGGACTCGGCAAATTTTCGCTGCTGCATGCTCATCGGAGACATGAAGGCATCAGGATCAGGAAGAAAATTGTCCGAGGATGAAAACGACCCAAAGGCGAATCCTCCAGGCGATGCGTTGTTGTTGTTGTTGCCGGTGGTTGCGGCAGCAGCAGCGACAGAGGGGGAGGGAGAGGTAGAGGAGAAGGAGTTAGGCGAAAGAAAAGACAAGTTGTTGTTGTTGTTGTTGCCGGTGGTTGTGGCAGCAGCGGCGACAGAGGGGGAGGGAGAGGTAGAGGAGAAGTAGTTAGGTGAAAGAAAAGACGAGTTGTTGTTGTTGTTGGTCGATCCTTTGATGGATCGGGTCGGAGGAACGGGAGAAGGAGAAGAGGAAAAATAGGAAGAAAACGGAGCAGACGAACGCGAGCGAGAAGTGATAGCGTGGGTAGAAGTGGATGCTGAGTAAGACATTGAGCGAGGAGGAAGTGACTCTGGTTGAGAAGGAAGGGGAGAAGAAGAAGAAGGCTGTGAAGAATAAGACGAAGACGAGACTGAGCGCGGGAAAACCAAAGAGCTTGAGAAATTCTGCACAGGAGAAAAAGAAGAAGAAGAAGAAGAGACGATGGGAGGACTCAAAAGAGCCGCCCCAGGAGACAGAGTAGAGGTGGAGTTGGGAGTAGAAGCAGCAGCAGCGGCGACGATCGACGCAGCGGCATACTCCAATTGTTGCTGAATGTATTGGAAAGCCAACACATTTTTCACCGCGTCTTCGATGCTCATGTCGACGCCTCCGTTTCCGCTGCTGTTGTTATGGTTGATGATGCCGTTGTTGATGATGCCGTTGATGCCGACGTTGATGTTGTTGGCGTTGTCTTTGCCCGGCTGCCGCACGCTCTGAGAAAAAAGGAAATTGGGAGTGGGAGTCGGTGCGAAGTGAAGCTTCGTGTTATCGGGACACGAAGAAAGGATAAGAGGAGATGTGTGTGTAGACACAGGAGCGTGTGACTGAAGTGGAGGCGAGTAAAGTGCGATGGGTGGAACGGGTCTGTTGATGCTGCTCATTCTGCTCTCGAATGAGTCTGTGTGCACGTGCGTCTGTGTCTGTTGCTGGTGTGTGTGTGTGTTGCGTGTGCGCGTCTGAGTTGAGAAAGAAAAAGACAAGGGGGTGGGTTTTGGATGTGTGTGTGTGTGTGTGTGTGGTCGTGGATGGGCGAAGGGATGGATGGGCGAAGAGATGGATGGGAGTGTGTCTGTTTGTCAAAACCAAAAGAAAAAAAAAAGAGACATCTTCGGACTTTCAGCCCCAACATGGATGAGATTTTTGACCAAGTTCTCGAATTTCCAACTTCTCGAATTTCGACCAACCGCGTCTTTGCCTGAAATATAAATGTCTTGCCTGAAATATAAACGCCTTGCCTGAAATAGAGAGATCTTGCCTGAAATATAGTACGTTTTAATTTGAAATGTGGTTTTGAATTTCGTGAGTTTGTCCTCGGAAAAACAAATCTCGAATTTGTCTGGTAAGCATACTCAACTTTATCCCTTTCTCTTTTTTATTTTACCTTTTTTTAATGAAGTTAGAATTGGCTGACGGAAAATATTCATGGGGCACTTCGACAGGTGTTTTTATACATGCATTTACCGTCAAAGATGGCCAAATTGTAGATATTGACAATTCAAAACTAGCATTGGAAAGATACAAAATGACTCTGATGTTTGCACTTACGAGTGGCGAAACGTCAGACCAGCGTAAACAAGCTCCATATTTCTTATGTCGCATATAAACATTCATTTTTTTCCACTAAACAGAATAAAAAAAAGCCAATGACAACAACACAAAAACAAAACAAACAAACAAAAAAGTACTTTATACGATACGTCGCACAAACAATCACCCAATTACAACACACTATATACTTATATATGTTGATCTGATCTCCTTCTTCTTTTTTTCTCAACGTAACTGTCGAGTTTGGCATTTGCTTTCTTTGTTGGTAGCGTCGCGTTTATTATTGTATCCGCTTATTATGAATAAATAACCAATTAAATTGTTTTAACGTTTGATTTTTTTGTGCAAGTAAAATCGAGATGCGAATCAATATTATATTTGGCATTGAAATAAAAACTAATTTGATTTCATTTGTTATTTATCTTTGTGGTATTCAAATTTTTTTTTATTATTGTATTATTTGAATAACGTTATAAAAATTACAATACAATGGGAAATAGTGCTGGTAAAAATGCAGTTTTATATCCAAATGGGGGACATCAATATCCTCTTAATGTTCCATTCGTAGATAAAGGACAACAGCATCACCTGTGGGTATCTCCGCCGAGTATTGATCCAACTAGTTGGGATTGGTTTATCACACAAGTTTCTTTTCAAACATGTCCGTATTTACACTATGGCGGATTAAATTATTATGGTCAGATTGGAATATTTGGTCCAATCGCATTCAATTTTGTAAAGTATAATAGATTACTACATTTTTTAAATTTGAAAGCAGGATCTAATATTTCAGATTCTTTAAAAGAATTTATGCCAACAACTGGATTTGATGGTACAATTAGTAATTCTACGACAAATTTCCCTGAATCTAGACATTTACGAATTCACACATGGGTCGCTGATCCACAATATGCATTATCTGGAATTCAATTTAAATATACACAAAACAAACAAGGTGGATTAGTTGCTGGTGGAGTACCAGATATCACTGTACTAAGCCATGTAATATTTTTTTCGTCTCCCGTTATACCAGATTCATCATTACCTATAAAAAGTCAGGAATTTTTTTTTGCCCAAGGTCACGAAGTACAAACTAATATTCCTGTTGTTACGACGCCAACACGGATAGGTATGTCGCATTCTACTACTGAATCTGGAAAGTTTATTCGTGAAATTGGATTAGGTGCTATAGTAGTTAGTTATATGCCAAATAAATATTATATAGCCTCACATTGGAAAGATACATATGAAGCTGCATTTATTGGTTGGAATTCAGCTGGGGATATGATAACAAAATCATTAACAAAAATACCTAAATCAATTAATGGAGATAGATATGCAATTGAAGATTTTGCTAAATTATTTTATAAATCAGACAATAGTGGTATTATAGACAAAGGTGTCGATGGTGCTCTTGTTCCTCAAAAACCATATTTATATGATTATTATAATTGGATGCTTAAAACATGGGTATCGTCTTGGGGTGATCCAATGGTTAATCATGGAGATGATGATGTACCCTTACCGGAGCTAACTTATTGTATGAGTACTAAATGGGCACCTATTACAAATCCAATTGGTCTTATGCACTATATTAAAGAAGAAGTTATGTCTAGAGATCCGTCTTCTCAATTATTTATTCAATCACAATCTACTTGTTGGTCGGCAGTTTGTAACGGCGATAAACGGCTAGGTGAACGAACACATTTATTAACTACTGATCTTATTGATGTTGAATGTCCATTGCCAGATAAAGTGACTGTATGTTCTGTTACTAATAATATTTTTGATTCTACTGATAT
>Ga0163161_10001951_pt1 | contig 15018 bp, 16 predicted proteins | sample S45metaG_FD_129847 | JGI IMG/M metagenome (GOLD analysis project Ga0163161, IMG submission 129847) | Switchgrass rhizosphere microbial communities from Kellogg Biological Station, Michigan, USA - S4-5 metaG | ecosystem: Host-associated > Plants > Roots > Rhizosphere > Soil | place: USA... | reverse complement strand
TACCCAAGAAAAGAAATTTTTGAGCTGCAGGATCGTTGCATAGGGTGCAGTCTCGACATCGTCATCAAACATTTGAGTAAGAAAGGTTTTGAACGATGGAGGAGCTCCCGTTACCGGGTCAGCCGGTGAAATAAAAATATTAGAAATATCTTTCGGACAAGATGGATAGTTGTAGCTCCATATGACTCCGTTAATGGAGTACCATCGAGGCAAAAACTCAAAAAGATATAGATTAAATTGGGCTATTCCAAGGGCACTAACCTCTTCACGCTCATATGCTTTTTCTCTAAGATATCTAATCTGGCTTTTCAACCAAAGATCCAGAGTCCCCGTCAAGAGTTCACGCCATGGGGCGAAGAGATCAACCGTCGACATGCGTCTCGGGAGATAATCTCGTTTAATCCAGACTTTTACGAAATTGTATAACTCATCTACCGAGGCTACCGAGTCCTGAGACCCAGAAATTTTTCTCTCCCTTATTTCTGAAGGGGTAGAACCATTGCGTCGAAAGCGTATCGCCTGCTCTAGACGAGGCAAAAACTCATCCAGAGTAAAGGGAACTCGATCACCGTAGTAGTGGCATACATACTGCATAATAGCTCTAGTGGGAATTTCGGCAGTGAGCAATCGCGCTCCCATTGTGTAGGTCAAGTGAATCTCAATAACATCATCTATATCTATTTGCTCAGGCATGGTAACTCCGCACATCCAAAATAAACGAGTCCCATACTGCGCAATTCTTTCACAAACCTTTTTGGGTACTCCTGACCAAAAATCACTTGCAGCAAGCTTATATCTAGAGGAAATCAAGAATCTCATAAGCTCTGGATATGTTTCAAAAGCAAAATCTGTTCGAGTTCCAGGAGCCCCATCGCCTGAATTGGAAGATAATGCGCCAAAATTCGCTGGAATCGAAATAAGACCATTTTTATAAAGCATTACAATCGTCAGCCAAAGTCCGCGCCTGACCCAGGTATACACGGACTTCTTGTAGTCTTTCTTAGATGGGCCCAAGATCATACCCATGTCTAAATTTTCTTGATCACTGCCTGCCGCAACATATTTAAACACCTCGAGCACCCAATCAAATGTATAACTAACCTCTGCCAGCCCTGGTGCATAAACGAAATACTTAATAAAGCTAACCTGACATGATTCCGGCCCAGCCGTGATAGTATCGTACGACCAATGCTTCCCTTTCCCATATTCACTTTGTATAAACTGCGCTGCTTCTGCAACACTAGCTTTGATAGCAGAGTCAACATCTGCATCGCCACCGATCCAGACGGGCATATCAGTATGATTAATCATGACTTTAACATCTCCGGGTGATAGCCTATTTTTTTGTAACCCTCCTCAATATCCGCGTGAGCTGTGCTTCTATCTAGATGGTCATAAACCAGAGTGCTTTCGAGTTTGACATGCGATACCAAATCGCTTGCGACTTCTACTCCGAGTCCTCGCCCATCACCTACAGGTACCTCATGGATAAGAAAGGTGACATAGCAGTGCCTAATATCGTGGGGCGACACATTAACAATGTTGTACCTCTTAAGTAAGCGCTTGAACATCTTACGAATAACCCCCTCAGATGCCAAAGCCAATGGCTGCCCACGTGTTTTACCTTTCAGTACACGAAAAACAAACTTATGAGTTACCCAGCGCCTACTAGCATCAAAAACAGGATACTTATCTGAAACAAGTAACTCCGCATACGAATCCCAAAAGATCTTGTCGAATGGTGGTATAAGAAAAACCGAGTTATTTTTTCTTCCTTTCCAGCGCAGGCCGGATACTTGAGACACCGACAACCCCATTTCATAGTAAAGGCTTGGCCTATTACTCGGATCTATTGCCAGTACGCTATTCGCATCTGGGTCAATGTCTATTGTCAGAGTCTGAAGTGCTTCTGAAATTCTCTCCCCCCCTGCCGCAAGCAATGCCAAAAGACAGCGGTCTCGGACGTTTTTTATTTCGGGCAAGATCTCCAATAGCTTGTAGAAATCAAGTCGTAGCTCTCCGATATAATGCCGCGCAGACCCACGATAATATTTAGGTAGCAAATTAACGTAACTAGCCTTTATTCCACCAGATATGCAACCAGCAAGAAATGAAGTCTGATATATCCGCTGGGCATTTGATCGACTAAATTCCATGTATGACTTGTATGGAACTCCAATTCCTGGCTTGTTACCTCCCTGCCCCAAAAGAGTCATTTTCGGAATTGTGCTATGCACAAACTTGTCTGAAACCTCAAATGCAAATTTCAAAGCAGATCGATATACATTGACAGTACGTCTTTTTACCAAGCGGCGATTGAGCCTTACGCATACCATCCTGATTACTTCATCATCTGAGTTGCAACCCACAGTCAACGATTCGAAGAAAACATGCACAACATCCTCATACTTCATCTCGCCTGCTACTTTACCTAGCAGCAAAGAGCAAATTACGTACTCCACGACGAAATCTAAGTATCGAGCTAATGCTCCAACATATGAATTCACTGTTAGCCTTGCCCGACCAATAGCAATAAGGGCACTACAGTATTGCTCCACCCCTGACACTACTACTCTGTCTGGAATCGACTCGATAACATATGTTTTCACACTTTTAACTACTGCAGGAACCATTTTGAAATTTTTCATAGCGCCTCCACAATGGGCTAAAGCTACTACGAAAAAAACCAGCACCACAAGAACTTTTCCTCTTAAAAAACATGAAGAAATAACAATCCAGCGCTTCTTTTTATGTCAATTTTTAAGAATCATTACTTGCAATAATACATATAAATACTCAGATCACGGCACCTTGGCATCCGGCGCAGACCAAGCAGACCAAGGTCTACGGCCAAACATCAATAGCATCCTTTCCATGTCAATATTCCTAATAGTATCAATATCAAAAACTCATTTATTGATATGAAATATCTTTGTTAATCTTAGTTAAAATATAGTTTTCGAGGAATTGAGAAATGCGGTTGTGAATCGAAACATCGAGCTGCGGTGGTTCTTGCGGGCGACCTTTAGCCAGCCCGCGTTTCCGGCGACGAGCCGGCATTGCGCCACATATTGACCTTTCCACTGTAGGCACTGCGTCTCATTTACAGCATGCGCCGGGTCTTTTTGACGAAGACTTGGATTCATGGCGAGAGTCGGCGACCGGTTCTACGCCTATTCCATAGATGCAGGTGCTGACCCGCAGGGTGGAAAATAAAGTTTTTGCGTGCCCTGCCGGGACGGCTGTCGTAAATCAAGCCCGGCGATGCTCGCCGTTGTCCTGACCCTGCCGGGCTTCCATCCTCACGTCTGCGCGCTCCGCTTGCTTGTAGTGATCAGACTTTGGCTTGGATGCCCCCCCGCCTGCAAACAAACGTCGCATCAGGCTCAAGGTTTTCCAAAACCAACCGTTTGTCATAGGTATGTATCCCTTCGAGCGAATCGCTTTGATCCCACCAACCGATGACTACGCACAGCATTTGAGTGCCGCCATTTCGTTCCCCAAGACGATCCTAGGCAACCGCCAGCACGCTGCCTGGCAGCGTCTGATCAGCGTCATCAAGTCCTCAGAAACCCTTTCTGCATTTGATAAAGCAGCAGCCTATGTAGAGGGCTACGCACATGCGCTGATCGACAGCGACCAGATCGACATTTCCATCGAACGAGATGTGTTGATCATCGAGACTGTCGACGCATGGCGATGCGCCCGTGTTGGCTCCAGCACCTCCACCTATTTGTAGCCACCAGTGAGTACCATGACTTCTATTTTTCAACGCTATGCCGACGAGGAACCGTCTGAATTACGCATCCAGATGCCGCAGCGGGTTCTGGCTACAACCGTCAGTCATTACCCAATTGATGTTCTGGTAGGCCACTGGGAAATGTATCTGGTTGACTCCTCCTCCGCTCACGATAGGTTTCCATGGGCTGCACGATTTGTCATGGGCATGCCCGTACCGACCTGGGCGCGCGACGTGCAGTGGAACGTCGGCCAGCAGGCTCGTTTCATCACCTCTGTTTGGGCAGGGCTAGACCTAGGAAGCTACCTTACAAACGACTGGTGCGAGCCTGCGGGCACTGGCAGGGCATTGGCGGAGAACAGCGAGATTCTCATTGATGGCCAGCAACGGCTTCACAGCCTCGAAGACTATTTTCTTGATCGTCTTGCGGTGCCAGATGCACAAGGTCAGCCGAGGGTCTGGTCTGAACTCGGCAATGGCGAGCGGAAGCGCTTTTTGTCAACGATTTTTACCCATGCGAGGGTGTCTTCTGGCGACGAAGTAGCATTGCGAAAAACGTATGACCTTTGCGCCCAGGGCGTTGTGCCTCGGTCATTTGAACAGCGCGCGTTGAGGTAGTAGTCGACGCTGCGGTTGTCGTGGCATGCCCTAGCAGGGACGGCTGTCGTTAACCAAGCCCTGTCTACACAGGTCTTGGCCCTCCGGGCTTCCATCCTCATGCCCTTCGACCCTCCTGGTCTGCGCGCTCCGCTTGCATGATGACAGGGCTCACCTCCCTGCGACTGCCCAACATTGCCCCCTCTAGTCCTTGGTGAGGCTGCGGGAATTGGTGCCATGTGGAGGTAAGGCGCGCGGAGATTGATTTTCACAACCGTATAAGTAAGTTAAACGTCCTCAGGAAGGTCTCCATGCTGCAGATAATCAATAAAGTCCGCGTTGCCTAGCACCGATGCATGGTAGAGCTGCTGCCAAGTGTTTTGCTCATACATATCGTCGAACATTTGTAGTGCAAGCTCAATTGGAACCCTTGTAGAACGCATCTTAGCCGCCTGTTTCCACGTTCGAACGATCTCATCCTTGAAGAAGTGTGCAAACCTTGCCTCGATTTTCAGTTCCCTAATGTGGCTCGCCACTACAGCAGTTTGTCCAGCATCGAGCGCGCTTGATATTGCGATCCGGAAGGAGGGGGCATTATAGGGTGGCTCGATTATTACTCGTAATATCTGCTCGGAAAGAAAGGCATCGAAATAGGGATGCAGGAAAAATCGTGGTTCGGCTACTGTGCCTGTCTTTTCGCCCTTCTCTTTCTGGCATCTGTCGCACATTGGAAACAGGTTTGCAGGGGTTATGCAGAAATGCGGGTATTTCCCTTTGGGGAGATAGTGATCCAAAGTGTTCGGTCTGCCGAACTCTCCACATGCAGGGCAGTAGTTCAAGGAATGATCGTTGAGATCTTCGATGACCACTCGCTGGGAGCTACCTTCTCTATGGCTCAGATAGAGGGTCAGAAAGCTAGTTTTTCTGGATGGCGTTATCCCAAGCCATTGAGGCACATGCTCGGGCGAACCTCGGTGACGAAGGTACTCTTGCGTCCTGCTTTCCCATTCAGCCTGAATACCCGTGAAGTAGGCAAAATTTACGCCGTTCTCGCGCTCCTGCACCACGTCACTGATAAGACCGACACTGCAATGTGGAGGTAACGGTAGAGACATCACCATTGGTCGCGCCCCATCGCCAAGATTTGAATGATCAGCTCTTCGTTTACATCGTCGCCAAGGGACTGGATGAGTTCTTCGGCTGACATCCCCTCCAACTGATCTTCGATCCAGCGCTCGAAGGGTTTGGATACTGCTCTGTCCCCAAAAACGTATGAGGCTATACGCTGAAAATCTCCTCCAAAAGTCTGGAAGGGAGGTTGCTTGATTATCAGAGAATCATCCGTTCGCTCAAGGACGTGAACACAGTCGGCTGGTATCTCCCTCACAGTCGAGACAGAATGCGTAGCAAGCACAGCCCGCGAGTTGAAGCTCTGAAGAATCTGCTTGAGCATATCCACAAGCTGTATCTCAAGCGACGGGTGAAGAAAAAGCTCCGGCTCGTCGATCAAAATAAGGGTATTGCGTTTAATTGCCCCAAGAACGTTGATAACAAGATAGGTAAATAGTCGCTGCCCTGAGCTCAACTGCTGTATAACACCGTCAGCCAAAAACAACACACCTTGCTCGGCATTGACAAATCGCTCCAACATCTTTGCGTCAATGTGACGAATATTAGAAGCTGTTATAGTAATGAAGCTTGCCTCTTTGCCTCCTTGCTTTATGACAGTGACAGCCTTATCGAGCTCATCCAGATCTTCGAATAAGTCTTTGAGGTTTATGTTACTCCTCAACTTCAAGGCGATAGCGTCAAATTTAATTGCCGCACGAAGCACACGCTCAGCGGTGGCAATCTTTCGTCCCCATCCTTGAATATGGCGAAACCGCTGATCATCCAAAACACAGGAGACCAGAGAAGCAACAGTGTCTTGCCGAGGAATATCTCTGGAAAGGGTAATTAACTTCCTTTTTGGGGATGAAGACTTAGAAACCCCTCGCAATCCAAAATATTTATAAGCATCCTTGTCATTGAGCTTAGAATCTTCCATATCCACCGGAAATTGCTCAAAGGGGCTATAAGAAACTACAATCAATCGACTGATATCAGGTGGTACAGCGAAATCTCCAGAACGAACTTGTCTAGGGTCTGCAAGCCACGCCTTCACCATCTGGTGAAGGAGTTGAGACTTGCCAGTACCGTTTGCACCAATCAATACGTTTATATCCCTTGGAAGCGATGTTTCCCCTACACCAAATTTAAATTTTAGACTAGAACGCTGGCCAAATACATCCTTGAAACTAAAGTCAACATCGCGAGCCGCTAAGGACTTTTGATCCAGAATTTTCCATCCACTATTAAATGCATCGATGGATCCGCGCTCGCGTTGCAAAGAATCTTTAAACCCCCCTTCCTGTATCATCTCCTGCGCGCTGGCATCATCCTTGACATGAATTAAGTAACTCGCATCTCGCAACGCTTCAGCGGCCTTGACAGCCTGCTTAGGAGAGAGGGCTCCTACAAGCTGCTCGTAGAAGGTGATTTCGCCAGGTGTGGAAATATATGATTCGTTTGGGATTGGAAATGATCCATCCCATCCATTTTGCATGAGCTCCTTCAAATAGCGACGGGAGTTGGACTTTTCAAAAAGAATCTTTATTGCACCCAGCTGTATCCTCTCGCCCCCAATCCTACAGGTCGTCATGAAAGTGGTTTCGTACCCGTAGTCGTTCCAGTCGTTGGAGAGAAGTTCCAACACGTCGTCTTCACCTTCAGGCAGAGGATTGTTACGACGACTCTCACGGGCTTTATAAATGATTTTCAATGGAGCTCTCCTTAGCAGTTTTCGATCAAGCCGCTGGGTTCAGGCACGCCCGACTATCCGGGGCCGAATATACACCATTAAGATGGCGTTTCAGCATCACTCCGACCTCAGGTTTCCGAGTCACGGGCATGATTGCCCAGTCCCAATTCCTGGACAATCAGTGGGATGTCCCGATCAGTTACCAGCAAGGGTGGAGAAATAATCCATCGCCCAACGGTCGGGCGTGTCTGTTCGAAAGCCGCTGCCGTAAACCGAGCCCCACTAGCTACCTGGTCTCGGCCTCCAAGCTCCATTCTTACGTTCTTCGATGATCCTAGTTTGCCCGCTCTGCTTGAATGATGACCAAGCTCACTTCCCAGCTTGGACATTGGCGCCTGCTCACACATACTGCTGAGCATCCGATCAAAGATGAGGCCGGGCAAATGGGTTGGCTATTTTGGAAAGACAAGCGCCCCGCGTGGATTCAGGCGGAAGAACGGGAATTCATTAAAGCTGCGAACCGCCTAAAGACGCTTCAGGTAACGCCTCGCGGTGGCATGCGCATTGACCCCGAGGAGGTCAGGGATCAGATCATTGAGGCTCGAGAGTTATACAAAGACCTGGTTCAAAAATAACGATAGCGAGCACACAACCTGCTTGCAGCCCCAGCCCTTTAGCATCCTTTGAGAACTACAAAACAAAGGTATCCTACGAAGCCCGACTTACTGGCACCAAGGGCCCCAAGTCGGTGGGTTCTTAATGATATCGATTGATGTGCTGAGCTCATCTTGCATGCGCTCAAATACTCTGTCGAGAGCCGGGTGGGCATTTGACGCTCTCAGGGTGCTCACCAGCTGCAGCAGCTCCCTGCGCTGCACAAGGGGCATTTGAACATCGCAATACACTGTGTCGTCACCGTCCGTCATACCCATCGGATTTCTCCACTCAACCTAGTCGTTTGCCGCCGCGTCCCACAAGGGCGTTTTTTGTGCGTGCCCCTGCGGGGAATCGCTGTCGTAAACCGAGCCTAGCAGGCCGGCGTCTCGTCCCTCCGGGCTTCCATCCCACACGCCTGCACGCTTTGCTTGCGCCGCCATCGGAATAAGGTCGCCTCGAGCACCGCTCGAAATAAAATGCTCTGGTTTGTGCGCAGAGACGCCCCCCTTGAACTCAGACCCGGCCATCACCGAATATAAATTCTTTTACATAAGGTTCAAATTTGTAAAGTTTGTATTCATCGGGAGCTGCCTTAGGAATAAAAAACCTTTCGCTGTCATCCCTACCAAACTTTACAGAAAAGCTGAAAATATCGATTTTCTTAGAGAGTGCCCACCCCCACAGATATCCCCAAAATCCGTCTTTTCGTCTTAGGTCAGCGGCTACGTATAACCCATAGTCCTGCCGAACCCATTCTAGGATCTGTGCATTGCTTGAGGCTACAACTCCTCTATACCTAATATCCCATCCCTGGCTTGATTGGGTATCGGTAGACAAAGAGGCTCGCACGTCTAGCCCCATGCCAGGAGCTTTGTAGCTGGGCGTATCGGTGTGATTAGGCAATGCAAACGCGCCATCTACAACGTTCACTTGATCACCCGGATGCATTGAGGCCATACGGTGATTAGCATAAGTAAAATCATAGTTAGAGTTTACATCGCTCAATAGCTCTCTAGGGCCTAGCGATCCCTCGTAAGTATGCGGAATCGCTGCCAATTTTTGTCGATCCGTCGCCTTGTCGTATTTAAGGGTCAAAACTGCATTTTTTGCCGCTTTCCTTGAATCATTAAACAAGACTATTTCAACCGGCACCATGATCTTAGCCGCTTCAGGCAACCTGGGTGTAGTGTAGAACACGTATACTGGCTCCCCCTTTCTTAGGGGCACACTGTGTATATACAGTGTAGTTTCGCCAGACCACTTCCCGCCTAAGAAATCACCCACAACCGTATACGCATGCGGCACCAAAGGAGCCAGAAACAATATTAGTATGGCGACTGGATGCGATTTAATATAATTAATCGACCTACTAAATCTTGTCTCTAACGCGCCTTTCCGTGACTGTTCTCGACGCCCGTGCGCTCCTGACCGTTTCTTTTTCCTGGCCAACGTAATCTCCCGTAGTTTCGATACCGCATCTTTATCGGCCCATCAGCGGAAAGCTTGAAAAGGATGCCCACTGGGCACCGCAGGAATGATCTTCAGAGCCAAAGATGGGCTCCAGCTATCTACCTAGGTGTACTCTCTGGTTGATTTCGCTGTCACGGGAGGGATAGGAGTATCGCCTGCAAAGCTATGTAGTATTCCAGCACTGATAGCCGAGACTACAGCTTGCCCATAAAAAAGGGCCCCGCAGGGCCCTCAATTTGTACCCAAACGATTTTACTGAGCCAGCCAGCTCTCGACCTTGTCAGAACCGTACTGAGCCTTCCATTCTTTCAATACCTTGTGGTTGCCGCCCTTCGTCTCGACAACTTCGCCCGAGTAAGGATTTTTGTAAACCTTCACAGCGCGAGCTTTACGGGTGCCCTTGGTTTCAGCCGCTGCTGGAGAACGGCGGTTTGAAGAATGTGGATCGAGAATCGCGACAATGTTGCGCAAGCTGTAACCATACTCACCTAGCAGGTCACGAAGTTTCGTTTCGAATTCAATCTCACGCTTCAGACCATCATCGTTCTTCAGTGTTTCAAGCTCTGCCAATTGGGCAGCAAGCTGTTGTTCAAGCGCGCGGAATTCAGCGAGACGGGACATGTAACACCTCAGATATTTAGTGTTGCCAGTATAGTCAGCACTATCCAAAGTAGACAATCGAAGGTGCCCTCCGACGCCTAACGCAAACGCCTTGCAGACATGTGAGCATCCAACTGCTTCATTTCAGCCTGCCATTGAGTCAGGAATTTGTCCCAGTCATGGGCGTACGGGCCATCGACCAAGCGCGTCGAGCCGATGCTCGCTTGTAGAAAACGCTCACGCCACGGCTGTGGAATACTGGCCTCGTCAACGATGTTGATACCGGAACTGTGGCGCTCAATCAGGACTGCTTTGCGGACAGCATCAATATCGAGATGTGGATGACTCTGGTTTAAGTCGACGCGCTCTTGGTCTTCAATGTCGTCAAGCACATTCAAAATAGCGACGGCTTGTGGGTTGCCCGGCACTAGGTGCGAAAGTGTCCAGAGGGCTTTGCGCCTAACAGACTCACGCGTACGAAGATCATCAGCCATGTGCAGTGTCTCGATTGGAACCGGCAGTCAGTCGACGATAAAGGTCGGCTAAGAGGCGAGCATCCAGCAGCGCGTGATGTGGAAGTTCCGGGAGCGTCACGTTGCCGATATCATCCGCTTCGAGATGCCTGAATAGCAGGATCAGGTTAGTCGCGCGATTGGCAACGTTACCCGGCCAACGACGATCTACGTAGGCTAGTTGGCAGAAGAGATCCCAATCCCATTCTGGAGCATCGGAGCAAACCTCGAGGGGGCCTTCCAGATCACTCAGGAAAGCGAGCAGTGAGGATTGGGCTTCGACCAAGGTTTGCCCGTGCGCCGCTAGGTTGAGCTTAGGCAGCACGTTCAGGATCACGAAATCGCTGCAGTCCCCCACTAGATATGTATCTGTGAGCTCGACGTAAAACTCGTGCCCGGCTTCGGAGACGAGCGCCAAGGAAATCAGCTTCGTATCTCGTTTCAGCTGTGTGAACTCACAGTCCAAAAATAGCTTCATCTGCTCCTCCCTGTGAGTACCTGGTTCATGCATGCCGGTGTACCTTTGGCAAAACGACCAAAGCCGACTGGTTTCTTTTATGACTTTAACCTATTGCCCTGACGAACCTACGCCTGCGCTCACAGCAAGAGAGGTTTGCCAGGTACTGCGCGATGCGATCTTTGGGCGACGCACGATGATCAGAGCATGTGCTCAGACTTGGGACGAGCTCTATGCCGGGATGTTCATGGTCGACGTCGAGGGATGGAGCATGACGATCTTCAACGACTGTGATGAGCTCGATTACTGCGAAGCATGCGTCAGCACCGATGGACGGCGTTGGTCGTTCGACTCGGGAGATCGATACGGGACTGACCCTATAGCTCTGCTTAGCACATGGGAGCATCAGACATTTGAGCGACTTCTGAAGGCGTTATGATGAGGATACATCTCGACAAACCATCTCAGAAAGATCCCTTCGTGTAACCTCGTCTTGACTGTTGCGCGTCAAGTTAGCTTCTGCCCCATCAGCCCCGAAAGCACTTCTCCAAGTAACACGCTCATTTCTCGTGCCGAAAGCCAGCTAGCATTGCGTCCTATCTGCGCTTGAAAATCTACAGCACGATCAATCTGGTGGGAGCAGATGAAATACTTCATAGAGCATCGGGCGATTTCAAGCGGCAGGTTTTGGTAAAGCGGTGGCTGAGAGATATCCGTCTCCCCAAGAAGATACAGATCCGACGACAGCGGCAGGATTACGTGAACAAGCTCATCATCTTTATCCATGAAGGGCTTGAAAGAGCGCTCGCCTCTCACATGGAACAGTACGACTGAATCCCCTAGGGGCAGATCGCCTGACTCAAATCTTTGAACCGAATAATGGAGCGCGCTGAAACGCAGGGCGCGGGCAGCTGGCGATACAGACTCGTTGAGCATGCGTACATGACTGGCTTTTATCATGTCGGGTATTGAAGACTTAATACGCATCAACAGGGCAGGCATCTGGGCTGCAAATATCGCGACGAGGGGCTCGATGATTTGGTCGAGGAGTGATTCATCCATAGTGAGCAAAGCCTGAAGCTGCTGCGGGCTAACATCCTGCTCTGCCAAGGCACTGTCAAAGACAGGGGAACCTGGTCGGAAATGATCTCGAGTCAACGCACGGAGGGTAGCGGGATCTGAGAGATACCCAAGAATTCCAGTGGCACACTCATCAACCATCGACTGCATATTCTGGCGAACATGGCGGCTTCTGATTTCTAGGTGAGCTAACAGCGCTGGAATCGTCTCGACCACCGCCTTGCTCAGGTTGCCGGCTCGTAGACTGTCTATCAAAGGTACGTAAACGTCCCGCTCTTCGTCGGTGATTTTATCGTCCAGATCCGGCTCGCCGTCGATAGCATAAAAATGCCTTTCAAGCCCTACATCTTGAATGTTTGCAGATCTGGGGGGCTTATTCTGTTCGTATACCCAGCACCGGACAATTTTGCCATTACCTGGAGTCCTGAACCCTTTCTGCAAAAACCTCGGAATGAAGTGCTGTCGTACCCCTGACACGTCGCGTGCTCCCTCAGATCTGTGCCCTTATGATGCCTTGGCGATTGCCGTCTAGACTGCTGATGGGCACAGGCCTAGACGCTTTCATCCTCGGCCTGGAAGACCTCGATGAGCTTCTGATTGTAGTCATCAAGGTAGCTCTGAAGCCCATCACGGTCGATTAACCGCACGCCCGCCGTGCTAGCCAGCTCCTTCGCTGATTTCGTGTAGTAGGAGTTCGTGACGACCATCGCCTCGTCACACCCGTAGAAGGCTTTAGCGGAGATGGCCTGCTGCACAGCCGCGTTGCCTACGGAGCCCGAATAGTTCTTAGCCTGGATGACCATGTTTTTACCGAACCGGGTAACGAAAAGATCGGCGCCCTGATCAGCAGTTTTCTTGGTTTCCTTAACGTCATAGCCAATGGTCTGGAAGATCTCAACCAGGAAAGCTTCAAATTGAAATCCGTCCATAGCATCCACCAGATACATGGTGATGAACTGATTCGGATTGAAATGCTCCAGCTGAGATCCCAGACGCTCGACGAGAATATCGAAATAAATTTCCTCGCAGAGGCTCAGGCCATTCCGGAAAACCTGTATCGGGAGGAGCGGCACACCAGATGTCGACGCCGCTTGGGAATTAAATTGGACATTGGGGAATGCAACGTCATTTTCCCACATGTAGTAATAGAACAAAGCCAAGTCAGACCTAAACGTTGTCCCAGCCTCTTCAATCCAAGAGCGCAGGGTGTCGGCCAGATCAGCTCGAATGTGGCGGGTAAGCTCTCTCGAGAAACCCAGGTAGACTGAGTTGAAGGCGGTTGTTTGCAGCAGCTTGTCCATGAGAGATGGAAATCCTTCGAGCTCGTCAAAGCCTTTGCGAATTAAAACCTCCCTGAACAGCTCTCTTTCACTGTAGGCACCATCCAAGCGTGGGCCGGGCACGCCTGCGTCGTCACTACTACCTGCGCTCTCGCGTGTCGTGTGGATGAAGTTTGTGAAATATGGATGCTTCAGCTCCGCGTATTTTCTCAAGACATTGTTCAGAAGGTCGTTGAGCTGGGCTTGCTCTTTCTTCTTACCGAAGAAGTCCTGAATCAAGCCTTTAGATCTGTATTGAAAATCAGGGTAGAACGAAGGATCCAGCGGAGTGAGGTGCTGCAGAGTGAGCTCTGATGATGGAGAAACTTGGGAGCCCATGCACCATGGACATGCCGCCTCGAAAGTAGTCCTGCTGCATCCATTGCATTGGTAAATCATCGTTTCCGTTCCTTCCCAAGTCATCGCGTGCCTTCACACACATCCTGCTAGCGACCATAGCTCAGTGCTATCACTCAGTCCACGAGCTTGTTTCCACTACACACAGACGCACAAATGATGGCTAAATCCCATCACGGCGATTGGAGTGCCGGGCCGGCTAAGCTAGAGTTCCAGTATCTATCAGCCGGACGCTCCGTTGCTGAGCAGTCATCAGGGAAGCGACTATGCAAATTCAGCATCTGGAAATCGCGAACTTCCGCAAGCTCCTATCCGTACGGGTCGACCTCGCAGCCGAGACCACACTCCTCGTCGGAGCCAACAACAGTGGCAAATCATCTGCGATGCTGGCCTTGCGCAAGTTCCTACTTTCGAAGGCATCGATTTTCAGATTGCAAGATCTTACTCTGAGCCATCTCGCCACAATCGATTCCATTGGTGAAACTTGGGAGGCTGCGGATGATAGCTTCCCCATCCCAGTCGCAAATGAATGGGCTGACTGGTTGCCAACGCTAGATATTTGGCTTGAAGCAGCTCAGGGCGAGCTTCATCACATCCGAGATCTCATACCGAACTTCGCTTGGAAAGGCGGCCATGTCGGTATGCGATTCCGGCTGGAGCCAGATGATATGTCAACGCTGTTTGTCGATTACCGCAAAGAGCGAGCACGAGTGAGGGAGCTTCAGCAGGAAATTCAAAAACAGGCAGCGCTAGGTACGCAGCCACCATCGCTTCCGCTCTGGCCGCAGAGCTTGCATGACTACCTGAATCGTCGAATCGGTAAAACCTTCAAGATCCGATGGTACCGACTTGATCCAGGCCAGCTACGAGCTCCCGATCCTGCAACTCGTAAAGCTAACCAGCAACCGCTTGCGGCCACAGCAACACCACTCGAGCGCAACCCACTAACAGACCTGATTCGAGTCCACGAGATCAATGCTCAGCGCGGCTTTGGTGACAGCGCTGACGAAGGCGTCCTAGAGGGAGGACATGGATCGGGCAGGAAGCTCTCGGAACAATTGCGAGCATACTACAGCAGGCATCTCGATCCAGGCGATAGCCCAGATATTTCAGATTTGGAGGCACTCAGAGCAATTGAGGCAGCTCAAACTGCCTTTGACACTCGCTTGAGCACGAGCTTCGCGCCTGCGCTCAAGGAAGTCGCCGGCTTGGGCTATCCGAATAACTCCGACCCGTCCATCCGAGTTTCCACCCGCCTCGCCCCTACGGACGGGATGAACCACGAAGCAGCTGTGCTGTTTGAATTGGATTCCGTTGGAGGAGCTCCTGGGGCACCGCCTCTTAGGCTTCCGGAGACGTCCAACGGGCTCGGCTACCAGAACCTCATCTCAATGATATTCCGATTGATGGCATTTCGAGATGAATGGCTG
>Ga0163161_10001949_pt1 | contig 15024 bp, 7 predicted proteins | sample S45metaG_FD_129847 | JGI IMG/M metagenome (GOLD analysis project Ga0163161, IMG submission 129847) | Switchgrass rhizosphere microbial communities from Kellogg Biological Station, Michigan, USA - S4-5 metaG | ecosystem: Host-associated > Plants > Roots > Rhizosphere > Soil | place: USA: Michigan... | reverse complement strand
CAAATAATCTCCAACCTATAAATATAAAATTATGAGTGCAAAAAAAGGCCTTCATCTTACGCTGAAAATTTGGAGACAAAAAAATACAAAAACTAAAGGTCAGTTTGAGACCTATAAAATATCGGATGTTTCTACAGATTCTTCATTCTTAGAAATGCTGGACATCCTTAACGAGAATTTAATTAACGAAGGAAAAGAACCTATCGCTTTCGATCACGACTGTCGTGAAGGGATCTGCGGTATGTGTTCTCTTTACATCAATGGTAGAGCTCACGGTCCGGATACGGGAATTACGACGTGTCAGCTTCACATGAGAATGTTCAAAGACGGTGAAACCATTGTGATTGAGCCTTGGAGAAGTGCTGCATTCCCTGTGATTAAAGATTTAATGGTAGACAGAAGCGCATTCGACAGAGTAATGGCTGCAGGTGGATTCATCTCGGTGAACACATCAGGAAATACTTTGGACGCCAATGCAATTCCGGTTCCTAAAGAAGATGCAGACAAAGCTATGGATGCAGCAGCTTGTATCGGTTGTGGAGCCTGTGTCGCTACTTGTAAAAACGGTTCTGCAATGCTGTTTGTTGGAGCTAAAGTTTCTCAGTACGCACTATTGCCTCAAGGTAGAGTAGAAGCAAAAAGAAGAGTTCTGAACATGGTGAAAGCAATGGATGAAGAAGGATTCGGAAACTGTTCAAACACAGGGGCTTGTGAAGTAGAATGTCCTAAAGGAATTTCTCTTGAAAATATTGCAAGAATGAACAGAGAATACATGGCTGCAATGGCAGACAGAGGATAATCTGTTTAAAAAATATATTTAAAATTTCGTCTTCTTCAATGAAGGCGAAATTTTTAGTTAAATCTTTCATAAAATCAATTATTAGATAGCAGTAAGTTTATCGAAAAACTTATTTTTGCTTCGTTATTAAAAGTTAAAATCAAATCGAATGATTCAATCATTCAAAAAAAATAATATTATACTAATGATTAAAAAATATCTTTTGTTATTTGTCATTGCAATATTTGCAATGTCTTGTTCAAAAAAAGTTGAAGTAAAAGGAAAAATTGCAGGAAGTGCTCCGTTAGAAAGAGTAGAATTTGTAGAAGCTTCTGGTGTGGCTACTTTGCCGCTGATAAACATGGGTTTAGATAAGGACGGAAATTTCGCAGGAACTTTCGAAGCTCCTAAAAACGGAATGTACGTGATCAACTATGCAGGAAAGCAAAATTTAATCTTCCTTAAAGGTGGACAGACTGTAAACATCTCAGGTAGTGCAGCGACATTCCCTGGTGAATATGTGGTTACAGGTGATGCAAAAAATGATAACGATTTCTTCCAGGCGAGTCAGAAATTTCTTTCTACTTACGGTCAGGGATTGAATATTCAACAATTGATGGCAGGGGATGAATCTTCTTATGTAAAAGGAATGCAGAAGATTGAAGCTGACATCAACAAAAATATCGACGAGAATGTAAAAAAATACAATCCGGGTAAAGAAGTGGTAGAATGGAAAAGGACAGATGCTAAAACGGCGATTCTTAACCTTATGGTTAATTATGAAATGACGAAAAAGCAAATGTCTGGAAACCCTTCTTTCAAATTAGGAAAAGTATTTACAGATTACGAAAATAAATTAAAAGAAAACAATGATGAAATGGTGAAAACAAGCCCTTTCTACAGACAATATCTTTTAACAAAAATGAGCCCTGAATTCCAGAAATTTGCAGAAGCAAAAAGTAAAGGAAAGACAGATATCACAACTTCAGAATTATTTAATGATTTCCTGAAGTCTCAGAAAGAAGTTTCTCAGGTGACTAAAGATTATTTATTGGCATTTGTAATGGCTCAGTCGGATATTCATCCGCAGACTCCGGCTAAAACAACTGATAAAATCAAGAAGATTATTGAAGAAGATATTAAAGATGCAGGAATTAAAGCTGACATCAAAAAGATGCAGTTTACCATCAACGGATTCAAAATCGGTGATGACGCTCCTGAAGCTTCATTGGTAAAAGCAGACGGTTCTGCTTACAAGTTGAGCGACAATAAAGGAAAACCTTATGTGTTAGTTTTCTATGCATCTTGGAATCCTTACATTGCTGAAGGTACAGTTCCTGTATTGAAAGAAGTGGTGAATTTCTATAAGTCTAAAATGAATTTTGTTTTTGTAAACCTTGACGATACCAAAGATCAGTTTACAAAAACCAGCAATGCAATGATGAAAGGAATTCAAGGAACTAACGTATATGCAGAAGGAGGCCTTAATTCTGATATTGCTAAAAAATACGGAGTTTATGGATTTAAATTGCCAAACTTCATCGTAGTAGATAAAAACGGTAAAGTGGCAAGCAGATCATTTGTTAATCTTGGAGATGCTGACTTAATTACAGTTTTAGATAAACAAACAGGTCTTTCCGCTCCTAAGGTTGCTCCGCAACAGCAGATGATGCCGCAAATGAATATGCAGCCGGCTCCTCCGGTAGAAGCTGCTCCTCAGCAACCGGCTCAGACAAAATAATAAAACTTATACAATAGAAAAAAACCTTGTCTTCGGATAAGGTTTTTTTTATTGTATTTTTGCAAAGTGAAACCGAAAGGTGAATCAGTTTATAGAAAAAATAGAAATTTACGGAGCTGAAAGTATAAAGTTGACTCCGTAGCGATAGAAATTGTTATGAGAAAGAAGAAAGATGTCATTCTTGAAAATATAAAGTTATTTGCAGCAGGTGCAAAAGGTGTTGCGATCGGAAAAACTGAAGAAGGAAAAACCGTTTTGGTTTCCGGAGCAATTCCGGGAGATGTTGTGAATGCAAGAGTTAAAAAATCAAAATCAAAATATTTTGAGACTGATGTGAAAGAGATTGTTGAAAAATCTCCATTCAGAGTAGAGCCGAAATGTATTCATTTCGGAACTTGCGGAGGTTGTAAGTGGCAGAATATGAGCTATGAAAAACAGCTTGATTTTAAACAGGAAGAAGTTTATAATAATATCAAAAGAATTGGCGGAATTGATGATTTCGAAACCGTTCCGATTTTAGGAGCAGAAGAGCAGTATTTCTATAGAAATAAGATGGAATTTTCTTTCTCCAATGCAAGATGGCTGACTCAATATGAGATCAGTTCTGAAGAAAACTACGGAAGTAGAGATGCCCTTGGTTTTCACATTCCGGGAATGTGGAGCAAAATCCTTGACTTAAAAGAGTGCTGGTTACAGGAAGATCCGTCAAATGCAATTCGTTTGGCCGTAAGAAATTTCGGAATTGAAAATGGTTTAGACTTTTTCGACGTCAGAGAGCAGAAAGGTTTTCTAAGAACTTTAATGATGAGACAGAATTCTGCAGGAGAATGGATGGTTTTATTTCAATTGTACAGAGAAGAAAAAGCCAACAGAACGAAACTTTTTGATTATTTGTTAGAGCAATTCCCACAAATCAAAACTTTGGTTTACGCGATCAATCCAAAACAGAATGATTCTATTTACGATCTGAATGTAGAAACTTATTTCGGAGAAGGATTTTTAATGGAAGAAATGGATGGTCTTAAATTTAAAATTGGCCCAAAATCTTTCTTTCAGACCAATTACAAACAGGCTTTAGAATTATATAGAAAAACTCTTGAATTTGCTGATTTAAAAGGTGATGAAGTAGTTTACGATTTATATACAGGAACCGGAACGATTGCACAATACGTTGCAAGAAATGCAAAACATGTGATTGGAATTGAATCTGTGCAGGAAGCTATTGATGCTGCAATTGAACACGCTGAGTTAAACGGTTTGACCAATACAACATTCTATTGTGGAGATATGAAGAATGTCTTCAATGACGAATTTATGGAAAATCATCCTAAAGCAGATGTATTGATTACCGACCCGCCCAGAGACGGAATGCACCAGAAAGTGGTAGAGCAAATTCTGAAACTGGCTCCTGCAAAAGTAGTGTATGTAAGCTGTAATTCGGCAACTCAGGCAAGAGATTTAGCCTTGATGAAAGATCATTATACTTTAGTTAAAATTTTACCCGTAGATATGTTCCCACAAACGCATCATGTAGAAAACATTGCACTATTGGTAAAGAAATAATTATTTAAATTTGAACATAAATCCAAATAATATTGAATATGATAAAGAACTGTAAAGCATTCTTCTTATTGGCAGCTTTAGTTTTCTGTCAGCAGAATTTATTTTCTCAGGAAAAGCCTAAAGATTCTGCTGCTGCAAAAACTGATACTGCAAAAGTAAAAAAAGATGATAAAAAGAAAAGCCTGATCAAGCCATTTAAAGAAATCATTACTGATAAAGCGGTTTCTGATCAAGGGGTTTTTACGGTTCATAAAGTTGACGACAAATATTATTTTGAAATTCCGGATTCTATGCTGAAAAAAGAATTTCTTCTCGTGACAAGATTAACGAAAGCTGCCGCAGGGATGCGTTCCGGAACATCCGGTTACGCAGGAGATCAGATCGGACAGCAAGTGATTGCTTTTGAAAAAGGTCAGAAAGATAAAATTCTTTTAAGAGCAATTTCCCATGTTGATTATGCAACAGATTCTACTTCAGATATGTATAATTCGGTGACGAGAAACAATGTGCAGTCTATCATCAAATCTTTTGATGTAAAAGCATATGGTGTCAAGAAAAATTCGTCTGTCATTGAAGTAACCGATGTTTTAAATTCTGATAATGAACTGACTTCTTTTTCTGTCTGGTCCAAAGATTCTTACAGAGTCGGAACTTTTCAGAAAGATATGTCATTTGTCAATTTTGTGAAATCTTTTCCGACGAATATTGAAATCAACACCACAAAAACTTTTGCAAGAACTTTAGGAACACCTGCAAGTCCGGCTATTCCGGGGCGGCCGACTCCGAAAATCAGCGGAAATTATACAGTAGAAATCAATTCTTCATTTGTACTTCTTCCGGAAAACAAAATGCAGTCGAGATATTTTGATCCGCGAGTTGGGTATTTTACAGTCGGATACACAGATTTTGATCTTGATCCTCAAGGGGTAAAAAAGATTTCTTTGGTTAAAAGATGGCGTCTTGAGCCAAAACCTCAGGATCTGGAAAAATACAATCGAGGAGAATTGGTAGAACCTGCAAAACCAATTGTATTTTACATCGATCCTGCAACTCCCAAAAAATGGGTTCCTTATTTGATACAAGGAGTAAACGATTGGCAGAAAGCTTTTGAAAAAGCAGGTTTTAAAAATGCAATCATCGCAAAAGTTCCCGATCCAAAAATTGATACAGAATGGAGTTTGGAGGATGCACGATTTTCAGCAATTGTTTATAAACCTTCCGATGTCCCAAATGCTTCGGGACCTTCAATTGCAGATCCGCGAACCGGAGAAATTCTGGAAAGTCATATCAACTGGTATCACAATGTAATGATGCTCTTAAGAAACTGGTATTTTGTACAGGCTTCTCCAAATGATCCGAGAGCGAGAAAAATTGAATTTGAAGATAAATTGATGGGCGAATTGATCCGTTTTGTATCATCTCATGAAGTTGGGCATACTTTAGGACTTAGACATAATTATGGTTCAAGCTCAACCGTTCCCGTAGAAAAGTTGAGAGATAAAAAATGGCTTGAGAAGAATGGTCATACTCCTTCAATTATGGATTATGCAAGATTTAATTATGTTGCACAACCGGAAGACAATATCGGTGATGCCGGAATTTTCCCAAGAATCGGAGATTATGATGACTGGGCAATTGAATGGGGTTACAAAAGATTTAATCAATTTAAAACTCCCGAGTCAGAAAAAAAATATCTGAATGATTGGGTAATCAAAAATCTTAAAAACGAGAGACTTTGGTTTGGTACAGAATCAAATCCTTTGGATCCAAGATCACAAAGTGAGCAAGTGGGTGACAATGCAATGATTGCAAGTACTTACGGAATCAAAAATCTTCAGAGAATTGTTGATAATTTAGAAAAATGGACGAATACTCCGAATGAAGACTACGCAAATCTTGATATGATGTATGATCAGGTTACTACTCAATTCAGAAGATATTTAGGTCACGTTTCAAAATACATTGGCGGACAAATGGAAACTCCGAAAACGGCTGAACAATCAGGAGCTGTGTATGGAGTTGTTGCTAAAAAAGATCAGAAAGAGGCCATGAAATTTTTGAATGAAAATATTTTCACAACTCCTCAATGGCTGATCAAAAAAGATATTTTTGAGAAAACAGGTAAAACTCCTGTGAAAACTGTAGAAGAAATTCAGAACGGCGTTTTGGGAAGAATTTTGAGTCCGATGATTTTACAGAATATGTATCAGATGGAAGCTGTGGAACCAAATACTTATTCTGTGATAGAATTGCTATCAGATTTAAATACTTCGATTCTAAAAAATGAAAAAACAGATATCTATGAAAGAAATCTTCAAAGAAATTATATTGATTCTTTAATAAAACTCGTTGATAATAAATCCTCAGACAAATCTGATATTTCTGCTTTGGTAAGAGGTAATTTAAATACAATTAAAAAAGAACTTTCAGCAAAACCAACTTCAGATTTGGTGAATAAATACCATTATGAAGATTTGGTTTTCCGTATAGAAAAGGCTTTAGATCCAAAATAATTTAAAAATGAAAAGATTACTGTCATTCTTTATATTATCTCTCATGATGATCTCATGCGGTGGAGACGATGACATCTGCGAAAGCGGAGAAGGTACGCCGAGAATGAAAATCATGTTTAAAAAAGCAGATAAAGTCACAAAATTAGATTCAATAAAAGTCTATGTAAATTATGGCGTGAGAACTGTTGATTTGGGATGGAGCAGAAATGCAGATTCGATCCTGGTTCCGCTTCGTGTTGACGATTCTCCTTTCACTGAATTATTTGTGAAAATCCAGAGAAAAGGGGATTCCGCAAAAGTCCGTGTAAATTATACCACAAAATCTATTTATGTTTCTCCGGGGTGCGGTGCAAAATTGAATTATGAAAATGTGAGCGGACAATTATTGAAAGCAACACCAATCGTAAAACTAGAAACCGGACAAAATTTTATTGAAAATGAAGAAAAAACTAATCTTTACCTCGTTTTTTAGTCTTTTAGGACTCCTGATTTCTGCGCAGGAAAAACAAGTAGCCTCAAAAGAAAAATGGAGGTATGAACCCAATTTTATGGTTGGAGTTGATGTTTTAAATACTACTGTTTCTTTTTTCTCAGACAGACAATTGTTTCAGGGCTTCATTTCATCAAAAATAAAAGACAACATCCACGGAATTGTAGAAGCCGGATTTGAGAAAAATGTTTATCAGAAAAATGGATATGATGCAACTGCTAATGGTCCGTTTTTCAAAATAGGAGGATTTTATATGTTGGCAAAAGACCGTGAAAATGAATTCAACGGTTTCTACGGAGGTGCAAAGTTAGCCGGCTCATTCTATAATCAGGAATATTTTGCAATACCGATTCGTGGTTTTGGTGGAAGCAGTTCGTCTGTTTCTATGCCTTCATCATCACAATCATCTTTTTGGCTTGAAGGAACAATTGGTGGAAGAGTTCAGCTTTTTGAGTCAAATTTTTTCATCGATGTCAATATGCAACCCAGATATTTGGTAGCAACTTCAAAACAGGACGAAGTTGTTCCTATGATTGTACCCGGTTTCGGAAGAAGTTCTTCTAAGTTTCTGATGGGATTTTCTTGGAATATTGCGTATAACTTCTGATTCATAATGATCAAAATTTGTCAAAAATTAAAATAGATAATTTGATATTTATTTTATACATTCATAATATGTTTTTAGAGGATAGTAGGAAAAAAAGATTATAATCGATGTTTTAATACGTAAATTAGTTACATTTGGGAAAAATTATTATTAAATTATTTTATGAAAAAATTACTTACTACCTTAGTGGTTACTCTAGTGGGAAGTACAGTGTTTGCGCAATGGACACAGACTTCCTTCAAAAATGTAGAGAATAAAAAAAGAGGTTCAGGATTTGTAGTTAAATCAACGTCTATTAGAGATGGGGATTACTATAAATTAGACTTAGGTTTATTACAGTCTCAGTTAAAGAATGCTCAGGAAATGGGACAAAATGCAACACCTGTTGTTATTTCTATTCCAACTTTAAATGGAAAGGTTGAACGATTTAATGTATACAGTTTTCCTGTTATTGCCAAAGATTTGGCAGATCAATACCAGTTGGGCTCTTATGTAGGTGCGAGTGTTGATAATCCATCTAGATATTTGAGATTCAGTTTGGCGCCGAATGATTTTCAGTCAATGGTGATTGATGATTCTGGATATGAATTTATTGAGCCTCTATCTACTGATAAAACAGTATATGCGGTGCATCCAAAATCAATGAAAAATTCAAATGGTTTTTTATGTACAACAAATGAGTCTCCTGCTGCTAAACAGCAAATGGAAGAGTTATTGAAAAAGGGTAAATCATTTACAAATCAACCAACAAATTTTGCGAAAAGTTCTGATAAGAAATACAGAACAATGAGATTAGCAATGTCTGTTACGGCAGAATATACTCAATTCTTCGGAGGAGTAGCTGGAGCTATTACTCAGATAAATGCAACAATGACAAGGGTAAATGGTGTATTTGAAAAAGATTTTGCTCTTCATCTAAATGTATTAAGCTATCCTGCTTTAATTTATACGGATGTAGCAACTGATGGATATGATACGGTTACAGATCCATATAGTTTTCCAGACACATGGAACTTGGCATTACAGCAGAAGCTTACTGCAACAGTTGGAAATGGTAATTATGATATAGGGCATTTGTTTGGAGCTTCTGGAGGAGGAGGTAGTGCTGGTTGTATTGGTTGCGTTTGCATTAACCCAACGACGGCAAATCCCTATGGTAAAGGTTCAGGGATAACTTCTCCAGCTACTGGAAGTGTTAATCCTACTTTGGCAAACCCTCCTTCTGGAGATACTTTTGACATTGATTATGTCGCTCATGAAATGGGGCACCAATTGGGTGCTAATCATACTTTTTCACAATCTTTAGAAGGTGCTGGTGTAAATATGGAACCCGGATCTGGATCTACAATTATGGGGTATGCCGGGATTACAGGTGTAAACACTGATGTGCAGCCTCACTCAGATGCATATTTTCATAAGGCAAGCATAGGACAGGTTCAGGCGAATTTACTAGCTAAAACTTGTGACGTAGAAACTTCTGTAACAAATGATCCTCCAGTAATAACTGCTTTACCTACTTACAACATTCCTAAAGGAACAGCGTTTGTTTTGACGGCTTCTGCTACCGATGCACAGGGTGATCCAATGACATATTCTTGGGAAGAAGTTGATAATGCGGGTACATTAATCAATAAAAATAATTTAGGAACAACTAATAGTGGAGCTTCTTTCCGTTCTGCTATACCATCTACTAATCCTACTAGATATTTTCCTAAATTTACTTCTGTACTTAATGGAGTATTGAATAATAGTGGAAATACTTGGGAATCAGTATCTATGGTTCCGAGAACTACTAATTTTGCAGTTACAGTAAGAGATAATAATGCCAATGCATCTCAACAACAGACACAGTCTGCATCTCAAACTATTATAGTGGGAGATAATGGGCCATTTAAGGTAACTACTACTGTAGCAGAGGCAAACGGATCTCCAACCTCAATTTCATGGGCAGTTGCCAATACTACAGCAGCACCTTACAATGTAGCAAATGTTAAAATTGATTATACGACCGATAATGGTACAACTTGGGCAGTACTTTCTGCTTCTACACCAAATGATGGTTCTGAAAGCTTTACATTCCCAGCTTCCTTGAATGGAAGTACTGTTAAAATTAGAGTTTCTTCTATCGGAAACGTATTCTATGCTATCGGAAGTGTTGCCCTTACTACTTTATCACCTTGTAGCAGTACAGCACCTTCTGGTCTTACCGTAATTCCTTCACTAAGTGGGGCTTCAATCTACTGGACTCCTTATTCGGGAACTGCCACAACATATATAGTACGTTATAAGAAAACGACTGATGTTACTTGGACAGAAGTTTCTACATCAGGTTCAGCAATCAATGTTAGTGGTTTAATGGCTGGAGCTTACGAAGCGCAGGTAGCTGCAGTATGTTCTGGTATTACAGGTACATATTCTACATCTATTAACTTTACGGTAACAACTTTTTCTACAGTTACCTATTGTGATTCTTCTACAGGAAGTACTCTATATGAACATATCTCAAGCGTTTCATTGGCGAATGTAAATAATCCTTCTGGCCCTTCTACGTATACCAATTATACTACAAGTCCCTCATTACAAATTAATTTAGTTAAAGGAGCCGCTCCTTATACTTTAACAGTTGGTGTGGGAAGTGCAGCTGCATATGATGCTGCTTCTGTGTGGATAGACTGGAATAGGAACGGAACATTTGAAGATTCTGAGAAAGTATTAAATGCTCCTGTATCTTCTACTATTTCAACTCAATATACATCGTCTGTAACAGTGCCTTCTACTGCTGTAGAAAACCAACCATTGAGAATGAGAGTGGTGTATATTTTTGCAAGCGTAAACAATAATGGTTTTTCTATTCCTTCTCAATTCGCTTGTGGTACTAATTTTAATTATGGAGAAACTGAAGATTACAATGTATTAGTTGCATCTCCTTTAAGTACAAGCGAAACAAACCATACAAACAACGGTATCCAGATTTACCCTAACCCAGTTAGTGATGTTTTAAATGTTACTAAAGTTTCTGACAAAGCAACTTATAAAATTTATAGTGCGGCAGGTCAGTTAGCAAGTAGCGGAAATATCATTGGAGGTAAAATTAATGTTACATCTTTAGTGAAAGGTGCGTATGTAATTTCTATTGAAGATAAAGGAAAAGAAAGTTTCAATTCTAAATTTATTAAGAAATAATAAATCGCTTTAAAAGATAATGAATCCTCAGGTATTCCCTGAGGATTTTTTTATTTATGTAATCATATATAGCTTTTCAATGAGTTTATTATAAAAAAAAGAAGTAATTATATGACCAAATAACAAAAAATGTTTAGATTTGTAGTTAATCTAAAATAATTGACGCCTATGACGAAATCGTTTACTTTTTTAATCCCTTTTCTGGTAACAGAACATGAATTCTTAATGAGAGAGGATGTCTCGAACAATTATATTAATACACTAATTAATTAACTATGTATAATTCTTGTATTCTAATCTATTTAAATTTTTAATAAGATGAAGAAAGTTTTACTAATTTTTGCCCTAATAACGGCATTTATAACGAATGCGCAGGTAAACTCTTACAGTTTTGCACAGTCCTCAGGAACTTATACTCCTTTGGGATCGTCTGCAACTGTTTTGGCAACTGCTGCCGGAACCAATTCGCTGGATGATGCTATTTATCCCGTGACTCTTCCATTCAATGTTTCATTTAACAATGTTAACTATTCTGCGTTAAATGTCTCCACCAATGGTTTTATAACATTCGGCGCAACGGCTCCGGGTACTACAACTTATTCTCCCATATCTGGTACCGAAGCTTATACTGGCGCAGTGGCTGCATGGGGTAGAGACCTTAATGCTGTACTGAATATTGCAAGTGTAAATGGAACTATCAGTTGGGGTGTCGAAGGAACAGCTCCAAACAGGGAAGTTGTTATCCAGTGGGCTGATTTTAGACCTGCTTACAGTACTGCTACAAGTGCTTATGCTTTTTCTTTTCAAATAAGATTAAGAGAAACTACGAAAACTATTGCAGTTGTTTATAAGGCTGGATCATATGTATCTGGAACTACAGTAGTGAATAACACTGCGCAAATTGGCTTAAGAGGTACTTCGAATGCAGATTTTAATAATCGTAATAATCCTACTACTGCACTTTTCACAGCTTCTACAGCTGGAACAGCAAATACCAGTACACAGGCATTTAATACTACGGCGGCAACTCCTGGAATGCCGACTGACGGACTTACTTACACCTGGACTCCTCCAAGTTGTTTTGCTCCATCTGGATTGGTATCTGGTGCGACATCTCCGGTTTCAGGATCTATTGGCTGGACTGCACCTACTACTGCGCCAGCAAATGGTTATGAATATATTGTATCAACTACAAATACAACTCCACCAGCAACTACATCGGGAACAGCGACTACAGCAGTTTCTATTCCGTTGAACGCTCTTGTTACTGGTACCACTTATTATTTCTGGGTAAGATCTATTTGTTCTGCTACTGATAAAAGTGCATGGGTAGCGGGTCCTTCGTTTACTCCTGGTCAAATTGGTTCAGGTACTGCTTCTTCCGGAAACTTGCCAATATATTCTTGTTATGGATATAATTATTCTCAACAGATTTACACCGCATCGGAAGTTGGTGGAGCAATTGGTTCAAATAATTATATTACTAAAATAAAATTCTTTGTTCAGGCTACTGCATCAACTCAGGCTAACTATAACCAATGGGTAGTTTACATGGGTAATACTACTCAGGCGAATTTTGCAACAACAACTAGCTGGGCTCCTTTATCAGGTATGCAGCAGGTTTACACAGGTACTTTACCAAATATGACAAGTGGCGCTTGGGTTGAACTTACATTGACGAGTCCTTTTGTTTGGAATGGTACTTCAAACATTGTTATTGCAGTTGATGAAAACGCTTCTGGCTATTCTTGTACTCAAAACTGGGGAAATTATCCGGCAGGTACAAATAGAGGTATTCTTCATTATGACGATACTGTAAACGCAAGTCCTGGTGCGCCACCTACTGCAACTTCTAGATATTCTGATATTCCAAGAATACAGCTAGTTGCAGAACAATTACAACCTTGTACTACGGCACCTCCTTCAAATATTACAATGGGACAGTTAACGCCAACAACAGCAACTGTTTCTTGGACTCCGTCTCTTGGAGCAACATATGTTGTGAGATATAGAGTTGTCGGAAGTGGTACTTGGACTACAGTTACATTGACAGCACCGCTTTCAAGTAACTATACAATGACTGGTCTTCTGGAATTGACAAACTATGAAGTTCAGATAGCTACAATTTGTGGTGGTACAACTGGAGCATTTTCTCCTAGTACAAACTTTACAACTCCTGCAGTAACTTATTGTAGTGCAGCAGGAACAAATGCAGATGAGTATATAAAAAATGTAACTGTAGCACCTCTTGCTTTAGCAGCAATGAGTAATACTACAGCTTATGCTGCATCTGGACCTTATTATTCAGATTTTACGACTGATCCTACAAAATTAATTTCATTAATCAGAGGTTCTGTGAATAACAATATTTCTGTTACAAAAGATTGGCCAGTAACTCAATACAGTGCTGCTGTAGGAGTTTGGATTGATTTTAACAGAAATGGAATTTTTGAAACTAGCGAAAGAATTCTTACTGGTGCAAGTAATACTACCGCATTGGTAACTGGTACTTTCGCAGTTCCTACGGTTGCTTCTGGTCTTGTTTATACAGGGAACTTGAATACAAGAATGCGAGTTATCATTCAGGAATTTAATGATCCTAGTCCTTGTGGTAACTTTAGTTATGGTGAAGTAGAAGATTATTCAGTTAAGTTTATCGATCTACAGCCTTGTACAACTGCGGCTCCTACTCCGATTACGGTAAATAATTTAACATCTTCTTCGGCTTTTGTATCTTGGCTTCCAGCTGCGAATGCAACTTATAGAATAAGATGGAGACAGATTGGTACTACTCCTTGGCAACAGCAACCACTTGGATACGTTCAACTTCCTGCTGGACAAAGTTATTATACAATTACTGGTTTGACTGAACAAACTAATTATGAAGTTCAGGTTCTAACAATTTGTAACGGAACTAATGGAGCTTTTGGTCCATCAGTAAACTTTACAACTCCACCATTATCTTACTGTCCTATGGTAGGAACAGGTACTAACGATTACATTTCTAATGTAAAAGTTACACCTGTAAACTTCCCAATTGTAAATAATACTTCTTTACAGACAAATTATATTAGCTATGCTACACCAGTGATCAATTTAGAAATTGGTTCTACTGGAAATCAATTGTCAGTTTCTAAAGCTTGGCAAACAAATACATTTGCTGATGCCGTAGATGTTTGGATTGACTGGAATAGAGATGGAACGTTTGCAGCTACTGAGAAGATCATGACTTCTGCATCAAGTACGACGACTCCGGTTACTGCTACGTTTGCAGTTCCTGCTACAGGTGTTTATACAGGACCGTACACTACAACAATGAGAGTTTCTCTTAAGAGAGGTAGCGCTTCAGTTATTTGTGTTGATCCTGCAAACGGTGAAGTTGAAGATTATGCAGTAAAATTAAGACCTTGTAGTAATGTTGCTCCAACGAACGTAACAGTTAATCCTATTACTCATAACTCTGCAACGGTTAACTGGACTCCGGGCCTAAATAATAACTCATTTGTATTAGAATACAGAGCTGTTACGACTCCTGCTTCTGCGTGGATTCCTGTTAATGCTTCTGTTTTGGCAGGTAACCCTCCAGTACAGTTGACAGGTTTAACACCAGCAACGACTTACGAAGTTAGAATCGCAGCACTTTGTGGTAGTGGTGGTGCAGGTGCTTATACACCTATAAAACTATTCACTACAAGATGTGATCCTACACCTCCAAATGTTACAATTACCAACATTACTTCTACTTCAGCAGTAGTTACATGGAACCCGATCGTTCCTAGTGCAACTTATTTAGTAAGATATAGAATTGTTGGTACAACAACATGGATTAATGTGACAGCTCCGGCTCCGCCGGCAAATTCTGTAACGCTTACAGGATTAAGTTCATATGTAACTTATGAAGTACAGGTTGCTAACCAGTGTGTGGGTGAAACTACACCAAACCCATGGTCAAATCCTCAAGTATTTACTACAGTAAGAATTTGTGAGATACCGCCTCCGGGATTGACAATCACTACATTGGCACCAACAAGTGCAGAAGTCACTTGGACGGCCTTTACAGGTGCAGGAGCTACAGGAAGCTACGTTTTAAGATACAGAAAAGTAGGTATTCCTAGCTGGACGACAGTAACTGTAAATACAAATACTTAT
>Ga0163161_10001948_pt1 | contig 15031 bp, 12 predicted proteins | sample S45metaG_FD_129847 | JGI IMG/M metagenome (GOLD analysis project Ga0163161, IMG submission 129847) | Switchgrass rhizosphere microbial communities from Kellogg Biological Station, Michigan, USA - S4-5 metaG | ecosystem: Host-associated > Plants > Roots > Rhizosphere > Soil | place: USA... | reverse complement strand
TTGAAGATATCCTGAACATTGATGCTTATTGTCGCTTTGTCTTTAAGGATGTCTTTGCTGAATGCGGTATTGGCACTTGCAACACCTATACGGCGTCCCTGTCCTGTATTTTGCGGTGCTTCGTAGTTACCGTTAAGCTGCCAGTCAATCTTACCGGGAAGGGTAATTTTATTATTTATCCTTGTTGTCCAGCTGTAACCAACTCTTGCAAAGTCCTGAACTACAGTTTCAGGTGTTCCGTTGTTATTTACAGTGTAGCTGTAATCTCCTGTTGTTTCATTTCGGTACAAGTTGAAGTTACTGCTTATCCTCCACCATCTGAATGGGTTGTAATTAACGTTAAATTCAAATCCAAAACGGTATTCCCTTCCAATGTTAAGTGGAGAAGTTAAGATTACAGGTGTCCTGCTGTCTGTTCCGCCGACAGGCGTTACAGCGCCGGTAACAGGATCAACGATATCTTGGCCATCTACGACCTGTACAACATAATCTCCCGATGGCCTTCTAACAAACTGGAACGGATTATCTGTAATATTAAAGTAAGCTGATGTGCTTAATGTAACTTTATTCCATTTTTTAAGGAATCCAAGGTCTATAGCGTGTGTTTTAGACGGGTTAAGGTCTGGGTTACCCCTAAAGATGTTGATATTACTTTCCAGTCCTGAGAATGGGTTAAGAAAACGTCCTCTTGGTCGGTTAATGCGTCGGCTATAGCTTAAGCTAATGTTAGTGCTTTCGTCAAATGTATAGGTTAAGAAAGCACTTGGAAAGAAGTTGTTATACTTCTTGTTGTTGTATTCGTTAAGGTTAAGCAGATTAACATCAATGTTTGAGTCTTCCCAACGTAAACCGGCCAGGTAAGAGAATTTGCCAATTTTAGAACCAAACTGAGTATACAAAGCATTTACTTTCTCTTTGTATTGTAACAGGTTAGTATAATCACCATTATTTACCCACGTCCCATCTTCAAGTATTTCAGCACTCGCGTCTGTTTTAATTTCTGTAAAGCTACCACGGTAACCTGCTTCAAAACGGCTGTTTTCGCCTATTGGCAATACATAATCTGCCTGTAATAGCGAACGGTTCTCAGTCTGGTTATTAGTAGTTCGTTCATTGCTGTTAGCAATAGCAGAACCCACATTAATATCGTCGATAGCAGCGCCTTCTTCGTCTCTGCTGTATGATGTAGATGCATCAACTTTAAGTTCGTGCCCCTTATCATTAAATTTATGCGTAAGGCTTGATGAGAAGTTAACGTTGTTATCGTCAGAAAGTTGATAGTTACGACGGTAACGCGTATCTATGTATGCGCCTGTTGCATCATAATTATCGAAATACGTATCTGTTGGGTTATCACCTTTATTTCTCCTGAAGTTGACAGAATTTACCCAGGTTGTATTGTCGCTTAAAAAGTATTCAAGTCCAAAGCTGGCATTAAAACCTTTACGTAAACGGTCGTTTTCCCTTCTTTCGTTGGTAAAGCTTCTCGTAGTGTTGTCAGAATTAAGGTATTCTGTATTGGTTTTAGAATTACCCGGGTTGTTCCTGTAATTGTAGCCAATGTTAGAGAACATATTAAATTTCTCTCCTCTAAAGTTCAGGTTTGCTGTTATTCCGTGGTTGTCAGGATGTCCTGTAGTAGCTACGATAGATCCATTAAATCCTCCGGCTTTTCCTTTTTTAAGGATAATATTAATGATACCGCCGCCACCTTCAGCATCATAACGTGCCGATGGATTGGTTATAACTTCAACCTTATCTACAGAGTCGGCAGGTAAAAGTCGTAATACGTCGGCAAGGTTGCTTCCAAGCAGGTTAGATGGTCTACCGTCAATCAGGATAGTAACGCTTTGATTTCCCCTAAGAGCAACATTTCCTTCAGCATCTACAGATACTGAGGGCACATTGTCAAGCACGTCGCTTATTGTTCCGCCCTTAACTATCATGTCGTTACCTACAGTATAAACCCTTTTGTCCAGTTTAATATCTACGGTAGAGCGTTCAGCAGTAATTTGCACTTCACCAAGTATCTTGGCATCCGGTGCTAAAGCTGTAACACCAAGATTGGTGTCGGCAGATATTACTTTATTAGTTAGAGTTATTGGAGTAAACGATATAAAGTCAAATTTAATATTGTAGGTTCCGGCAGGGACTTCAAGGTTAAATTCTCCTTTAGCATCCGTAAGCCCGCCGTTAATGGTAACATTGTCAAGTGTCTGGATAACCACGTTTCCAAACTCAAGGGGCATTTTTGTATCGCCTTCAATAAGTTTACCTGTTATTTTTACTTTGGGTCCTCCCGGAGTTACGGGAGTGCCAGGGGGAACCTGGGCTAATGCCGTGAGCGAAAAAAATATAGACAGCAGCATTAGTAATGAGTGAAACTTCTTCATGAAATAGTAATTTACAGCTGCAAAAATGCACCTGCGGTGAGTGATGTTTTTTTTGGTTATAGTATTTCCCTTATCCTTTCAGCAGGGCGTGCAATAACTGCTTTATCGCCGTTTACAACGATAGGGCGCTCAATTAGTGAAGGATTTTGAACCATTGCATCAATAACCTTGCCATCACTTAGCTCTTTCCCTTTGTAATTCTTTATCCAAAGCGATTCTTTTTGTCGTACCAACTCTATCGGCTTTACATTCAGCTTCTTAATTATTTCAGTTAATGCTTCTTTTGTAAGCGGTTCGTTTAGATATTTTACGGTAGTAAAAGGTTTACCTTCAAGTTCCAAAAGTTGAAGCCCTTCGCGCGACTTGCTGCAGCGTGGGTTGTGATAGATGGTGATCATTTTATTCTTTTTGCAAAGTACGTTATTATTAATGGAAATTTGAAGTAACTTAGTGCAAACAAAATCTTAAATCTTAACACAAAGCATATGTTTATAGAACAGGGAATTAAGCCTGAAAATAAATTCTGGAAGTATCTTGTAGGGGCATTTATAATGATTCTTGCCTCAAGCATTGGACAAATACCATTAGGGGTTGCCATCTTTTTTAAAGCGATGTCTGACGGTAAGCCTATGCCGGCGACACAGGAAGGTATGCTTGGTTATCTTGAACTTAATCTCACGCTGTTTCTAATTTTATTTTCGTTTCTAATAGCATTGATCGCAATTTATATCGTGGTTAGAAACATACATAAGCAGCAATTTAAGGATATTGTTACAAGTCGCCCAAAGCTGGATAAATCACGAATATTCTTTTCATTTAGTTTGTGGTTTGTACTGTCTGTGATTACCATGCTTGTAGATTATTTTTTAGATCCTGAATCCTATATATTTCAGTTTAATGTTGTAAAGTTTGTCCCCTTGTTTATAATTGCGGTATTGATGGTGCCTATACAGACTTCTGTTGAAGAGCTTGTGTTTAGAGGCTATTTGATGCAGGGTTTTGGCAATCTGGCTAAAAATAAATGGTTCCCGCTGGTAATGACCTCTGTTATTTTTGGGGGAATGCACTTTGCAAATCCCGAAGTAACGAGGATGGGCTATCTTATCATGGTATATTATATAGGAACCGGTTTTTTCCTGGGTATACTTACTCTTATGGATGAAGGGATGGAGCTTTCCTTAGGTTTTCATGCGGCAAATAACCTTGTAGGGGTTTTGCTTGTTACGGCAGACTGGACCGCTTTTCAAACCTATTCTGTCTTTAAAGATGTTTCAGAGCCTTCTGCAGGCGTAGATATTATAGTACCGGTGCTAATTATATTTCCGATTCTTTTAATTATCTTTAGTAAAGTTTACAAATGGACAGACTGGAAAGGTAAACTTACCGGATCAATAGAGATTCCGGTTAATGAACAGCAACAAACAACTAACAAAATAGGACAAATCAATGACTAATCCTGATTATCACTTTGTACACCCCCATTTTAAATTAAACGGTTTTCATCTTACCGAAGATGACCTGTGCCGTATTGCGTATAGTTTTATTAAAGAAGGCGAGGCTTATGAGAGAGCGGTAGGTAACTTTCTATTGGACTGGTTTGACCAGAGGACTTTCATAGAGATGCAAACCTCCGGTACTACAGGTTCGCCAAAATTAATTACCGTAGATAAGCAGGCCATGGTACATTCGGCACTGGCAACAGCCGAGTTTTTTGACCTTTCCTCAGATATTAAAGTGCTGCACTGCCTGCCTACACAATTTGTAGCGGGTAAGATGATGCTGGTACGCGCCTTTATACTTGGGTGGGATATGGACCTGGTTGCTCCGGTTTCTACTCCGCTTCAAAATAATGATACGCAATATCATTTTGCAGCAATGGTGCCGTTTCAGGCACAGCATTCACTTGAAAAATTGCAGCAGATAAAAAAACTTATCCTGGGTGGCGCAAAAGTAAGCCAGTCGCTTTCAAAACAGCTGGAGGTGCTGCCTACAGAAGTTTATGAAACTTATGGCATGACAGAGACAATCACGCATATTGCAGCCAAAAAAGTGGGGGAAGAGGCTTTTACAGTCTTGCCTAACGTGAGGGTTAGCGAGGATGAGAGGCACTGCCTTATTATAGACCCTTACGTAATTTGTGATGAACCTATCGTGACAAATGATGTTGTAAAAGTGCTTGATGATACGCACTTTATCTGGCTGGGCCGATATGATAATGTAATAAACAGCGGAGGCGTTAAGCTATTCCCTGAACAGATCGAGGAAAAGCTGTCGTCTAAAATACAAAGGCGCTTTTTTGTAAAGGGAATCCCTGATGAAGAGCTTGGCGAAAAGCTGGTCCTGGTAATTGAAGGTGATAGATATGATGTTGATCCCGAAATTTTTGCCAAACTTGGTAAATTTGAAAAACCAAAAGAGGTGCTGTTTGTTCCTGAATTTACCGAAACAGGATCTGGTAAGCTGCAACGTGAAGAAACACTTAAAAGCCTGGCTTGATAAGTTTGACACATAAAATAATGCCATTACGATTGTAATGGCATTTTAATTTAGAGCTTTTCTATTTTTACATAGAACTTACTTTTTTGAAGTTCTATATCAGTTAAGTCCCTGGTTTCAACTTTTACCGTTTGCCAATCGTTTGTCGCGTTCAGGCGTATCTCTTTGCCCTGTATGGTTATGCCTACCGGCATTTTAAAGCTCTTTACATCTGTAAGCCAGCGGTATTCTAATGAACCTCCGCTTAACTTCAGCTGTAATATGGGGATGTTTTTGTAGCGAAGGTACTGATTGAAAACGGAGGTTAGGTCCATACCGGTCTTTTGGTTAAAATAGCTTACTACAGTTTCTGTATCTATTATCCCTTTTTTGTACATAAGCGAATAGTTAAGTATCATGTCCCACCATTTAGCGTCATCATTTACCACGTGGCGTAACGTGTTCAACAGCAATGCTCCTTTGTAGTACATATCACCCGAGCCTTCCTTGTTTACTCCAAAAACGCCAATTACAGGCTTTCGGTTGCCTACGCTAAAACGTTGTCCGCTTATGTACTGCATTGCCTTTTCGTACCCATAACGGCATTCAATATATACAGTTTCGCTGTAGGTAGTAAAGCCTTCATGTATCCACATATCGGCGACGTCTTTAGAAGTTATACTATTGCCAAACCACTCATGTCCGGTTTCATGGATAATAATATAATCAAACAACAAACCAACCCCCGTGCCGCTTATATCATTACCCAAGTAACCTTTTCTGTACATATTACCGTAAGCTACAGCGCTTTGATGTTCCATTCCCAGGTAGGGGGTCTCAACAAGTTTATAGCCATCTTCGGCAAAAGGGTATTTGCCAAATTTTGACTGAAAACACTCCATCATGGGTTTTACCTCTTCAAACTGCTTACGGGCCTTTTCCTCATTTTTGCGAAGCACATAATAATCAAGGTCTAATTCATCCAAATTATCGTGAATATGAACGTAGTCGGCAATGTTTAATGTAATATTATAGTTATTAATAGGATTTACTACTTCCCAGTCCCAGCGGGTGTATCCGTTTTTTAAGTCCTCACTACCCTTAAAGCGTCCGTTAGATACATCCATTAAACCGTTAGGTACTGCCACTTTTATAGATGCGCCCCTATCCGGTTCATCGGTCTGGTGGTCTTTTACAGGATACCAAAGGCTGGCTCCTGTGCCCTGAACGGCAACACCTATCCATGGTTTTCCGTCAGCATCGCTAGAGAAAACAAAACCGCCGTCCCAGGGTGCATTCTTAGCCACAAGCGGATTACCCGAATAATAAAAACGGAGTCTTTCTTCTTTACCTTTTTTAAGCGGTTTTGCAAACTGTATAAAAACAGCGTCGTTGTCTCTTTTGTAAGTCGTTTTGTTACCCTTTACCACGATGCTGTCAATTTGCATATTTTCAAAGAGATCAAGCTGGATTTTTGAAGTGTTTTCTACAACTTTAAAAGTAATTTCGTTATACCCGCTAATAAATTTTTTATCAGGATCTACCTTAATGTTCAGGTCATAGCGCTGCACGTCAAAACAGGTACGTTCGGGCCTCAATCCGCCCTGCAGGCTGTCGCGCCTGGTGTAGGTTTGTGCAGATGCAACAAGGCTGATAACTAATAATAAAGCTGATAAGGCTATTTTCATTTGATGTGGATTAATAAGGATAAGTAGCTAAAATCGAAAAATGTTACGTGTTTGATTGCTTTTTCGCTGTAAGCACTACAAATTCGCGTTCAATTTTTTCGCCGCTATTGCTTCTTACCATCTCAGTATCGGTAACTGCGCTTATGATTGTCAGGCCTGTATTTTGCATAAGGGATGTTACTGATTCTATGTCATAAAGTGTAAACCCATATTTTGTAAACGGAATCTTCTGCATTGTGCTTTTTGGAATAAAGCTTATGGAAACGATACCGCCCTCTTTCATTACACGTGCAATTTCGTTTGCATAATCCTGAGGGTCTTTCCAAAAATAAATGGTGTTGCAGGTAAAGACAGCATCAAAATGCTTTTCGCTAAACGGGATATGTTCGCCATCAGTAAGCCTGAAAGAAACATTTTCTAAATCGCCATTAATATTTTCTGCTTCTTCAACCATGGTTTCAGAAATATCAATGCCAAAGTAGGTTATATTTTTTGCGATAGTGATTATATCTTTTACATGGCCGCCATTACCCGGGCCAATTTCTAATAAGGTGTCATCATTCTTTATGTTCAGGCTTTCTATAGTTTTAATGATGATGTTACTGTTGGTGAAGTTCATCATTTCGCCCACTTTAAGTCCGCTCTCGCCATCAGGGCAGCGCAATTGTTGGGCAAGCTCCTGTAATTCGTTTTCAGATAATTTCATGCTACTAATTTATGGAATCTGAAAGAAACCACGCATAAAAAATCCGGACTTACACACTAAGCCCGGATGAATAAATTAAATACTAAATAGCTATTGTTTTTTTGCTGCCTTTTTAACTGTAGGTTTTGCAGTTACTTTAGGTAAGGTCTTTACTATAGTTTTTGGTTCGTTTTTAAAAATGAACATCAACGGATGTATAAAACGCTCCTGCCAGGCTTTCTCTACATGTGCAGCACCATCAAATTTTTTGGTCAGCCAGTTTTTATCTGTATAACCTTTAGACTTCATGATATTGTCAACAGTTTTTTGGTGTTCTCCGTAATACTGGTCCATTGTTTTTGTGCCAAGGTCAAAATAGATGCTGTGATCCTGGAAGGGCGGAAGCTTTTCATACAGGTATTTTTTAAAAGCTTCAGATGGTCCTGAATGCGTATTGTCTGCCAATAGGGGCCAATGCGTAGACATGCAAGCTGCTTTCCCGAATACATTTGGATATTCGCAGACGGCATATAAAGAAATTAATGCTCCCATCGCACTGCCACATATTGCAGTATTTGCAGCGTCGGCCTTGGTTCTGTATGTTTTGTCAATATATGGCTTTAATTCCTGGGTAAGGAATTTTAAATACTCATCGCCCAATAACTGGGTACCTTTTATTTTTGCGGTTTCGTTTGTCTTGTCAAAAATAGCCTTATCGGTTTTTGTGAAGTTTGCAGCGGCTTTTTCAGGAAAGTATTCCATATACCGCTGGTCGCTGCTCCATATCGCCACTATAATAAAAGGTTTTACACGTTTAGAAGCGATTAATTTTGCTGCTGAATCATCAGCCTCCCATGCTACTTTATGTATAGCGGTTTCGGGATTAAAAATGCTTTGGCCATCCTGCATATACAGTACAGGATAGGATTCTTTTGTATTGGTTGAATAGTCTGCAGGCAGCCAAACCTCGATGTTTCTGGCCTGCACAAATTTTGACTTGAAACTGTCAATCTTAACTGTTTTACCCTTGGGTTGGGCATAACAGCTAATGACCGCCAGCATAAGCAGCAGTTTAGTTAATGTAGATTTCATTTAGTAGTTTAGTTTAAGGTTTTAAAGATAAAGTAAATATTTTGTTACCATTGTTAATAATGTATAAGTACGATGTATTTATCACAGACTTGTTATTCTTAATTGTGTTTTGTAACAAAATAATTGAGGTTATTGCATAAAACAGAAAAGGCAGTAGATAACTCATACTGCCCTTATTGATATTTTTTTTGCTAATTAAACCTGTATAACGCCAAGGTTAAATTGTTTCTCGATAGGGGCATGGTTGGCCGCTTCAATACCCATGGAGATCCATGTCCTCGTATCAAGCGGATCGATAATAGCGTCTGTCCACAGGCGTGATGCAGCATAATAAGGAGATACCTGTGCATCATAACGCGCTTTGATCTTATCAAATAGCTCAGCTTCTTTTTCAGGGGTAATTTCTTCGCCTCTTGCTTTAAGCGATGAAGCTTCAATCTGCAATAAAACCTTAGCTGCCTGAGTGCCGCCCATAACCGCAAGCTCTGCACTTGGCCATGCAAATATAAGCCTTGGGTCATATGCCTTACCGCACATGGCATAGTTACCCGCACCATAAGAATTACCCACTACAACTGTAAACTTAGGTACGACCGAGTTGCTTACTGCATTTACCATTTTGGCACCATCTTTAATAATCCCGCCATGCTCTGATTTTGAGCCAACCATGAATCCGGTAACATCCTGAAGGAATACTAACGGAATCTTCTTTTGATTACAGTTTGCAATAAAACGAGTGGCTTTATCGGCGCTGTCAGAATATATAACACCGCCAAACTGCATTTCACCTTTTTTAGATTTTACAACCTTACGCTGGTTGGCTACGATACCTACAGCCCATCCATCAATACGTGCATAACCTGTAATGATAGTCTGTCCATAACCGGCCTTGTATTCTTCAAATTCGCTGTTGTCAACAAGGCGTTTTATGATTTCCATCATGTCATATTGTTCAGTACGCAGTTTTGGGATAATGCCGTAAATATCCTGTTCCGGCAGGGCAGGCTTTTCGGCCTTAATACGGTTATAGCCCGCTTTATCGTAATCGCCTATTTTGTCAATAATATTCTTGATCGTGTCAAGAGCATCTTTATCGTCTTTAGCTTTGTAATCTGTAACACCCGATATTTCGCAGTGCGTTGTAGCGCCACCAAGGGTTTCATTGTCTATGCTTTCGCCAATGGCAGCCTTCACAAGATAGCTTCCGGCGAGGAAGATACTACCAGTTTTATCTACAATAAGGGCTTCATCGCTCATTATAGGCAGGTAAGCACCACCGGCAACACAGCTTCCCATAACGGCAGCGATCTGCGTTATGCCCATGCTGCTCATGATGGCATTATTTCGGAAGATACGCCCAAAGTGCTCCTTGTCAGGAAAAATCTCGTCCTGAAGCGGTAGGTAAACACCGGCACTGTCTACGAGGTAAATGATAGGTAAACGATTTTCCATCGCAATTTCCTGGGCACGAAGGTTTTTCTTTCCTGTAATAGGAAACCATGCACCAGCCTTAACAGTAGCGTCATTTGCTACAACTATACATTGTTTTCCGCGTACATAGCCTATTTTTATCACAACACCGCCGGATGGGCATCCGCCATGCTCGGCATACATTCCGTCGCCTACAAAGGCACCTATTTCTATACTTTTAGAATCTTTATCTAGCAGGTAATCAATACGTTCACGAGCAGTCATTTTGCCTTCACCATGAAGTTTCTCGATACGTTTTTCGCCTCCTCCAAGCTTAACCTTAGCAAGCTTCTGTTTAAATTCTGATAATAACAGTTTATTGTGATCTTCGTTTTTATTGAAGTTAATATCCATGATCTGTTGTATATTTGTAGTGTGAATGTAATTTTTGTCTGCCAAAAATACGAAAACGTTTGATATATATACGAATTATTGAGAATTCCTTTGTTTGCTTGTGTTAGCAATTCGTTAAAATTAATAACCCCATATTCATAATTAGTTAACCATTTCTTAACATTGGAGAGGTACATTTGCGCCATAAAACACGAAAAATAATGTCTATAAACAGTATCTTCCAGTTTCTTGTACCAAAAGACAAGAAATTTTTTCCACTTTTTGAACAGGCAACTTCTAATCTTGTAATCCTTGCTGAAACCCTTCACGAAGCGATAAACGCTCCTAAAGAAGAAAGGGAAGCATATTTTAAGAAAATTGAGGAACTTGAAGCGGTAATTGAAGAAATAGCACACCAGACTAATCTTGAGCTTAGCCGTAACTTTATCACTCCATTTGACAGGGAAGATATCCACGCGCTTATCTCTGCTATAGATAACGTTGCAGATTACCTTTATGGTGCTGCTAACAGGATGAGATTGTACCAGGTAGAAAAAATTACAAAATCTATCAGGAAAATGACGGAAATTACGCTCGAGAGCTGCCAGCTTATACACGTAGCTGTTACAGATCTTAAAGACATGAAAAACCTTAAAGGTATTGCAGATGCCTGCAAAAGGATAAACAAGCTTGAAAACAAATCAGACAATGTATTTGATAAAGCTGTTGCCGATATATTTGAGAACGAAACTGATGCTAAGAACATCATCAAATATAAAGAAGTGCTTTCTTCTCTTGAATCAGCTGCTGATAAATGTAAGGGTGTTGCGAACGTGCTGGAGTCTATCGCGGTAAAACATTCATAAACAAACCCTTTACGTATACTATGACGCTACTTATAACTATTATTGTTTTAGCATTAATATTCGACTACATAAATGGTTTCCACGATGCGGCGAATGCTATAGCAACTGTTGTTGCTACAAAAGTACTTACGCCGTTTCAGGCGGTACTTTGGGCAGCTTTCTTTAACTTTTTGGCCTACTGGGTCTTTGGTTTTGGAGTTGCCGATACGGTAGCAAAAACCGCCCATACCATGGATATTAACCTTGTGGTTATCCTTGCAGGGGTTATTGCAGCTATTTGCTGGAATCTTCTTACGTGGTGGTTAGGAATTCCATCAAGTTCATCCCATACGCTTATCGGTGGTTTTGCAGGTGCTGCTATTGCGCATGCGGGCTTTAATGTCGTATCATGGTACACACCCGGTAAAGACGGCGGGATGCCATCTGGTGTACTTATTATTATTGCTTTTATTGTTTTAGCACCGTTATTAGGTGCTATTGCATCGTACCTTATATCTATATGGTTATTAAATTCTTCGAAAAAGAGTATATATCCTAAACTTTTTACAGGAGCATTGATGCTTGTTACCATTTGGTTTGTGGCTGTGCAGTTAAAAATGTATGACGAAATATCGAAACCACGTTTTGACTCTCATTTTTGGAGTGTTGCTTTTGAGCCGCATAACATTAAATGGCTTTTGGTAGGTTTTATCGTGCTGTCAGTTAGTATATTCTGTTTACTATTTAGCAGCCTTACCCACAGCAAAGCCGAATCATGGCTTAAAAGGATGCAGCTGTTATCATCGGCATCGTTCAGTCTTGGACACGGTGGTAACGACTCTCAAAAAGTAATGGGTATTATTGCAGCTGCGGTTGCTGTTTATATCCATACTTCGGGCAAAGCTCAGGAAAGTTTACCGGAATGGCTTAATGTTGTGCTTCCGCAGGGAGATACAGAAGGGCAGATGCCTGCATGGATACCGCTAGCTTGTTATTCTGCAATTGCATTAGGTACATTAAGTGGTGGATGGAAAATCGTTAAAACAATGGGGTCAAAAATCACTAAAGTAACATCTTTTGAAGGTGTTGCCGCAGAGACTGCAGGAGCCTTAACATTATACTTTACGGAGCACCTTAAAATCCCGGTAAGTACAACACATACCATTACAGGGTCTATTATTGGTGTAGGCCTTACAAAACGTGTATCGGCAGTACGATGGGGTGTTACAGTGAGCCTTATTTGGGCATGGGTACTTACAATACCGGTGTCTGCACTTCTTGCAGCACTAGTTTATTATGTATTAAGCTTATTCTTATAAAATTTAGGATTTCCTAAATATATACCAACTCTTAAATGGCATACATTTGTTAAAACACAAATGTATGCCATTCTCTTTTAGGACTGTTTTAGCTTTAGCTGCCCTCACATTTATTCCTTTGTTAATGACCGGGCAGGCTAAAAATTCTATATTTAATAATGAACGCACCAGATCAATGTCCCAGCGATGGGAGCTTGATACCTTAACCGGTAACGGAACTTTTGTTATTACACCTTACAAGCCGGTTTACATACTGCCATTGCGCTGGTCAAGTGAGCCTAATGGTAAGCCTGTGAGCGGTAACCCTTCTCCAGAATATGAGGCCGAAAACCAAAACCTTAATAATCTGGAGGCTAAATTTCAGATTAGTTTTAAAGTTAAAGTGCTTCAGGGAATATTTTGGGGCCACGGCGATTTGTGGGGTGCTTATACACAAAAAGCGCATTGGCAGGTATATAATGCCACCCTATCAAGACCATTCAGGGAAATGAACTATGAGCCTGAGGTCATTCTTAATTTTGCCACTAATTACAGCTTGTTTGGAATTAAAGGCCGCATGGCAGGTATATCATTTAACCATCAGTCTAATGGCCGTGCTTATCCTTTAACCAGGAGCTGGAACAGGATCATTGCGCATGCAGGTTTCGAAAGCGGCGACTGGCAGGCTTATCTTCGCGCATGGTACAGAATGCCTGATGATATAGATGATAACCCTAAGATATGCCGCTATTTGGGCTATGGCGACGCAACCATAATATATTCAAGTGGCATCGATACATTTTCAGCGGTAATTGCTCCAAACTTCAGTTTTAACCGTCACATGAAAGGCAGTATAGAGCTTTCGTGGGCGCGAACTATAAAAGGGAACCTGAAAGGATATGTAATGTTTACCCATGGCTATGGTGAGACGCTTATAGACTACAATAACTTACAGACAACCGTAGGGATAGGTGTATCTCTCGTGGAATGGTTATAACACCAAATTGAAAATCTCTGCTTTTCGTTTTTTGATACATTTTATTTTATGCCGATTAAAATAGCAGTGTGTCAGATTTGTGCTATCGATTGAAAGATTAGTGCTATACTTTATCGTTATAGTAGGCTAACTTTGGGATACAACAAATAAACTAAAAGACTTATGAGTATTGCTAAACGTCCTGATTTTAAGGATAAATACGATAATTTTATTGGAGGTAAATTTGTACCTCCGGTTAAGGGTGAATACTTTGATAACGTATCGCCAATTGATGGGAAAGTATTTGCAAAGGCGGCACGCTCTACTAAAGAAGATGTAGATTTAGCGCTTGATGCTGCACATGAGGCATTCAAGACCTGGGGAAAAGCCTCTCCCGCCTTTCGCAGTAATGTGCTAAACAAGATTGCCGATGTTATGGAGGCTAATCTTGAATATCTGGCTACCGTAGAGGCTATAGATAACGGTAAGGCTATCCGTGAAACGCTTGCTGCCGATTTACCGCTATGTATAGACCATTTCCGTTATTTTGCGGGTGTAATCCGTGCTGAAGAAGGTACGATCGCAGAACATGATGAAAATACAGTAAGTATAGTAGTCCACGAACCGCTTGGCGTAGTAGGGCAAATCATACCATGGAACTTTCCGCTATTAATGGCAACATGGAAAATTGCCCCAGCCATTGCTGCGGGTAATTGTACGGTGGTAAAAGCTGCAGAACAGACTCCTGTTTCTATTATAGTATTAATGGAACTTCTTAAAGATGTTGTGCCGCCAGGAGTGATAAATATTGTAAATGGTTTTGGTGTAGAAGCAGGTAAGCCATTGGCAACATCGCCTAAGATATCTAAAGTTTCATTTACGGGAGAAACCACAACTGGCCGCCTTATCATGCAGTATGCTGCAGAAAATATTATCCCTTCTACAATGGAACTTGGTGGAAAGTCTCCTAATATCTTCTTTAAATCAGTAGCCGATGAAGACGATGCCTTTTTCGATAAAGCTATAGAAGGCGCTGTAATGTTTGCTCTTAACCAGGGCGAGGTGTGTACATGCCCGTCGCGTATGCTCGTTCACGAAGATATCTATGATAAATTTATCGCCAGGGTAATTGAGCGTACCAAAGCGATCAAGATTGGGCACCCACTGGATAAAACCGTTGCTATGGGTGCGCAGGCATCTAACGACCAGTTTGAAAAGATAAAATCGTACCTGAAGATTGGTAAGGAAGAAGGTGCTGAAGTGCTGACTGGTGGCGAAGTAAACCAACTTGAAGGTGAACTAGGCGGAGGTTTCTATATTCAGCCAACCATCTTTAAAGGACACAACAAAATGAGGATATTCCAGGAGGAAATCTTTGGTCCTGTAGTATGTGTGACTACTTTTAAAACTACCGAAGATGCCATTGAAATTGCAAACGATACCCTTTACGGACTAGGAGCAGGGGTGTGGACACGCGATGCGCATGAGTTGTATCAGGTACCAAGAGCAATAAAAGCGGGTAGGGTTTGGGTTAACAACTATCACGCCTATCCTGCACATGCGCCTTTCGGTGGATATAAAAAATCAGGCTTTGGCCGTGAGAACCATAAAATGATGCTGGAGCACTACAGGCAGGCTAAAAATATGCTTATCTCTTACGATAAAAATAAACTGGGTTTCTTTTAAAATTCTATTGTTTGGTTTTGGGGCTGCCCTTGGGCAGCCTCACTGCTGTTTACTATATTCTAAAATTTTTATTACAATGTCAAATACGAT
>Ga0163161_10001946_pt1 | contig 15064 bp, 14 predicted proteins | sample S45metaG_FD_129847 | JGI IMG/M metagenome (GOLD analysis project Ga0163161, IMG submission 129847) | Switchgrass rhizosphere microbial communities from Kellogg Biological Station, Michigan, USA - S4-5 metaG | ecosystem: Host-associated > Plants > Roots > Rhizosphere > Soil | place: USA... | reverse complement strand
CTCGACGCCTGGTACGTCAAGAATTGGTCTCTGTTCAACGACATCGTCATTCTACTTAAAACGGTGAAAGTCATTTTCAAGAAAGATGGCGCATATTAGCAATACAGTTTATCTTTATGCATACAATGCGAAATCCAAAAACCCAGAGGAAAAAATGAATCGACTTGAGATTGCAGATATCATTGTAAAAAAAATAGAGTTTTCCATTGATGAAATATCTTTACAGTACGAAAAGTCAAAGGAAAAAATCGGATATTTCTATATAGATGATCTATTACCTGAAGAAATAGCAAAGAACATATTCAGTTGTTTTCCCGATGGAAAAAATATGAGACTAAAGAAAAGTCTCAAGGAATATAAATTTATTGCAGCACAAATGGATCAATATAATCCAATCCTGGAAGAAGCAATCTATGCATTTCAAGATCCTCGCGTGGTTGAATTAATCTCAAAGATCTGCAAAATTTCAGGACTGTATCCCGATGAAAATTTATATGCCGGAGGGATCTCACTGATGGGAGATAAGCATTTCTTGAATCCTCATCTCGATAACTCGCATGATAAAGAGCGTGAACGCTGGCGTGTATTGAATCTGTTATATTACGTAACTCCTGATTGGCCTGTTGAAAATGGTGGAAATCTCGAAATATGGCCAGATGGATTACAAAAAGAACAAGTTACGATTCATAGCAAATTTAACCGACTTGCTGTCATGGCGACACATGATGCTTCTTGGCACTCCGTGAGCCCTATTTCATCCAATGGGGCTGCGCGTGGTTGCGTTTCAAATTATTACTTTTCGGATGAATCTTTAAGAAGCACGGATCAATTCCACGTGACATCCTTCCGCGGACGACCGGAGCAAATTTTACGTGACATTTTCTTGCAGGCAGATATTAAAGCACGAATGGCTGTTAGAAAAATATTCAAAAAAGGTATCGTCGAAAATTCTCACGTTTACAAAAAATAAAAATAACCTCTCGAAACTTTAGATAAATACCGACAGTGAATAGCTGAAAATTTTGCGTGTCGGATAGAAAGGTATTAAATGATTTTAGTTACTGGCGGCGCCGGCTTCATCGGTTCCAATTTTGTACGCGACTGGCTGGCGCTCAACGATGAGCCCGTGGTCAATTTTGACAAACTGACTTATGCTGGCAATCTCAGCAATTTGGCCAGCCTGGAGCAAGATCCACGGCATATCTTCGTACGCGGCGACATTTGCGATACCGCCCACATCTCCCGCCTGCTGGCAGAACACCAGCCCCGCGCCATCGTGCACTTTGCCGCAGAGAGCCATGTCGATCGCTCGATCCATAGCCCCGGCGAATTCATTTCAACCAATGTCAACGGCACCTTCAGCCTGCTCGAAGCGGCACGCGCTTACTGGTCCGGCCTGACAGGTGAAGCCAGGGACGGTTTCCGCTTCCTGCACGTCTCGACCGACGAGGTTTACGGCACCCTGGGACCGGACGACCCACCATTCACGGAAACGACGCCGTATGCACCCAACAGCCCCTATTCGGCATCGAAAGCGGCGTCCGATCATCTGGTGCGCGCGTATTTCCATACGTATGGCATGCCGGTGCTCACCACCAACTGCTCGAACAACTATGGCTCCTTCCATTTCCCGGAAAAACTGATCCCGCTCATCATCAGCAATGCCCGTGCCGGCAAAGCCTTGCCTATCTATGGCGATGGCATGCAAGTGCGCGACTGGCTGTACGTGGGCGACCATTGCTCGGCGATCCGCCGCGTCCTGGAAGCAGGACGCCTGGGCGAGGTCTACAACGTGGGCGGCTGGAATGAAATGGCCAACCTGGAAGTCGTGCACACCTTGTGCGACATTCTCGATACACTAGACCCGAAAACGTCCGGCAGCTATCGTGAACAAATCACCTATGTGCAGGATCGCCCTGGCCACGACCGCCGCTATGCCATCGACGCGCGCAAGATCGAGCGCGAACTGGGCTGGAAGCCGGCCGAAACCTTCGCCACCGGCATCCGCAAGACCGTCCAGTGGTACCTGGACAACCAGGCCTGGGTACGCGATGTGCAGTCGGGCGATTACCTGAAGTGGGTCGAGAAAAACTACGCGGCACGCGACACGGCGCAGGAGCAAAAATAATGGGAACCACCATCGAACGCAAGGGCATTATTCTCGCTGGCGGTTCCGGCACGCGCCTGTATCCCGTCACCATGGCCGTATCGAAGCAGCTGCTGCCCGTGTATGACAAGCCGATGATCTACTATCCGCTGACCACGCTGATGCTGGCCGGCATACGCGACATCCTGATCATTTCCACGCCACAAGATACACCGCGCTTCCAAGAGTTACTGGGTGACGGCAGCCAGTGGGGTATCAAGCTCAGCTACGCCGTGCAGCCGACTCCGGACGGACTGGCACAGGCGTTCATCATTGGCAAAGAATTTGTCGGCGATGCACCGTCTGCCCTGATTCTTGGCGACAACATCTATTACGGCCATGACTTTGAAACGCAGTTGCGCGAAGCCTCGGCACGCACCAGCGGCTCGACCGTATTCGCCTATCACGTACACGATCCGGAACGTTATGGCGTCGTCGATTTCGACGCGCAACGTCGCGCCATCAGCATCGAGGAAAAGCCGCTCAAGCCAAAATCGAACTACGCCGTCACCGGCCTGTATTTCTACGACAGCCAGGTGTGCGATATCGCCGCAGGCATCGCCCCGTCAGCACGTGGCGAACTGGAAATTACGGATGTCAACCGCACCTATCTGGAGCGCGGGCAGTTGAACGTCGAGCTGATGGGGCGCGGCATGGCCTGGCTCGATACCGGCACACATGAATCCCTGCTCGAAGCGGGCCAATTCATCGCCACGATCGAGAACCGCCAGGGCTTGAAAGTTGCCTGCCCAGAAGAAATCGCCTACCGTCGTGGCTACATCGACGCCGCCAAGCTCGAGGCATTGGCGCAACCCTTGAAAAAGAACGCTTACGGCCAATACCTGCTGCGCTTGCTCGAAGAGAAAATATACTAAAGCCTGAAAATGAAAATTCAAACCACCGCCATACCTGATGTCCTGATCCTCGAACCCACCGTGTTTGGCGATGATCGGGGCTTTTTCTACGAAAGCTTCAACCAGAAGCGCTTTGCCGAACTGACCGGTGTCACACGCGATTTCGTGCAGGACAATCACTCCAAATCGGCCAAGGGCGTGTTGCGCGGCTTACACTACCAAATCCAGCAGCCGCAAGGCAAGCTGGTGCGTGTGACGGCCGGCGAAGTCTTCGACGTTGCCGTTGACCTGCGCAAGAGCTCTCCGACGTTTGGCCACTGGGTAGGCGTGACCTTATCTGCGGCCAACAAACGCCAACTGTGGATACCGGAAGGCTTTGCGCACGGCTTCGTGGTCACCAGCGACAGCGCCGAGTTCCTCTACAAGACAACCGATTACTGGGCGCCAGAGTTCGAACGCAGCCTCCTGTGGAACGATCCGTCCATCGGCATTGAGTGGCCACTCGATGGCGAACCACTGCTGTCCGGCAAAGATAAAGTCGGTACCTTGCTGGCCAATGCCGACGTTTTTGCCTGACCGTTACCGACCAACCTGCCACACTGGAACAAAACTATTTCATGAGCCGCATTTTAATCACAGGAAAAACCGGCCAGGTCGGTTACGAACTAGAGCGCAGTCTGCAGGGTCTGGGCGAGATCATTGCGATGGATCGCAGCCAGATGGACCTGGCTGACCTGGACCAGGTACGCGACGTGATTCGCCGCGTGAAACCGACGTTGATCGTCAACCCGGCGGCCTATACCGCGGTCGACAAAGCTGAAAGCGAACCGGAACTGGCGCTGCGCATCAATGGCGAAGCCCCCGGTGTCATGGCCGAAGAAGCAAAGAAACTGGGCGCTGCGATGATCCATTACAGCACCGATTACGTCTTTGACGGGTCGAAAGATGGTGCTTACGTCGAAACCGATCCGACCTGCCCCGTAAATGTGTATGGCGCCAGCAAGCTGGCCGGCGAGCAAGCGATCCAGGCGGCCGGTATCCAGCACCTGATCCTGCGCACCAGTTGGGTCTACAGCACGCATGGCAAGAACTTTCTGCTGACCATGCTCCGCCTAGCGCAGGAGCGCGAAGAGCTGAGCATCGTTTCCGACCAGTTTGGCGCGCCGACTTGGAGCCGTACCATCGCCGACACCACGGCGCATATTGTCGCGCAGAGTCTGACCACGGCTGACTACCAAGAATGGTGGGAGGAACGCTCTGGCCTGTACCATTTGACAGCCCAGGGAACGACAACTTGGTTTGGCTTTACCGAAGCGATCATAGCGCATGCATCGGTTCTGAAAAAACCACGGTTAAAACCAATCCTGGCACGAGAATATCCGGTCCCAGCGAAACGGCCAACCAACTCAGTACTGTCATCGTATCGTCTAATCGAGAAGTTTTGTGGACTACCGCAGTGGGCAGAGGCATTAGCTCTTTGCCAGAGTTAAATAGCCCTAAGAGCGATATATTGTGCATTGTGATATGTTCAGAACTATTACCCAAGCAAATCACCAATGCACACAACGCCCTTCAGGTAGTCGATACGTAACCAGTCCCGCTTGCTGATAATTCCTGTGAACTAACAGACTTGGGGCTCTGCTCTCATATCCTGAAAGCGAAGTCCCCACCAATCGAGCGACGGTGATGGCCCCTTAAGTAGCGGCCCAACGTAAATAACCAAGTGGGGTTTTCCGGATCGATTCATTGATCCGGCCCTTGAAATATTTTAAGCATGCATTTTTTATAACGTACACAGCCGCCATAAGCAATATCAAACAGTCCAAAGCCTTAAATGCACTGCATTAAGATATATTATTCTCCTGTGCGTATAGGGATCCCATATAATTTTAAATAAAAATAACTAAATGTGTATCAAAGAGTAATGATTTTCATCTATTCTCTGCATCCCGCTCGCAAGAATATAGATATTCAGCTCTCTTAATACCAGTACCCCTTATGCATACTCAATCTCACCTTCATCTTCTTCGATAGGCGATACTCTATCAAACCCATACGATAGCCCATATATTTGAAGATGGTACGAACTATAGATGACGGGATCAAAAAAGGTGTGTTTTTTGCCAAAAAACTCAATTCTGAGAAAACGAATTTTTTGCCTTCTCCTTCAGCTCCACCAAACGCGGAACGAAGCCATGGCTCGCGGGAATGGAAAACACCTATATCAAAATAACGCTGAAAGTCTTGGATTACAGAATAATCATGGGAATGAAACACCTTAGCGTCAGAGACATACGCCACCTTCAACCCCGCCAGTATCACCTTCGCTGAGACATACGTATCCTCGCCGAAAATGTTATCCGAAGGAAACCCGCCAATTGACATCAATACAGCTCGTCGATATGCGGCAAAAGAATTTGACACAAACGCCACTTTTAGTCCAAGGCGCGAAATATCATTCGCAGATTTCACCTCGGACTTCTCAGTGTAGTTAAAAATTCTGGCATGCGCACCGATAGGCTTTGCATCGCGATGAGGTAATTGGCGTCCATAGGCAATGGCGATGGACGGATCAGCAAAGGTGGAGAGCAAATTTTTCAATGCATCTTGGTCAGCCAAGATTGCATCTTGCGTAAGATAAACAATAATCTCGGCATCACCCAGCCTTTCAGCAGCTAACTGCCGTGTGGTTCCATGGTTAAAGTCTTTCCGTTCAATCCGCAAAACATCATAACCAGCTGCGGCGGCAATATCCGCGGTAGCATCGTTGGAAGACGAATCGACAATCAAAACTTTATCCGGTGTCGCCGATTGACTCTTCAAACCATCAATCCATTGCTGCCAAGCCGGGCCAGCATTCAATGTTGGCACTACAACTGCAAACGAAACAGCATCTGTCATTTTTTCAACAACCCTATCGAAGTGCCGTGATCGGCATCAGTTACATCGTTTTTACTTGAAATATCTTCAGTAGCCACGGTGATTTTTTTCTGTATCACTATTGACAATGCGTACACACACCAATAAATTGGCCAAAACAATACATTTATATTGAAGCAAAGAAGATTAAAGGAGGTCATATAGATCAATGAAATTTTCGACCTTCTTAGGAACCACCATTGAGAAAATATAAATACAAAAAATCCCAGGAATCCGAAATGCAAAATTAAATATGCTATGAAACTTTTCGGGTCTTCATTAACCTTCTCTGAAATTACCACATCAGAAAAACCATACAAATACGCGCTGTTATCGATTGCATCCACATACGACGCCACGCCCATCAAACTAGACCAAAAATCAGAAAATATATTCTCCGCAATTACCTTATATGGTAGTGCACGCGCCAAAATGGAAACATCAAATCCATCATTCAAATCCAACAGAAAGAAAGTGGCGACCGGGAAGAAGAAGGATAATAGATAAATAAAACCGATAATATTTTCGCTCAATTTTCTATAGGAAAAAAGCAATCCGTAAAACACCACCAAAAAAACCATGGTATTTCTTGAGCCTGTTGCGAACAATCCAATAACTATGAAAATCGTCCACTTCCTGTAACCAGGAAAACTATTGGCACAAAAAAGAGCAAAACCCAAAAATATTGCCAGATACGCAGGTTCATAAGCAAAACCCTGAACACGAATAATGCCGTCTCTTATAATTGACACATGCCAGGCGTTGGCATTCCACATTTCCACCGGCAGATTTACACCCCAAGCGCTACGATCAAGCCCAGCAGCCAATACAAAAAATTGATATACCATATATAGTAAAATCAAAAACATTGCGTAGAAATACCATTGAAGGAAATCCTGCAAATTTTCTTTGAAAATAAAATATATTCCAACCAATGCGATCAGCATTGTTAATATCTTAATCACATCAACAATGCTATCTGTTCCGAACAAAAATATTGCCTTACAAAAAGATATTGCCAACAAAGAAAGCAATGGTGCCGTATAGAAAAATCCGGGGATGATTTTCCGTTTCCACATCATGATAGCGCAAGTAAATGCCAGTAAAAGCGTTACAAAAGGAAGAGGAACGGCACCAAAACTAATGGTGTTGAATATCATTAACGGCAATAATAATGCAACGAGTTTGATAATCATGAAAATACACGATCGTAAGAATTTATCGAATCAACAACAAGTTCATTGTAACTCTTAAACAATAATTCGACTTTTTCCTGAAAATAATTTCCATCTCTCATTATTTTTGTCAATTCAGCATATACATTTTCCTTGCTCATTGAATCGATATTGAGAACCGAACTTTCCAATCCAGAGCCATTCACCGCATTATTATTTGCCAGTATTGGCAATCCGAATGAAGCCCCCTCCAATGTTTTGAGTTTCACTCCTGCAGGATTCATCGAAAAGGAACAGAATACCTTTGCCTGATTCATAAGATTTTCTTTGAAATCATTGCTGATATTAAAAAACAATTCAACATTTTCAAGCGAAAAATCTGAAAAGGGATTCATATCGGATTCAACCTTCTTGCCGGCAATCACTAGTTTCACATCAGAATGAAGCGTCAACCAATCTGCGAGATATGCATATAGCCTCTTAACGGCTTCAATATTATCCGAAAGATCAAGATTCCCTACAAACAATAATGTATTAATTTTATTTTCGTAAGTACTTAAGGAATAAGCATGGTCTGTCAGTATAGGCAATACAGATGTCGGCAAGTCTAGAGGACCAATAATTTCCTTATCTCTATCTGAAATAAATAGTATTTCATCCACAAATTGGTTCGCCAACATCTTTTTCTCATAATGCCGATATTTCAATGACTCAATACGGTAAAATAACTTTTTAACAATTCCTTTTTCTGCTTGCGCCATGTTCAGATAGTACTCAGCTTCGCAGTTATGCATGCGCAAATATTTCTTGCCGAAACTTATCTTGAATTTCTCAAGCATTGTGAAAAATGACAGCAGCAGTTTGGTATGTTCAACGATAACATAATCGTAATGAGAATAAAGCTGGCGTCCAAGATTACGAGCATCTTTTTTGCTAAAAAATCGAATTGCCATCGACAGAGGATATGTAATCCATTTCCACGACGGCATCAATTTTGACTTGATCGGGAAATGCCTGTCGATCAATTTCCCCTCTTCTGATTCATTGAAAGCTTGCAATCTTTTTTCACTTAGATAGAAACTAATCACATGAACAGTAAAGCCCATTTTTTTTAAGTGTACGATTCTCTTCCAGACATCGATAACACCGCCATAGTTGTCTGGAAATGGTATGTCAAAGCAAATCAACAGCACGCTTTTATTTTTTTTCATATAAATCCACTTTACTATACATCTTTATTTATGAATTCACATAAAAAAACCGGCAATCATCGCGTCGTACATTTTCCGCGATCGTTTAAGATTTGAAAAGTTGGCCATTTTAACAATACGCGTCAGTACCGTATAAGAAATAGCAACAGACTTTTTCATTCCTTTGAAATTTTTCCTGATGTAATAAATTCTATTGCGGTTCGTATAATAAACAGAAAAAGGGGATTCATCCCCGCCAGTACTGCTACTCACCTTATGCCGGACCTCTCCTTCAGCCCAGTATTTCAATTTAAATCCTGCCTGGTTTGAACGATAAATAAAATCAACGTCGTCGTAATATACAAAATATTTTTCGTCCATTAATCCAATACGACCAAATACATCTTTATGTACCAGCATAAAACAAGTCGGCGCGTACTGGACATAGCAATCGCTCGAGTATTTTTCAGAATCCGGCTGCATTTCGCCGTAATGCCGGACAACGCCGCGCCATTCGCTGAGCGAGCCGCCCGCGCACCAAATCAAATCTGAATCATAAAAATATATTTTTGGGGTAACAAGCTTCTCATTGTTCGCATCGGCAACAGCGACCATTGACGAAAATAATTCCGTATCGGTGAACTCAATATCATTATTTAATACAAGTACGTATTCGCATTTCGCCTCCAAGGCAAGAACAATGCCCTGATTATTAGCAGCAGCAACCCCGACATTCTTGTCATTTTTAATTAGAGTGACATTGCTTATATTGTATTTTTCTATTTCTTTTTTTGCCGACTCAAAGGATAGCTCATCCAAACTATTATCAATGATATACAACCAATAATCATAATAAGACTGAGCACTCAAACTCTGAAAAAAACCAGGCAACACATCCGCACTATTAAATAGTACAGTTACCAGACCAACACGCGGATTCATAAATTAGTTCCTTGAAATTCTCAATTCAAATTTCTCTACTTATTAATTCGATTACCAAGATGAATCATGAAAGTAACGGACGACCTGATCGTTATATGTATGATCTTGAGCGATGTCTTGTACTGCCACATCGTCGATGTGCGACAATGGGCAGCATGACATGCTGCCATTTCTTTATTCAATGAATATCAGCTGATGGCACATTGCACCAGTGGCAATCAAATTTAAAATTATCAAGCAGAATAAATTTCCTCCTCAATTACCGTTACTTATAAAGTCCGCGTTTCTTCATTTCGCTAATGCTCTGGTCATATCCGTCGACAGATACATCTTGAGAATTTACCCAATCGGCAAAACGTGCAATGCCCGTACTGAAATCCACTTTTGGTATAAATTTCAGTAAACGGTTGGCCTTGCTCAGATCGGCAAAGTTATGGCGGATATCACCTAACCTGTACGCCCCCGTGATCTTAATTGGCACGTCAATACCATAGTGCTGCACCAAGGTTTGAGCTACGGTCAAAACCTCGGTCGCAACTCCGGAGCCGATACCAAAAACTTGCCCATTTGCAGCATCATTCATCAACGCCAGCGTGGTTGCATCTACCACATCATCAATGAAAACAAAATCTCGGCTTTCTTTACCATCTTCAAAAATATTGAGATGATTGCCATTTTTAATACGCGTCGAGAAGATTGACAAAATTCCTGTGTAGGGGTTGCTCAAGGATTGCCCCGGACCGAACACATTCTGATAGCGAAGCGCTGTCGCTCCGATCCCTATGGAAGCACAAACGGTCATTACCATTTGTTCCTGATTTTGCTTGGTAATACCATAAACCGATGATGGATGAATTTTCGATTCTTCATCGGTGGCCTGCAACGTCAGCGGTTCACCCGTTTGTGGGCACAGTGGCTCAAAGCGCCCAACTTGCATATCCGTATCCTTGCGTGCACCTGGATAGACGATGCCCAGAGAGGGGGAGTAATACTTCCCCTCGCCATAAATCGAACGCGATGAAGCAACAACGACTTTTTTGACTTGATAGCTACCGTTCGCCAACAAATCCAGCATAATTCCAGTACCGCCAACATTTACATCAACATAGCGTTTAATTTCATACATTGACTGTCCCGTACCAGTTTCAGCAGCTAGATGTACGATGGCATCCTGGCCAGGCAAAACTTTTTCCCAGGCATCAACATCAGTGACGGAGCCCAACAGAAAGTTTGTCTTATCCTTGATGCTTTGAAATAGCGGTGAAGTTACCATAGGATCTTCGCCATGAATTTGAGGCGACAAGTTATCCAAAATAGTGACTTCATGTCCCAGACTAACCAAATGCAATGCCAAATTTGAACCGATAAATCCTGCGCCGCCAGTAATTAAGATTTTCATGATATTTTTTTCCATTCTTTATCTTTAAAGCAATATGTCTTTATAATTTTCGCTGGATTTCCCGCTACAACAGAAAATGCGGGAACATCTACATTCACAACAGAATGCGCGCCAATTATTGAATTTTTACCTATCTTAACATTCGGCATAATTATAGAGCCGTAACCAATAAATACATTTTCCGCAATATCGACATAGTTTCCCTCACATTGAAGACGTGAACCGATTTTGCTCTCATCGTCGACATTTTCGTAGGGATGAACAATATCAACGATTGCTACACCACCAGTGATCGAAACATTGTCGCCGATGGATATATTTGATCCACAAACGATATGTACGTTTTGTTCAATGTTGACATTATTTCCGATTGATATTTTTGGCGAAAAATTCCCGTTGGTTCGCACCACCTCTATTCTTGCACCATTTCTTATAGTGACAAAATCACCTATGAAGATGTTCTTTGGATTTGCTATGAAAATAGGTTTATAAATTACAGATTTTTTGCCAATTTCTGCAAAAAATAATTTATAAAAATATTTTGTTTTTAATCTAAGTAAAAAAAGACCAAAAAAATTGAATATATTAAAAATATCTTCCTGTATAATTTTTTTTAATTTATTCATATCTTTAATATACAGAAACCCACTTTTCAGTGGAAAAATCAAATTTCTTGATAATCTTGGCCGGACTACCTGCAATCATCGAAAAATCTGGAAAAGATCGAGTAACGACCGATCTCGTTCCTACAATACAGTTTCTGCCAAGCGATACGCCTGGCATGACTGAAACGCCATGTCCGATAAATGTATTTTCCCCAATATGTATAGGTCCTTTTGATTCCAAATCTTGCTCCATGATCAAACCGCCATTTGGCTTAAATCCATGCGCAGAATCTGACAGATAAACATACTCACTTAACACGCAACCATCTTCAATGCGTATGGAGTCAGTACTATACATTTGGCAGTATCGGCCTATATAAACATTATTACCAAAAGCTATTTTTGGAGAAAATCTTTGCTGCCCATTACTCGTTATTGGTTCCAGTACTACACCTTTACCGACTCGGCAATTCTTACCAATTTCAATAAAATCTTTATTTATTATCCTACGAGGAAGATAAACATAACTCCCGGCTCCAAGACTTGAAATTTGCGGTCTAAACAATACAGCTTTAATAATTGATTTTATCAACTTCATGGTGAAAGCCCTCAACTCTGGCAAAGAAAAAACAGTAACCCCAGTGCTAGTACTGGAAAAAATAGCACTCGATTAAAAAAATACATTCTTGAAATAGACAAAATCCTTGTCTTATCCGCAACAAAAATCAGTACGCTAATTACTCCTGCAATTGCACCAATTAATGTCCCATATACCACTCCAATGACGCCATAATTTGGGGCAAGCATCAAACTGAATGACAAGTTAACCACACCTTCTATAATGGCTGGCATAAATGCTTTTTTATGCTCTGCAATAGATAGCAATAAAAGTGAATATGGACTCAACAAACTTCTTATCGCATGGGCAAATAACATTATTGAAAGCAATGCATAGACATCATCGACATAGCTCACCTCCACCCATAGTGACAGAAGCACTTTCCCAAAGAGAAGAAATAAGACGATTACAGAAATAAGAAATATGGCGCAACCGGCACTCGACATCGTCAATAATTTTGGCAACCGTAGCTGCTTATCTGCTTTGGCAAACGATGCCGATCCAATTGCGACTAGGGGACCTAAAATGGCCTGCATTACGCCAACCAGAATAGATATTGCGGTAATTGCCAGTGAATAAGGTGCAACTTTTTCAAAGTCATAGTGTCCTACTATCACCAAATCAATGCCATTAACAAACAGCATTGCGACACTCCATACCGCCAAGCTGGAACAATAATAAAATAGCTCCTTACACTTGACCCAATCAATTTCTCCTAAATTCTTTACAAGCTCACCGCCCCATTTTTTCGTATAGAAATAGCTGATCGGCAATATCATTGCCCCACAAAGTGCCAATGCAATAGAGATTTCAAGAAGCTTTCCACCATTACTCAACACCAGCCAAATGAAAAATAAACTCGACATTCTAGTCAGCAGCAGTCCGCTAACTGGCACTATATTTCGATGCAATCCGATAAATATGCCTGATGGCACCAAGGAAAATAACTGAAATGCCGCCGATATACCCAATATAGTTATACAAATCCTGAATTCACCAATTAAGTCATCAGGAATATTTTTGAAAAATAGGGGATAGAATATTGCCAACAGCATGACTGCCAAAACCGCAAAAAAACTGAAAAATGATACCAATACCAATCCAGATTTTATGGTTTTCCGCTGTGCACTCAAATCAGATATTTCATTTCCATGCGCAATGAACTTTGTCATTGCTGTCTGCAATCCGAAACCAAAGAGCTGCAAATATATTAATACCTGCAACGCCAAGCTCCAAAGTGAAAATTCCAGCTTCCCCAAATGGCGAACCACAAGCGCCGGCAGCAGCAAATTGAATAGCGTCGCACCTACTCCACCAATCACATTTGCAACGGCATTCTTTAAAAACAAGTTACGCAATGATGCAGTTGCCATATATAGTCAACAATTTTCTTTATAACATTTCTTGAAATCCTGGGCTATCTCAGCTTCAATAGCATGACATCTTCGCATTTATTTTAGTTATTTTTTCCAAGCGTCCGATACTGCTGTCCAGCGAGGATTATTCTTGGTATTGCCTTTGGCTGACACATAGGCATCCCGTAAAAATGCGATAACAATCGCCAGGATCCCTCCTCCAATAATGCCAGCCAAAGTAAGAGCAAGAGGTTTCGGTTTGATTTTTTCCTGGGCAGGCACTGCCAAATCCAATTGCTGGATCATGGAAGAATCTTTGGCCTCATCAATTTTAGCCAGTTCATATTGTTTTGCTATCAGCTCAAAAATGGTTTCGTAATATTTAACATTCCGTAGTATGCGAACATATTCGACACCAACCGCAGGAAGTTTTCCACTAGGAATCATGACGCCGCCGCTCCTGTTTTCCCCGTTTTGCAGCTTTTCCAACTGCCCCTGCAACCCGCGCATCTCTTCCTGTAAACGGATATATTCGGGGTTGCTCGCAGTCGCGAAACTGCGCATGGCTTGTAGCTGAACAGTTTTGGCCGCGATGGTGCCTTGCAGCTGAGCCTCATTGGCAATAATTCCCTTGACCTGCCCCTCCAGTTGAAGCATGCCTGTCGTTTCTTGCATTTTTCGCATCTCAACTTCGGCACTCGCTAAATCCTCTTTGGCAGTAGTCAACTGCTTCTCAAAAAAGACCCTGCGTCTGGCAGCTTCGGTGATTGCCAAACTCTTTGTCAGCGCAGCTAGCTCTGTCACATAGGCATTTGCAATTTCAGCTGCAAATTTTGGATCCTTGTCCTCGACAGCAATACTAATCAAGCCATCTTTTCCGTTAGAGATTCCACGTACTTTCGCCAATTTTTCGCGCGCCTCATCCAGAGAGTCCTTTTTGAAGCGTTCTTTCAACTTGTATCGCTCAATTAAGTTATCCGCAATTGTCCGACTCTGCAGCATGCCCACATACAAGTCATTGGGATTTTTTAATCCAGCAATACCACCTACGCCCCCGGCCAACCCACCAAGTTGCCCCAACATCGAGGAAACGGAGGAACTCTGTTGCTGTGGCGGCATGATGACAGCCGTGCTCACATACTTCGGCGTCATCAGCAAACTCGCCGTTAACGCCAATGCACCTGTAATCAACGGGAGAATGATAATGATTCTTCGTTGGCGTACCAGGGCGGCACACACATCGAGTAAATGGATACCATCCTCTTCCGCTTTATTTACTGAATGTTGTTTATTCTGAATTTCCACATGCTCGGACATCGTTTGCTTTCAAATAGAGTATGGTTTTATATGCGTCCAGCTAAATGCCGTATTAATCTTTCAGCACTTTCAAACCAGCAGCACCTAGACCAAACTGATAGAAAATCGCGGTCCATTCTTTCAGACTCTGCATAAATGTGCTTCGGTCGATTTTCTCTGGCACTACAACGGTATCCCCTGGATTCAAGGCACTGCCGCCGAGGCCACTGAACCATCCGGTGCCTTGACCGCTTTGCGCCGTACCGTCGGCACGAATCACGTACATTTCGGATTTATCCGCATTCGCCGTAGTGCCGCCGGCCTGTTGAACATAATCATTCACCGTCCGCTGAGGGCGGTAAACAAAGGCGTTTTGCTGGAATACCGAGCCAAGAACATCCACGGTGCCCGGGCGGCGCGGAATCAGGATGGAGTCACCATCTTGCAGCGGCAAGTCCGGAAGATTTTTGACTTGAGTATCGACACCTGGCAGATCGAGGACAATACGGCCCTCCGCTTTAATGCTGCGCAATTTTTGCGCAATACGACGCTGTTGTTCCACTT
>Ga0163161_10001945_pt1 | contig 15065 bp, 14 predicted proteins | sample S45metaG_FD_129847 | JGI IMG/M metagenome (GOLD analysis project Ga0163161, IMG submission 129847) | Switchgrass rhizosphere microbial communities from Kellogg Biological Station, Michigan, USA - S4-5 metaG | ecosystem: Host-associated > Plants > Roots > Rhizosphere > Soil | place: USA... | reverse complement strand
TAAAAATTCAAAGCCAATTCCATCTTTTTTGGCATCGTAAACCGTAACGGTATCTTTATCTTCATTTAAATAGGCAGAAAGTTTTTCAATGGTTGGGAACTTCAATTTCGCATCTTCCAAAGTGCTCCCGGTTGCCAAGCCATCCTTTGTTTTAAATTTATTGGAGGTAATTCTAATCTGTTTTACATCTTTTACACGCATACTCGTATCCCGATAAGAAGAGTATACCGCAATTTCGTTGCGGTGTTTCGCGGTAGAATCGTCACTGTACCAAATTCCCCAGGCTTTCCCCATTGCGGCATCACCGGCATTTGGCCTGCCTAATTTTCTACCTACTTCTTCTATATCCTCTCCAAGGTTAATTTCACCAATCGACCGACCAGCGACAACCAGGAAGCGCTCATCAACATTTTGCGTTGGAGCTGATGCTAAATTACTTACAGAATCGGTTTTATAATCTGTTTTATTGGCAGATTGACAAGCGGCTAAGCTGATCCCTAATCCCAAGAGGGCGAATTTTATAGATTTCATGATTGTAAAACAATGCTTTAATAAATTTGTGTTTTAATTTTATGAGCACAAGAAGGATTTGAGGCATTATTTCCTAATTTTACCGTTTATGGAAAACAAGACCATCGCCCGCACCCTACGCCTTTTATCGCAGCTTATGGAACTGCATGAAGAAAATCCCTTCAAAATTAAATCTGTTGCAAATGCCTATTTTAAGGTAGATAAATTACCCTTTGCTTTAAAGGACAAACCTCTAGCGGAACTGGATAAAATTGAAGGTATTGGTAAAGGACTGGCTTCCAAAATTATTGAACTTCTCCAAACAGGAGAACTAAAAGAGCTTAACGAAATTCTAGAGAAAACGCCAGCAGGTGTAGTAGAAATGCTGGCCATAAAGGGCATCGGACCAAAAAAGATATTCATTATCTGGCGTACTTTAGGTATAGAAAGTATTGGTGAATTGTATTATGCCTGTAACGAAAACCGCTTAATTGAAGCCAAAGGTTTCGGTTTAAAAACGCAGGAAGAAATTAAAAATGCGATCGAATTTAAACTCGCGGCCAACGGACGGTTTTTATACGCGCAGGTTGAAGGTTTTGCCAAAACTTTATTTACACAGCTTGTTGATTGGACTGGAAAAATTGACAGCAGTGCACTTTTGGGCTTTGCCGGTCAGTACCGCCGAGCCTGTGAGATTATCGATGAACTGGAAATTGTGATCGGTGCTGAACAAATTGATACCCTTAAACAAAACTTGCCTGCTTTCGAAGCACTCTCGTTGATTGGAGCAGAAAATTATTCTTTCATCTGCACTACTGAAGCTGGTTTCAGGATAAAAATTTATGTAGTTGAAAAAGCCGAATTTTATTTACAATGGTTCAAACTCACAGGAAATACCGAACATGTAGAGAAAGTTTTAGCATTAGCAGGTAATGGTGCTTTTACAAGTGAAGAAGAAATTTACAGCAAAGCAGGTTTATCTTTCATCGTTCCTGAACTTCGTGAAAATTTTGATGAAATTGAACTGGCGAAGGCTAATAAACTCCCTACCTTAATTCAATATGAAGATTTAAAAGGCAGTTTGCACAACCACTCTACCTGGAGCGATGGCGTACATACCCTGGAGCAAATGGCTGCATATTGTAAAGAAAACTTAAATCTTCAGTATTTAGGTATATGCGATCACTCTAAAACCGCTGTTTATGCGAAAGGTTTAAACGAGCAACGTGTTTTTGGTCAACACCAGGAAATTGATGAACTAAATAAAAAACTCGCTCCCTTTAAAATCTTCAAAGGTATTGAGAGCGACATTTTAAGCGATGGCTCATTGGATTATTCGGATGATATCTTAAAAACATTCGATTTTGTAGTGGCTTCTGTGCACAGCAATTTACGCATGGACGAAGCCAAGGCAACTGCACGTTTGCTAAAAGCTATTGAAAACCCATATACTACCATTTTAGGACACCCAACTGGTCGTTTATTGTTAAGCAGAGCCGGATACCCTATAGATTATAAAAAAATTATTGATGCCTGTGCAGCAAATAAAGTAGTGATCGAAATCAATGCGAATCCCTTACGTTTAGATCTCGATTGGCGCTGGCACCGTTACGCTTTAGAAAAAGGAGTTTTACTTTCTGTAAATCCAGATGCCCACCGTACCGAAGGTTTCCACGACATGCATTATGGCATTCTAGTTGCCCGCAAAGGTGGTTTAAGTGCCGATAAATGTTTGAATGCTTTTACTTTAGAGGAGATAACAGCGTATTTTAATAGTAGAAAGGTTTAGGGTTTAGGGTTTAGGGTTTAGGGTTTAGGGTTTAGGGTTTAGGGTTTAGGGTTTAGGGTTTAGGGTTTAGGGTTTAGGGTTTAGGGTTTAGGGAAAACAGCCCCTGAAGCATCTTGTTTTAAATCTCACAAATAAATCGGTGTAATATTTAAATCTGTGTAATCAACCCGTCAGGAAAAAATCAATCTATTTAATATCTTTGCCCCATGATAAGTGAAATTGCCAACCGCATATTTAATCAAGTAATTACAGACTACCATAAGTTTGATGATATCGACCATCCGGTTGAAAACCCATATGATGCAGAAAGTTTAGAACATCTTTTTTACGTTAAAAACTGGATTGATACGGCACAATGGCATATGGAAGATGTGGTACGTAATCCTCAGATTGATCCTGTTGAAGGTTTGAGCTGGAAAAGGCGCATTGATGCACAAAACCAGGTACGTACCGATATGGTTGAGTTTATTGATGGTTATTTCTTAAATCTTTATCAGGGAATTTCGGTTTTACCGGATGCTAAAATCAATACAGAAAGTCCTGCGTGGGCAATAGACAGGCTTTCTATCCTCGCACTGAAAATTTACCACATGCAGGAAGAGGCTGAACGCGAAAGTGCCTCCGTTGAGCACCGTGCACAATGCCAGACCAAATTAAATGTACTGTTATCGCAACGCGAAGATCTTTCAACCAGTATTGATGAACTATTGGCAGATATTGAGGCGGGTAAAAAATACATGAAAGTATATAAACAAATGAAAATGTACAACGACCCTAGTTTAAATCCGGTGTTGTATAATAAAGCATAAAGACCAAAGCGGAAAGCGGAAAGCATGTCATCAACCACAAAAATTATCGTTTTACGCTTTTCGGCAATGGGCGATGTGGCCATGGCAGCCTCTGTTTTACGCGAATTTTCAGAGCAGAACCCCAACATAGAGCTCATCATGGTGAGCAGACCTGCGTTTAAGCCGTTTTTTGATCGGATTCCGAACCTGATTTTCCATCCCATTCAGCCTAAAACTGTCCATAAAGGAATTGATGGTTTATACAAACTCTATCAGGAACTCCGCAGCTATAAACCAAATGCAGTAGCCGATTTGCACGATAATTTGAGGAGCAGGGCAATTTCTACTTTTTTTCGTCTAACCGGAACAAAAATTAAACGGATAGATAAAGGAAGGGCGGAGAAAAAGAGATTAACACGTAACAATAACAAAATTTTTAAACCCCTCAGAAAAACGGTAGAGCGTTATGCTGATGTTTTCCGCGAATTGGGATTTAGTGTTAAGCTAAGTCATAAACTAGATAAATCTCCGCAGGAAATCCCAGCAAAGGCACAAGGTTTATTTGTTAATGAAGTCACAAAAAAAATAGGCATCTCCCCTTTTGCGCAACATGTTTATAAAGTATATGCTTTAGAAAAAATGGAGGAGGTAATTGCCTTGTTAAGCGGATTAGGTTATGAACTTTTCATATTTGGTGGAGGTAAAACAGAACAGGCGACTGCCGAAAAGTGGGCGAAAACGTATAAAAACGCCCATAATTTAATCGGTAATTTTAACTTAACGGAAGAGCTTGCTATTATTTCAAACTTGGATTTAATGTTAAGCATGGATTCATCCGGCATGCATATGGCATCGCTTGTTGGTGTACCTGTTGTATCTATTTGGGGGCCAACACATCCATATGCCGGCTTTTTGGGTTACGGACAACTAGAAAGCGATTGCATCCAGATTGATCACCCTAACAGGCCAAATTCTATTTATGGAAACAAACCCTGCCTTTGCGGTGTTGAAAACTGTATAGACTTAATTAAGCCTGAAACAATTGTAGATAAAATTAAAGAGAATTTAAATGGCTAAGCAATTACTTTTGGTTCGTCACGGTAAATCGGACTGGGGAAATTTAGATCTAAAAGATTTCGACCGACCACTGAACAAACGTGGCAAAGAAAATGCGCCGGAAATGGCAGAAAGATTGATTAATAAAGGCTTCAAATTAGATCTGATTGTAAGTAGTCCGGCAAAAAGAGCTAAATCTACATCTAAATACTTTGCAGAAGCCTATAATATCGACCATATCCAATTTGAAGAATCTATTTACGAAGCCAATACCAGCGCCCTACTTAAAGTGGTTAACGGATTAAATAATGGCGCAGACCATGTAGTAATGTTTGGTCATAACCCCGGTTTTACAGATTTTGCGAACGAGTTATGCGATGCCGATATTTACAACATTCCAACTGCAGGCATGGTGTTAATTTCTTTTCCTTTTGATTCGTGGCAAATGGTAAGCAAAGGAACAGGAGAATTGGTATTTTTTGATTACCCGAAGAATAGTGACGAGGTTTAAGGCTTTTTACCATTAAGGGATTAAGATCATTAAGGCTAAATTCATTACAGTTTGGCTTCAGCCAACTGTATAAATACTTAAAACTGCTTTAGCTCATTGGCGCCAGAAAGGTTTTTCCCGACAAGCACAATCCACAGTTAAATAAACCCGGTAGCAGCGGCAGCCCCCGATCCTTTATCGGGGCTATAGCGAATAACGGGACTGACGACGCCAAGTACTACTGAAGGAACATTTTCAAAAAAAATCGCCCACTTAATTATCTTCATTATCTCTAATGAGATAATTTTACTAACTTTGACTATATAAAACGAAAATCTGGCAATAGACATTTCGATGAATTCATAACCTAAACTCTTCTGGTTATTTCATAATTCGTATCGCCAGAAAATTTATCCATTAATTTATCTGAACATGAGTTTTGACTATAATACTACGCGCAGCCATTTAATTTTATCGGAATATGGCCGTAACGTACAAAATATGGTGAAGTATATCTGCGAATTACCCACCATTGAAGAACGTAATAAATATGCCCAGGCGGTTATCGACCTGATGGGTTTTTTGCAACCACATTTACGTGATGTTGCCGATTTTAAGCATAAACTTTGGGATCACCTGCACATTATTTCTGGCTACCAGATTGATGTAGACAGTCCATACCCAAAGCCATTAATCGAAAATGCTTACATTAAACCAGCGCCCCTGGCCTATCCTCAACAAAGAATTACCTATAAACATTATGGTAAAACCGTTGAGAACTTGATCGAAAAAGCCATGCGCGAAGAAAATGCCGAAATAAAAAAGGCAATGGTTCAAAGCATCGCAAACTTCATGAAAATGGCTTACGTTACCTGGAATAAAGATAATGTAAGTGATGATACCATTATTAAGGACTTAAAGTATCTTTCTGGCGGATTGTTATCACTTGATGAAGGTGTTAACCTGGCCAAAGTAGAATTTAGAGCGCAAAACCCTCGTCAAAGTAATAACAACAACAATAACCGGGGCAGAAGCAATAATAACAACAACGGAAAAAACCGTCAAAATAACAACAACAATAACCGTCAACGCAACAACAACAATAAACCTAAATATTAATAACCATGCGTCATTCTGAACTTGATTCAGAATCTCTAGAATAGATGCTGAAATAAATTCAGCATGACGACCGGATTAGTAAAAGAAAAATATATGAACGCATTTGAAATAACAGGCGGAATTAAATTAAAAGGCGAAATTACCCCTCAGGGAGCCAAAAATGAGGCTTTACAGATTTTATCGGCTGTATTGCTTACCGAAAAGAAGATCACCATCAGCAATATTCCCGACATTAAGGATGTTAACAAGCTGATTGAATTACTTGGCGATTTAGGCGTTACCGTTGAGCGCATCAATAAAGACACTTATACCTTTGAAGCTAAAAATATTGATTTGAATTTCTTTGAATCTGATACTTTTAAAGCTAAAGGTGGTGGTTTACGTGGTTCGATTATGATTGTTGGGCCATTGTTGGCACGTTTTGGTAAAGCAGCAATCCCAAAACCGGGCGGTGATAAAATCGGTCGTAGAAGACTGGACACACACTTTATAGGTTTCGAAAAATTAGGTGCAAAATTCGTTTACGACAGCAAAAAAGCTTTCTTTAATGTAGATGCAACCAATTTAAAGGGTGCATATATTTTATTAGATGAAGCATCGGTGACCGGAACGGCAAATATTGTAATGGCGGCTGTTTTAGCAAAAGGCACTACTACGATTTACAATGCGGCCTGCGAACCCTATTTACAGCAACTCTGCAAAATGCTTAACCGCATGGGTGCAAAAATATCGGGCATTGGCTCTAACTTGTTAACCATTGAAGGCGTTAGCGCTTTAGGTGGAACCGAGCACAGAATGCTGCCGGATATGATCGAGATTGGCTCTTTTATTGGTATGGCTGCCATGACAGAATCGGAAATTACCATCAAAGATGTTTGTTATGATGAACTGGGAGTAATACCTGAGGTTTTCAAAAAACTGGGCATTAAATTAGAGCGCCGTGGCGATGATATTTATGTTCCTTCTCAAAAACATTACGAAATCGATACTTTTATCGATGGTTCTATTTTAACCATTGCCGATTCTCCTTGGCCAGGTTTTACGCCTGATTTATTGAGCATTGTTCTGGTTGTGGCTACACAGGCAAAAGGAAACGTTTTAATCCACCAAAAAATGTTCGAAAGCCGTTTATTCTTCGTGGATAAATTGATCGATATGGGTGCTCAGATCATCTTATGCGACCCACACCGTGCAACCGTTAATGGTATAGATAAAAAATATAAACTTCGCGGAATCAGCATGACTTCTCCTGACATTAGGGCTGGAGTTTCATTATTAATTGCAGCTTTATCTGCTGAAGGTAAATCGACTATTTACAACATCGAACAGATTGAACGTGGCTATCAGGATATCGACACCCGTTTGCGTGCCTTGGGTGCGCAGATTAAGCGTGTAAATGCCGATGCACCGAGCCACTAAGCTTAAAGCAGAAAGACTAAAGCTTAAAGCGAAAATAGCATAAACCAAAAACGCCCGAGTAAAAATTTTACTTGGGCGTTTTTTATGGTTTTTCGTCATCTCGACTGGAGCATAGCGAAATGGAGAGATCTTTAAGCCATATTTTAGCGAATAGATTTCTCGGCTACGCTCGAAATGACGATCAATCGACTCACATCATCCATCTTATATCCTACCCCGATATCGCATTAATAATATCGTATTGTGTAATAATTTCGATCTTTCCAGATTCATCTTCTACTAAAACGGCCGAGTTTTCTTTATTGATCAATGAAGATATTTTATCAATTGAGGTGTTCAAATCAACAAAAGGGAAAGTAGCCGTCATAATTTCTGAAATCGGCGCCGATTTTAAGCCTGGATTTTCAAGTAACGCACTTAAAATATCACTCTCTGCAATTTTACCTACAATCATTCCTTGTTGCGTTACCGGAATTTGCGAGATATTCATCGATTTAATGGTATTGATGGCCTCAAGCACCGATTTTTGTGCATCAAGCGTTACAATCTCAGTACTTTCTTTTTTAGCCAGAATAGATTTAGCGGTTAATTTTTCGTCCTGTAAAAATCCGCGTTCACGTAACCAATCTTCATTATACATTTTACCCATGTATCGGCTGCCGTGATCGTGAAAAATAACGACAACAACATCTTCTGGCTTAAGTTTATCTTTTAGCTGGATTAATCCGCCAATGGCAGCACCGGCAGAGTTACCTACAAAAATACCTTCTTTACGCGCAATATCGCGCGTCATTAAAGCAGCGTCTTTATCTGTAACCTTTTCGAATAGGTCGATCACGTCAAAATTTACGTTTGCCGGAAGGAAATCTTCGCCAATACCTTCTGTGATGTATGGATAAATTTCATCCTTATCAAATATGCCTGTTTCCTTATATTTCTTGAAAACCGAGCCATAGGTATCGATTCCCCAGACTTTAATATTTGGATTCTTCTCTTTTAAATATTTCCCTGTTCCGGAAATGGTGCCACCAGTGCCTACGCCAACTACTAAATGGGTAATTTTACCTTCCGTCTGCTCCCATATCTCAGGACCAGTTTGCTCATAATGGGCCTGTGAGTTGGCTAAGTTATCATACTGATTAGGTTTCCATGAATTTGGCACCTCGCGCTCTAAACGCGAAGAAACAGAATAATAAGAACGGGGATCTTCAGGCTCAACATTTGTAGGACAAACGATTACTTCGGCACCAAAGGCACGTAAAGCATCAACTTTTTCTTTCGATTGTTTATCTGTAGTGGTAAAAATACATTTATAACCTTTAATAATGGCCGCCATAGCCAGGCCCATACCTGTATTTCCGGATGTTCCTTCTATAATTGTTCCACCTGGTTTTAGTTTACCACTTTTCTCGGCATCTTCAATCATTTTAACCGCCATACGGTCTTTAATTGAATTTCCTGGGTTAGTAGTCTCTATTTTCGCCAGAATTGTTCCCGGAACTCCTTTTGTTATCGTATTTAATTTTACCAATGGCGTGTTGCCAATGGTTTCTAAAATATTATTGTACCACATATTGCAAAATTAAGCAATGGCATTAAGTATTTTATAAACTATATTTTATTTGAAACATAATTTTGAAAATCATAAATTCAAAGAATTTAATTTCATAATCTATAATTATGATAGGCATTATAGATTGATTATTGGGCAAAACGCGATTTCGAAAGTAGATTCGTCATTTCGACTGTAGTGAAACGGAATGGAGAAATCTAATATCTAATCCTCATTACCCCAACTTGTAAATCTTTCCCGGTAACGAAACAATAATCCCCTGCATCTCTAATGTAAGGATTACGATTGCCAGTTTACTTTGCTGAATATTCAATTGAATGCAAAGCTCATCTATAGAAAGTTGGCCGTTTTGTAATGCATCAACAACCCGCTGCTCGTTAGGGGTAAGGCTAAGGCGTAGCGTGGTTTGCGTTTCCTTTTTCTTTTCTCCAACCTCATCATCCCAACCCAGGTAATAAATCAGATCATGAGCATTATTTATCAATCCGGCTCTGTTGGTTTTAATCAGGAAATTACAGCCTTCCGAAAAAACATCATTTGTTCTACCCGGAAAAGCATACACATCTTTATTGTAAGAATTTGCGATTTCTGCGGTAATTAAGGCGCCTCCCTTTTTAGATGCCTCAACTACAATGGTGGCATCTGCAATCCCTGCAATAATCCGGTTTCTTTGTGGAAAATTAGGCCGATCCGGATTGGTTAGGATTGGGAATTCGGTGAGCAGGCTTCCATTCAAAACCATTTTTTGAGCAATCGTTTTATGAATTTTTGGATACAATCGATCTAAGCCATGACCAAGCACACCAACGGTTGGGATATTATTTACCAAGCATTCTTTATGGGCCGTTATATCAATGCCATAAGCCAGGCCACTTACGATCAAAACATCGTATGGTGCTAAAACTTCGCACAATTCTTTACAAAGATTTTTTCCATAGCTTGTTGCGTTACGGGTTCCAACAACACTGATAATACGCTGATGGTTAAAATCAACTGTACCTTTGGCATAAAGCAGTATGGGCGAATCGATGCAATTCTTTAACCTTTTAGGATATTTTTCATCAGAGAAAAACAATACTTCTATTCCATGTTTTTCGATAAAATCTAATTCTTGCCTGGCTCTTACCAGGGCGTCGGTACTACGAATGGCTTCAATTGTTTTCTCTCCAATACCCGGAATCTGTAAAAGCTGCTTTTTGTTAGCAGAAAATACATTTTCGGCACTTCCACAATAGGCAAGAAGATTTTTGGCCGTTACCGGGCCAATGGATTTAATAAATGTTAAGGCAATTTTATGCAGCATGCTCATGATCTGATAAGGTTAAATAAATTCGGGATGATTTATTTCCTTAAAGCAAGCTTAAAAATCAATATCGATTAAACTTTTTAACGGAATATGAATATTATTCTTTAGCTGTATATATTTTTCTGTAACAGCCCAAACTGTAGTATCAACACGTTTTGGACCAATGGTAGTATTAAAAGTAATAACGGCTTTTGATTTAAACTCATTGCCCAGCCGTTGTGCCTCATCAAGTTTTGTTTTTAATTCAGTAGTGTGATCTTCTTTTGCATTGATGATGTTTAAATAACTGATATGTTCCTTTTCTACAATTTCTATTGGCATGGTATCTCTTTAACGATTAATGTTAAACAAGCTTATCAATTTTTTATAAAAAAAACAATACTTATTTTCTCAAATAGTGCAATAATCACATAAAAAAGGCCAGATTTGAAATACAAAACTGGCCTTTTAAGTACAGAGTTTAAGTTAATTATTTAAACCTCAGCTTTCTAGTTTCAACCATCCCTTTAAATTCATGATCCATCTTGCCAGAAAGATCTTCAACCTGCGTTTTAGATAGCGGTGAGGTACTGCTAATGGTATTATCTTTAAGGAAAGAAGAGAAACCTCCATTGGCTGAATAATATAAAGCCTGTGCCAATAGCTTTTCCATTGGATCTCCAAAATCTTTGGTTACATCATCAAAAATATCTTTATCAACTGCCATTCCATCAAAGTAGCCGCCTTGATTTAATTGATTTTTGGTTTCAAATTGGGGAATATATAAGTCATTTTTATCTATACGGATGGAGAAAAAACCAACTGGTTTGCCATAGGTTTTCTTTCCAATTAGTTTAACATCGATTACAGGTTTTAAGTTGTTAATCAACAACTCACTTGCCGATGCTGTACTACCGGTTACAATAAAGTAAACCCTGGTTAGACTATTCAATATGCCTCGTTTGGCAAAAACCTCTTGGTTTCCGGCTGCAACTGTAGGTTTGTAAGAATAATCAAAATAAGAGTACATCCTTGTTACACCATCATTACCTTTAGCGTAAAACTTCTGGTTCTGAAGGATAGTGGCTTGATTATCCTGCATCGTCTGTGTCCAGTAAGTGGTATACATCACTTTACCATTTTGAGCGGTTGGTGCAATCAAATTAGTAAAGGCTTCTGATGTAGCAACCGAACCTCCTCCATTATAACGTAAATCGACAACAAGTTCAGTAATTGCATCTGTCGAAAAATTTTTAAATGCTGCATCCAGAAAATCAATTGAATTGGTGGTAAAACTATTAAAAACAATATATCCCACCTTTTTCGCTCCTACAGTGTAAGTTTTGGTAAAAAGTACAGGATTGATATTATAACTTGCTTTGGTGATCGTTACATCCTGACTAGTCCCATCTGGTTTTAAAACGGTCATTGAAACCGTTGGGTTCGTACCAAAAATAGCATTTACTACATAATCAATCCTTGCATCACTGGTATTAATATCTGTGCTCCCATTAATTTTAGTAATCTGATAACCTCTTTTTAAGCCTTGAACACCAGCAGGTGATGTTGCATATACATATTTAATCCTCAGATCATTCGCGCTGGCAAAAAATACCGAGAAACCAAAATCTCCAGCTACGCCACCTAATTCTCCAGCTACAGTACCATCATCGATGAATGAATATTTATCTTTTCCTCCGGTACTTGGTAATGCTTTTAAAGCTGCTAAAACCGCATTGTTTGAATTATATTGTCTTGGATTAAAGGTAGAGTAACTTGGCATGCCAACATTCCAATAATACGTTTGCTGCGCATACAGATAAATTGAATCCTTGGTTAATTCTGCCCGGGTTCCTGATGCACCTTGCGGTACACCATCTCCATCTGGGGCATTATTTGATTTTTTACACGATGCTGTAATCCCGACCATGATGATCAACGCACACAACAATGTATTTTGCGGAATAAATTTTCTAAGCATATTTACTTGTAAATTTCTAGTGACACAATATACGGCAAATTAATTAATTTAGATTGTTGCTCATCAAATTTATTTGCACCAACAACTAACGCCTGATTCACCGATAAATTGTTGTTGCTTAATATGTTTTGAAAAATTTCAGCTTTAGGTTGATTCAATTCCTCTGTAAAGTATACGGTAAGGTATTGCTCCAATCCATTCCACTCAGTTTGCTTAATTTTATTGAGTTGCTGCTCCGGTTTACCAGCAGTTACAATAAATATTTGCTTTCTGTCTAACACAAGTTCTTGCATAAATTCAAGAATGTTCTTATAAAGCAAAAGTTTCAACGGTAAACGGGCATTGTGATGCAAAAGATCGAAATTATATTCATATTTTGTATCGATGCCGAATTGCTTAGCTGTTTTTTCAAAAAGCCTCTCTGCTCCTTTATCTTCGTATTCAGCACGCATAAACTCAATGATGGGCCGGGCACTCTTTTGTTCGGTATATTCTATAAACTGCGCAAACAGATAATAAACCTGTAACAGATAATCTTTCTCTGGAAAAAGCACATCATCCAATTCAAAAATTACGATCTTCTTGTCCTTAACGTATTGATATGCATCCATACTAAATTGTAAAAAGTTTTAAATCATTAGCATCGTTATAACCAAATACTCCATTTAATTTAGGAGATACATTTGCAGGCAGAGAACCCTCTTCGGTTGAAAAAATCCGATCGCCCTGAATAAACACCGCAAAATCTTGATAAGTAAGCTTTTCTTCCGTCAGATAGTCAGCAATTACATCTGCATCGGGCAATAGCACCTGGATTCCATACTCACCAAAAAGCACAGCAGATTTAGCCAGAGGCTCAAGCTCATAATGGTGCAAAGGGATAATACAATCTATGGCCTCAGTGATACAAAAATTTAATAGAATATGTGCGATACTGTCTTTATTTAATGCACCTAATGATGAAAAGGCATAATTTTCAGTTACAATCCCCGGTACATCACCATAATCGGCAAGTAAAACAAAATGACTGGGAAACGCTTTCATCAGCTTTAAAGCCTTAGCATTGTTCCCCCCTGTGATCAGTATTTTCAAAGTATAATGATTGAATGAATAAGTTAATTAATAATAGCGCAACTAAACTAGGGAATGATCTGATTTATACGATTAAACCATCTTTCATGCTCACTACGCGGTCGCTGGTTTTTGCAAGGTGTTCATTGTGCGTAACAATTACAAAGGTTTGATGGAAATTATCGCGCAAGCTTACAAACAACTGGTGTAATCCGGCTGCATTCTCAGAGTCTAAATTCCCTGATGGTTCATCAGCCAATATAATTGAAGGATTATTGATCAGCGCTCTTGCAATGGCTACACGCTGCTGCTCACCGCCAGACAGCTGATTGGGTTTATGCTGGGCCCTGTCTTTTAGCCCAAACAGGTCTAACAGTTCAAATGCCCTGCTTTCGGCCTGTTTTTTATTGGTTTTGGCAATAAATGCCGGAATACAGATATTTTCAATGGCATTAAATTCTGGCAGCAAATGATGAAACTGAAATACAAAACCGATGTTCTGATTGCGGAAAGTACTCAACAGATCGCCATTCAATCTATTAACAACAGTGCCTTTTAGTTCCACAGACCCGACATCAGGTCTATCCAATGTTCCTAAAATATGTAATAAAGTACTTTTACCTGCACCAGATGGCCCAATAATACTTACAATCTCCCCTTTTTGTACTTCAAAATTTACGCCTTTTAAAATTTGTAGATTTCCGTACGATTTTCTTATTCCAGTGGCTTTTAGCATGCTTCAAATTTAATAAAATGGTTGGTTAGTTCAATAGTTCATCATCAATGGTTTATTGGTTAATAGTCTAATTGTTCATTAACCAATAGTATACCAGATTTTAGTCCATTGGTTATTACAAATTAATTAGTTCCTATTTTGAGTAGTTCTTTAGCGATAGTTCAACAGGCGATAATCCATTGGAAATTCATTATTGGCAATTCATTAAATGCATTTCTTAAATACCCAGGCTATAAACTATCTAACCATGAGCAATCTGGCCATTAGTATCAACCAATTAAAAACAAAAAAAGATTTGCATATATCAATTTTCTATTTAACTTTGAAAAACAAAGCACTTTTAAAATGAGCACTCAAGAAGAACAATTAAATACCTTAAAAGATATCAGACAAATGATGGACAGGTCATCGAGATTTATTTCTTTGAGCGGCTTATCTGGTGTTTTTGCAGGTGTTATCGCTTTAATTGGGGCTTATTTTGCTAATGACGAAATTAACAAATTCATTGGCAAACGCGGTTACGGTTACGGCGTTGATGGAGAAATGGACCTGGAGTTTAACTTAATAAAACTTGGTATTTTTGTTTTGGTGATTGCTTTGGCTGGCGGCGTTTTATTTACCTATAGAAAAAGTCAGAAAAACAATCTTCCAATCTGGGATAAAACCTCTAAATCACTTTTAATTAATTTATTCGTTCCATTGATTGCCGGAGGTTTGTTTATTATTGCTTTATTGATTAACCATCCGAACACTTATGCTATTGTTGCACCAAGCTGTTTAATTTTTTATGGTTTGGCGCTTATTAATGCCAGTAAATATACCTACAGCGACATTCGCTACCTGGGGCTTTGCGAGGTAATAATGGGATTGATCTGCATGTTTTATGTAGGTTATGGCTTAATTTTTTGGGCTTTTGGCTTTGGTGTTTTGCACATTGTTTATGGTCTTTTAATGTATTTTAAATATGAGAGAGGTCAGTAAGGATGAAAAACCCGATAGCAGATTTAAATAAAATATTCGATAGCCGGATTAGGTTGGGCGTTATGTCTGTCCTGGTGGTAAACAACGAAATTGGTTTTAACGACCTGAAACAAATGCTCGAATTAACTGATGGCAATTTGGCTTCACACCTGAATACTTTGGAACAGGCCGAATTTATTAAAGTACACAAAGGTTTTATTGGCCGCAAAACCAGCACCACCTACTCCATTACCGATTTGGGAAAACAAGCTTTTAAGGCACATTTAG
>Ga0163161_10001944_pt1 | contig 15070 bp, 16 predicted proteins | sample S45metaG_FD_129847 | JGI IMG/M metagenome (GOLD analysis project Ga0163161, IMG submission 129847) | Switchgrass rhizosphere microbial communities from Kellogg Biological Station, Michigan, USA - S4-5 metaG | ecosystem: Host-associated > Plants > Roots > Rhizosphere > Soil | place: USA... | reverse complement strand
CGCTTCCAGCCGCGGCGGAAGAACGAATTGAAGCCGGCATCGTTGAACGTGCTGGACGCGGCGATCTTGTCCGCATCGCGCAGGGCCAGGGCTTCGTCGCGGATCATCTGCCAGTTCTGGCGCAGCGGCTCCAGCTGCGGGAATTCCTTGCCCGGGTCCAGGAACGGCGTGGTCGGCACCTTGGAGAACGCGTACATGACCACGTTGATCGGAGCCATGAAGCTGGAGTGGTCCAGCAACTGGCGCGACCAGCGCGCGCGGACCTTGCCGCGGTAATGGATGTACAGCACGCAGGCGACGAACAGCACTGCCAGCACGATCTTGATCATCAGTCTTCCTCCGGCAGGGCCGGAACCGAAAGGGTGGGGGCGATGCACGGCGGAAGCCGGCACCGATACGGCGGCAGGGGGCGGGGACGTGCCGGGGAAGGGCGGCCGCCAATGTCGCAAGCAACAGCGTATGGTCCGCAGCCCCCGCGCTGGGGTCAAGCGGCGGGCCGGTCATGTTCATCCGGCCACCGTCGCTGTGCCCGGCCTCCGGACCGCGCGGCGAGGGGCCTGCGGACGCGGATGTGCCGCACGCACGCCTGGCCTGCACCGGCCGCACCGGCACGGGATGCGCTGGCAAACGGCTGATTTTCAACGAAATACCTACGATTGAGACGAGATTGTCCGATTCGGCATGACGAACTGTTCCACGGCCGGCTACGACATTTCTCCGACAAACTCTGGATTGGTGTACCGGCGAGTACTAAAATTAACGAAATCTTAGTAATCACCCATCAGCAGCACCGGTACGCCTGACGCATTGCGCCGACCGCCGGGTCGCAAAGACCCCTATGAACACTATCGTTGCCTCGTGTGTCGATGACACCGCCCCCGCCGAGCTGCTCAAGCGCGGCGAACGCCTGCTTGAACCCGATGTCTACCGGACCTGCCTCAACGGCCAGCCGGCGGTGGTCAAGGACTACACCCGTTATCGCGGCACGCCGCTGTCGCCGGTCGCGCGCCTGCTGGTGCGCCGCGAAGCGCGCATCCTCGAGCGCCTGAGCGGCTGGAAGCACGCGCCCGCCCTGCTCGGCACGATCGGCGGCCTGGCCCTGGGCATGGAGTTCATCCCCGGGCAGACCCTCAGTGCCGCCCAGTCGGTGGGGGTGGAGGTGTTCGAACAGCTGCAGTTCGCCCTCTCGCGCCTGCACGCGGCGGGCATCACCCATAACGACTTGCACGGCACCAACGTGATGGTCAGCGGCGGCGTGCCGGTGCTGGTGGATTTCACTTCGGCCTGGCGCAGCCCGCGCTGGCTGCCGGTGCACCCGGTCTCGCGCCAGTTGCGCCGCAGCGACATGAAGAACCTGCTGAAGATGCGCCAGCGCCTCACTGGCGAGCGCCCCAGCGCCCTGGAGGCTGCCCAGGTGGCCGACCCGCGCTGGGTGGCGGCCGTGCGCGTGGGCTGGAAGCGCTTCTACCGCTGGTTCAAGGGCCACGCCTGAGCATGGCCGGCCGGCGCGCTCAGAGCGCGTCGGCGTCCAGTTCGCCGGTGCGGATGCGCACCACGCTGCCCAGGTCGTACACGAACACCTTGCCGTCGCCGATCTTGCCGGTGCCGGCCGCCTTGACGATGGCCTCCACCACTTCCTCGACCTGGCCGTCGGTGACCGCCACCTCGATCTTCACCTTGGGCAGGAAGTCGACCACGTACTCCGCGCCCCGGTACAGCTCGGTATGGCCCTTCTGCCGCCCGAAGCCCTTGACCTCGGTCACCGTGATCCCGGTGACGCCGCGCTCGGCCAGCGCTTCGCGCACGTCGTCGAGCTTGAACGGCTTGACCACCGCCATGACCATCTTCATCCGTCTGCACTCCTGTGTTTCAGGCTGCGAGGATAACGCCTGTCCCCCGGTGAACGCGATGCGCGCGGCCCGTGCCGGCGGCGGCCGCGGGGATTATCCTTGGCGCATACCCCGCGGAGCACAGCATGATCGACCTCAACCACCTGGATGACCTGGCCCGCCGCCTGAGCGACATGGTCCCGCCGGGCCTGCGCCAGTCGCGCGAAGAGCTCCAGGCCACCTTCAAGAACGCCCTGCAGGCCGGGCTGGGCAAGCTGGACCTGGTCACCCGCGAGGAATTCGACGTGCAGCGCGCGGTGCTGCTCAAGACCCGCGAGAAGCTGGAGGCGTTGGAGAAGGTGGTGGCCGAGCTGGAAGCGCGTGGGAGCGATAGGCCGGCACCGTAAAGCAGGGTGGCGGGCGGCGCCAGCACACTAGGTGACGAAAAGGAATTCGCATGTCTGAACAAGGATCGCAGATGCTGCTGGTGGCCGGCGCCAGCATTGCCGCGGTGATCATCGCACTGTGCCTGATGCGCCTTATCCGCACTGACGATGTGGGCCTGCGCAAGATCTACCGCGTTGTGTTCTCCGCACTTGCCGCGCTGCTTGCCCCCACTCTGGTGGCAGCAGGCCATGGCGTGCTGCCCATTCCGTTCGTCGCCGGCATCCCCATCCTCGCCTACAACCTGGTCTCGTTTGCCGACATGGAGGTCTATTGGCTGGGATTGCTTGGTCTGGGTGCCGGGAAGGGCACAGGCAATGCGGTGGTCTTCACCCTGCCCAGTCTGCTGGTCTTCACCGCAGTCCTGTTTTCGCCGTGGTCACGCGCGCGGCTGCTTACCACCCGCGCGCCGTCAGACGTTCCCCGCTAGCACAAACCGCTCGATCGCCAGCGCCACGCCCTCTTCGGCATTGGTCGCGGTTTCAAAGCGCGCGGTCTGCTTCACCCCCTCGATTGCATTACCCATCGCCACGCTGGTGCCGGCGAACTGCAGCATGGTCAGGTCGTTCTCCTGGTCGCCCAGCGCCATCACGTTGGCGCGATCCACGCCGAGGTGTTCGGCCAGCTTCTGCAGGCTCGGGCCCTTGCCGGCACGGTGGTCGAACACCTCCAGGAAGAACGGTGCGCTCTTGAGCACCGCGAAGCGATCGGTCAGTGCGGACGGCAGCCGCGCGATGGCAGCGTCCAGCACGTCCGGCTCATCGATCATCATCAGCTTGATGAACTGCATGGCCGGGTCCATGTCTTCCACGCGCCGGTAGGACAACGGCACGTGTGACAGGTGCGAATCGGCCACCGTGTAGATGCTGATGTCCTGGTTGGGCGTGTACATGCGTCGGCCATCGAGCGCCTGGAAATGGATGCCCAGTTCACGCGCGACCCGCTCGCAGAACAGGAAGTCCTCGAAGCTCAACGGGTACTCCACCACGCGCTGGCCAGTGCCGATGTTTTCCACCACCGCACCGTTGCAGGCGATGCAGAATTCCGCATCACCCTCGATCCCCAGCTCGGCCAGGAACGGCGCCAGCCCGGACACCGGCCGGCCGCTGGCCAGCACCACCCGCACGCCCTGCGCGCGGGCGGCGGCGATGGCCTGCTTCACGCGCGGGGTGAGTCTGTGGGCGGGGTTGAGCAGGGTGCCATCCATGTCGATGGCGATGAGCTCGACCGGGGCGTGGGGGCGGTGCATATCCATGAGGTTCAACAGGGCGTACGCGTGGGGGTAGCCAGTCTAGCGGCAGCGGGCACTGGAACCTCCGACCGCAGCTGAAGGACTTGGCCTACAGACCCGCGCGCCGCAAGTGAGCATCATCAAGCGCTCCATCGACCCCCTCGGGAACCTGCATGAGCCTGGCGCTGGTCCACAGCCGTGCCCGCGCCGGCGTCAACGCGCCCGCCGTCCGCATCGAAGTACTGCTCTCCGGCGGGCTGCCGCACACCCAGATGGTGGGCCTGCCGGAGACCGCCGTGCGCGAATCGCGCGACCGTGTACGCGCGGCCATCGTCTGCTCGCAGTTCGAGTTTCCGCAGCGGCGCATCACCATCAACCTCGCCCCGGCCGACCTGCCCAAGGAAGGCGGCCGCTTCGACCTGGCCATCGCGCTGGGCATCCTCGCCGCCAGCGGGCAGATCGATGCGCAGGTGTTGTCGCGCTATGAATTCCTCGGCGAACTGGCGCTCACCGGCGAACTGCGCGGCGTGAACGGCGTGCTGCCGGCGGCGTTGGCCGCCGCCCGGCTCAACCGCACCCTGATCGTGCCGCCGGAGAATGCGGCCGAGGCCGGGCTGGCCGGGCACGCCGACGTCCGCGTCGCCCGCACCCTGCTGGAGGCGTGTGCCGGCCTGGGCGAGCGCGTGCTGCCGCAGGCGATGCCCGCCGAGGTGGCGGCGCTGCCCATGCCCGACCTGCGCGATGTCCGCGGCCAGCCGCAGGCGCGGCGCGCGTTGGAAGTAGCCGCTGCCGGCGGCCACCATCTGCTGTTGATCGGCACGCCCGGCTGCGGCAAGACGCTGCTTGCCTCGCGGCTGCCCGGCATCCTGCCCGACGCCACCGACCTGGAAGCCCTGGAGACCGCCACGGTCGCCTCCTGCACTGGCAGCGGGATCGACACGGCACGCTGGCGACAGCGGCCCTACCGCTCGCCGCACCACACGGCCAGCGCCGTGTCGCTGGTGGGCGGCGGCGCATTTCCGCGACCAGGCGAGATTTCGCTCGCGCACAATGGCGTGCTGTTTCTCGACGAGCTGCCCGAGTGGAGCCGGCATGCGCTGGAGGTGCTGCGCGAGCCTCTGGAATCCGGCCAGGTGGTGGTCGCGCGCGCCTCGCGCACGGAAGCGTTCCCCGCGCGGTTCCAGCTGGTGGCCGCGATGAACCCCTGCCCGTGCGGCTGGGCCGGTGATCGCAGCGGGCGCTGCCGCTGTGCGCTTGAAAGCGTGCAGCGCTATCGCGGCCGGGTTTCCGGCCCCCTGCTGGACCGCATCGACCTGCACGTCGAGGTCCCTCGACTGGATCCCCATGAACTGCGCGACGACACGCCCTACGGGGAGGACAGCGAGGTCGTACGCCGCCGTGTCGTGGCCGCACGCGACCTGCAGCTGGCACGCAGCGGCAAGCCGAATGCGCAGCTGGTTCCCGCAGACCTGGCCCTGCATTGCCGGCTGGCCCCGGCCGACCGCCAGCTGCTGGAGGACGCCGTGGAACGGCTGCAGCTGTCGGCCCGGTCGATGCACCGCATCCTGCGCGTTGCACGGACGGTGGCGGATCTGGACCGCAGTGAGGCGATCACGACCGCGCACGTGGCCGAGGCGATCGGGTATCGGCAGTTGGACCGGGGTGCGGGCGCCTGATCCCGCGCCTGGCTACGGCGGAGAGCCAGGCCGACGTAGGCGCCCCGCCCCCGCAGGGCTCACGGGCAGATGAAGCGCTCCCATGTCGCACCGTCAAAGCGCAGGATCGCGTCATCGCCGACGGTCCACATTGCACCGTCAGTGGCAGAGGCGCTGAAGTAGGCCAGGTGGCCTTCCACGGGCACGTCCACCCTCGTGACCTGATCGCCCGACAGCGCCAGCAACTCCCGCTGCGCGCACAGATACAACGTGCCCTGGAACAGGCACGCACGTTCGACGCTGAGATGCTCGAATGCCGGTGCGGTCAGCGTGCGCCAGCCTTCCAGCCGATTGCCTCGGAACACCGTGCCCGCATCGCCCGCCAGCACCACGCTGCCATCGGGCATGCACTGCACAACCCGGATCGCCAGGGTGGTGGGCGACACCAACGGGCGCCATTGCCGGCCATCCCAATGCCACAGTGCGCCACCGTCGCCGGCGGCATAGATGTCGTCGGCGCCGAATCCATCCATCGCGTTGAAGCAGCAGGTCACCTGGTCCGCCAATGGCACGTGGCAGCCGTCGTCCATCCGTCGCCAGCCGTCGGCACCGCGATGGTGCACCTGCCGCTGCGTGCCACACGCGTACAACTCGCCTGAGATTTCTTGCAGATCCATCAGGTACGCATTGGGCAGCGCCAACGTTTCATCCCAGGGTGCCTGCCCGGTGGGGTTGATCCGCAGCAGGCCACGCCGGCCCAGCATGGCAAGCGCGAACGGCCGCTCGTCGGTCGCCGGCAGCAACGTGGCGCCGTAAATGATGTCGGGCAGGTCGTAAACGAAGTAGAACGTGCCATCGCGTACCACCATCACCCGGGTGATGCTGGGTTCGTGGCCCTCCAGGCACAGGTGGCCCAGCAGCAGCGCGACGTTGGGCGCGCCGGAGATGACATGGGTGAAATAGAGGTCGGTGTCGCGCCGGCCGTCGGGCCGGTGTCCTTCACTGCTCATGTGCATCCTTTCAAGGGCGGGTACCGCGTGGCGCATACAGTGTCCCTGCGAACAGGACATTCATTTATCCACTCTCATGTGATGGCAACAGCGCAGGCTTTCCCTTGCATCTCACGTCGGATCGCGTCGATGCCAGTCTCTTGAAGCGGGTCTGACGGGCCTGCTCCACGCACGCCAATCGAGCCCACGTTCCACATCGCACACGCAGCCCGGTCCAGCCGCGGCGAGATCCGATCCACGCTCGGACCCAACCCCACCCCTGCGCGGTGATGGAGCATCGCTTCCATCAACGCGCCCTCAGATCGCCTCATCCACCTTCCGCACCAACTGCCAGCACGGCTTCTGGGCGAAGTAGTAGGTCTGCTGGTCACTGGTATCGGGGGTGAGGATCTGTACGGCCATGCTGCCATCGGCCTCAGCGGTCACCTTCAAGTCGCGCCCCACCTTGTGCAGCGTGTTCGTGTTGGGCATCACCGGCCAGGTCACGTCGCGCAACGCGATCTTCTCGGAGACCATGCGTGGCTCTGGCTCGGCGGCCATATCCACGCTCTCGCTCACCAGGGGATCGGCGACGGACGTCTCCTGCAGCGTGATCTCACGACTGAAGTGACTCAGGAAGGTATCGAACTCCGGATGCGGGCAGGTCGGCGAGACGGCGGCGCCGGGATCGGCCGTGGCGACGGACGCAGCGGCGGCAGCTGCAGGACTCGCGGCAGGACGCGTTGCACTATCGGGCGTTGCGGTGGGCGCCGGCTGCGTTGAAGGCTGGCAGCCGGTCAATGCCAGGCCGAGTGCAAGGGCAGACAGCGGCAAGCGGGAACAAGTGTTCAACGGATCCTCCTGATCGCGTCATGGCATACCGGGCGGCACGCCAGCGGGCACAGCATAGCCAAGCTGCGCGGCGTGCACACGCCGTTGGGGCGGGTGAACAGCCCCTCGCGCCGCTGGACGCCCCGATCCCACCACTGCACCATGCACCCATGCGCATCGAACACCTGCTCCTGCCCGCTTCCGATCCGGCCGTTGCCGTGGCGTACTTCGGCGACGTCCTGCAACTGCCGGTGGCCGATGACCACGTGCAGATCGGCTGGAGCACGCTGCAACTGGCGGACGCCGGCGCGCTGCCGGTGGGCGGCGTGCACCTGGCCTTCAACGTGCCGCACGATCGATTCAGGGAGGCGACGCGCTGGCTGGACGCGCGCGCCGAGCGCCAGCGCGATGCCGAGGGGCGCGAGCACTTCAGTTTCGAGGGCCGCTGGGAGGCGGAGTCGGTCTATTTCACCGGGCCCGATGGCCTCATCCTGGAGTTGATCGCGCGCCGTCGCCTGCCCGCCTCCGGGCGCAGCGGCAGCTTCCACGGCAGCGAGATGACCTGCATCAGCGAGGTGGGCATTCCCGCGGTGTCGGTGGCCGCCACGCAGTCCCGGCTGGAGGCCGCTTTTGGCGTGGCCGCGCTGTCGCCGCCCACGCCGCACTTCGCGCCGCTCGGCGACGACGAAGGGCTGCTGATCGTGGTCGATGCCAGTCGCCGCTGGTTCCCGGAGCAGCGCTCGCTGCCCAACGCCCAAGGCCTGCGCGTGCGGCTTGGGGATGTGCATGCCGGTGCGGTCGTGGAGGACGCCGCGCTGGGCTGGCACGCGCGGTCCGGCTGAGCCGGCGCTACCAACTGCCGGACGCGCCACCGCCGCCGCTGCGTCCCCCGCCACCGGACCAGCTGGACGAACTGGAGGAGCTGCTGGAGGACCCGCTGCCCGAGTCGTGGTCGTCGCGCCGCCGGCGCCGCTCGCCCTTGCGCGCGCGGCGCGTTTGCGGACGTTGGTGCAATCCCATCACCAGCGCCCAGGCGATGTAGAGGAAGAAGCCGCCGGCGATCAGCATCACCGTCCCGGGGTCGTGGCCGTACTGCGCGTGAGTGCGGTGGACCAGCCAGGCGTAGACCGCCGACAGCCCGCAGAGAAACACCAGCCGCACGAAGAAACCGAGCCGGCCGGTCCGCCAGCTGTTGCGCAGCGCCGCCACCCACAGCCAGATCAACCCCACCGCGATGGCCAGCACGGTCACCAACAGCAGGTGCAGCGCCAGGCTCGGCACCGGCTTGCCCTTCCACACGCTCACCGCGCTGGCCACCACGGCGGCAGCCAGCAGGAACGACAACACCCAGCGCGCCCTGCGGCTGTCCACCCACAGCCAGCCCAGCAGCGTGGCGATCGGCACCAGCATGCCCATGGCGATGGCCAGGGCCGCGGTCGCGCCTGGGGTGAACACCGCGCAGGCAGCCGCGGCCACGCCCACCACCGCCAGCATCTGCACCGGGCGGTGCCACCAACGGCTGACCACGCCGCGCTGCGGTGCACGGCGCGCCCAGGTGCCCAACAGGAACCCGGCCAGCAGCGCCAACCCGACGATGCTGTCACCGCGCCGCCAGTCCTGCGGCATCCGCACCACGCCGGGCTCGTCATCCACGGGCGGCAGCGGCTCACCGTCGATGAGGCCGACCAGCAGGCCACTGCCGTCGATCAGCGCCTGGCCGGGCTTGCCCTGGCGCAGCTGCGGGACCATGGCCTGGTCGATGATGCGCTGGGCGTAGGCATCGGGAATGGCACCTTCCAGCCCATAACCGGTCTGGATGCGCACGCGCCGGTCGCCCATCGCGAGCACCAGCAGCACGCCGTCATCCACATCCTTGCGGCCAATCTGCCACTGGTCGAACACGCGCTGGGCGTAGGCCTCGATGCCGTCACCGCCGGTGCTGTCCACCACCAGGATCTGAAGCTGGGCGCCGTGCCGGGCCTGCAGGTCCAGTGCCTGGGCACGGAGTTGCGCGGCTTGCTCGTTGGAGAGGACCGGCACGGTATCCACCACCGGGTCGTGCAGCGGCGGGATCGGCGTCGCTGCTGCCCACGCCATCGCAGGCAGCAGGAAAAGCATGCACAGCCATCGGCCTGTCCGGGTCATCCTTGCCTCGCTCGCTGCGGTCCGTTGCGTCTGTGGCCGATGCTACGCCAACCCCGCGCCACCGGCTGAAACGAAGAAGCCCCGCGTCATGCGGGGCTCCCGGATACGGCCTGCTCGAGCGGCCTCACTCTTCCTCGTCCTGCCACCCCTGCTGCTGGTTCTGGTTGCGCTGCGGTTGTTCCTGCTGCTGTTGCTGCTGCTGATCGCGCCCGCGTTCCTGCTGCTGGCCGCGTTGGTGCTGGGAATCCTGCTTGCGCTGCTGGGTCATGGGGGTCTCCGGGCCGCCGGCGGAGTGCCGGGGTGGGGCCATGCTGTGCACGGGCAGGTTAAGCGCGCGTGGGAGAGTGCTCAGATATTCGTCAAGGCCGGCGCGGCACCACGCGTGCATGCCGACACGTGCCTGCAATACCGGGCTTTCGCGCCCAAGCCCAGCGCATATGCCGATGGGTAATGGCTACATTCCGCATGGCCCGCCTTGCCAGGTCAGGTGCATGATTGCTGGCTGTGCAGCGTCGTGGATGCGCTCTATCATCGCCGACACCGTCGCCGTGCACGGAAAAGGATGTCCATGCGAGGACTCACGCTCGCCGCAGCGTCGGTGGCAGACACCGATGTGTTGTTCCAGCTGTTGCAGTTCTATTACTTCGAAGCCTCCGCATGGAGTGGCGAAGAGATCGCCGCCGATGGCACCTTCGACTGCGCGCGCGCCGACGTGAATGCCAACCTCCACGCGCAACCCACATGGGCCCGGCTGCTGTGGCTCGATGGCGTGCTGTGCGGGTTCGTGCTGGTGGACGAGGTGGAGTTCCAGGGCGAGCGCATCCCCGAATTGGCCGACCTGTTCGTGCTGCCCAAGCATCGCGGCAAGGGCATCGCACGCGCCGTTGTCGGCCAGCTCGTAACCCCGGGCAGCGGTCGCTGGTTGCTGGCCACGTTCCGCAATGACACGGCCGCCCATGCGTTCTGGAGCAGGCACCTGCCCAGCATGGGCCTGACCATCGAGGTGCCGGCGGCGCCCGACGATTCAGACTTCCGCCTGTTCCTCATCAGCGCGGCATAGCCGTCGCCGGCGGCGTGCCGGGCGGGCGGTTACCCGCGCGCGGCCAGCGCATTGAGCCAGGCATGCTTGAGGAAGTCGCGCACCGCCTGGAAGCGCGGCGTGTCGTGCAGCGAGCGGTGCGTCCACAGCCACACGTCCTGGGTCAGTGCCGGTGCATCGCGCACGCGCACCAGCCCGCCCACGTGTTCGGCGACGGTGCGCTCGATCACGCCCAGCCCGCCACCGGCGGTCACGCCGTCCAGCACGCCCACCGAGTAGTTGCAGCGCAGCCACGGGCGGTTGGCGCCGGGCAGCGTGCGCAGCCAGCGCTCCACCTCGAACTCCACGCGGGGCTCGTCCAACCCTACAAATTCCAGTTCGTGCCACGCCTGGTTGGCGATGGCCGTATGCCGCCGCGCCGCGTAGGCCTGGTTGGCGTACAGCGCGTACTCCACGCGCCCCACCCGGTCGCCGCGCAGGTCGGCGGTGTCGGGTGGGCCGTAGCGCAGCAGCGCGTCGGCCTCGCGGCGGGCCAGGCTGTACGGCTCGCGCGAAGTGAGCACCTCCACGCCCAGGCCGGGATGCAGGCGGTTGAGCCCGGGCAGCAGGGTGATCAGCAGGAAGCTGGCCCATTCGTCGGCGTTGATCCGCACTGTGCCCACCAGTTCCTTGGGCGTATCGGCCTCGCGCGCGATCTCGTCGGCGGCCTCTTCCATCTGCTCGGCCAGCGCGAAGACCCGCTGCCCCAGCTCGGTAGGAATGCAGCCGGTGGACGTGCGCTCCACCACTTTGCCGCCCAGCCGCTCCTCGAGCGCATCCAGCCGGCGCGACAGCGTGGCCGTGCTCATCCGCGCCGCCTTGGCGGCTTCGCGCAGGGTGCCGCCGCGGACCACGGCCAGCAGCACCATCAGGTTGTCCCACGGAAAGTGTTTCATATTTGAAACGGCCGCCTACGATATTGGAGGTTTTTCTCCATTTTTGAAACTTATATCATGGCCGCCGGGCGCGCTACGAGCGTTGATCGCCGCCCCCTTTCCCCCTCCCCCTCGATCCGCTCCCCTCTCCGCCAGGCCCTGCCGGCGGCGAACATCAGGTGTTGCCTCATGAAAGCTGAAAAGACCCTTTGGGACCGCGTCGTCCATGCCGTTCTGTTTGAAGGCATCGCCCTGTGCCTGTGCGCGCCGGTGATGTCCTACGTGCTGGGCAAGTCCCTGTTCGACACGGGCGTGCTCACCATCGCCCTGGCCACCTGCGCCATGCTGTGGAACATGCTCTACAACGCGATGTTCGAGCGCGTGGAAAAGAAGTTCGGTTTCAAGCGCACCGTGCCGGTGCGTATCGGACACGCGGTGGGCTTTGAAGGCGGGCTGGTGCTGGTGGTGGTGCTGCTGGCCGCGCGGTGGCTGTCCATTTCCTACTGGGAGGCGTTCCTGCTGGAGATGGGGCTGATCGCGTTCTTCCTGCCTTACACGTACGTGTACAACCTGGTGTATGACAAGGTGCGGGAGCGCTTGGTGCGGCGGGCGCAGGCCGGGCGGGTAAGCGAGGCCGGGTAAGGTTGGGCATCACCCAAGATTGAGCAGCGCTGCGGCGTCCAATCCTCAAGGACAAGGAAATTGGACGTGAAGAAGCACTCTGCCGAAACACAGGCCATTTGCTACGAGCGCTTCAGAATGTCCCCGAGCGCTTTCTTCGGCCCAACCGCCAGTCCACCTTGCTGCTTCAGCGCGTCCGGCGCGGCGAGCCCTTGGCAAGGATCGGCAACTCAGGCGATGCGCGATGGCCACATCTTCACTTCCAGGTGACCACGGGCCCCGGTGTGATGAGCAGCGAAGGATTGCCGTTCGTGCTTGATCATTTCCGTGACGAAGGACCGTCGGGCAAATGGGGCATCAGGCAGAAGGAGTTTCCGTTGGCCGAGGGTGACTCGGAACTTTGATAGTGGCGATGGACGATTGCGGCGCGGTCACGATCACTTCCACTCTCGCTCGTACGCCCAACAGATAAGGTCTGCTTCCGGCCAGAAGCGGACGCTCAACTCTGGAGTTAAGCCGCGCCGCGTAGCGGCGTCGGCTTGAATGAACCGTTAGAAATCCTGATCTCGAGCTAAAAAGGATTCAAGCTTTTGGATTGCAGGCTGAATTTCTGGGTGACACATGACCCCTTAGCTCCCCCAGGAACTGGGAGACGGCAGCCGAACTTAATGTGCTATTGAGGTTCCCGGGTTTCGTAGCTTGAAGCAATTCGTGCGCGAGACTTAGGACGTGCTCTGTAGTCCCGACGGCCGAGGTGACCAGCTCTAAACCCCCCTCCTTCTGCACAGCAGACACCAGCCTGCCTGCAGCTGCTTCGACTCGGGTGCGCGCTTTGGGCATGCCTAACGCCTGAATTAAGCCGAGCCGCGAAGCGGCTTCGGCTTGAATGAATTGTTAGACCCCCTTTCCATGACCTCTTAAATCTCCAACCCTGCTTGCTTTAACTGACGCCAGAACTGCTGGGTCGTCGTACATGCTTTTGACAACACCGAAAGCGTCCAGTACACCATCATGTTCACACGCGTTCGCGGCGGTAATGTCGATTGAACTTATGGGTAAGAAGACGCCTCGCATCCCGCGGCTTTCCCATTTGGCTGGGGCGTCATGAGTCACCCACTTTGGAACTGACTCCCCAAAGATGTTGCGGTCCACGAAAAAGCGCGCGCCGCCGATGCCGCCTTTTGTCCCAGATGAGTCCGCAAGATAGGCTTTGGTGAGAGCGTAATTATGCTGGAGTTCTGGAGTCGAATCGCAATGATGCCGTGCCATAAGAGCATGGCTAATCGCCTGATCGCCTGAAATTTCTCCAGAGTTCAGCTTTTCACGTATCCGCAGGCCTTCCCCTTCATTGAGGCGACGGCTGTAGTCGACAGTTCTCCGTACACGAAGGCCAACAGCTAGAACCGCTCGGGCCCCCGGGTGATTTTTTGCTGCCTCGGCAGCATTTATCTCACTGTGGAGAGCATAAGCCCGACGTAAGAAATCGAATGTTGGGGTGAAGCTCCTAGCTGATAGATCGCGATATGCAACTGCGCCATCATTCATAACGAATGTTGGGAATTGACTCGTTGAGTGGAGCGTTACGATCTCTTGAAACTTAACAATGCGATCGATTGCTTGTTTGGCAGCTACTGATGTTGGGTTCCAGGCGGCCGCCTCAAGCATTGATCCGTAGCCCAAAAGATCTATCCAGATCACGGCAGATATCTCGTACTCTCGCTTCTCGCCTTTCGCTACGTTTGCCATAGTATATGTTGGGTTTTAAACACCTAATGGATGGACCCGTGGGCCCGGTTATACGACTTATCCACAAAGCACCGTGTGGCGCGCCTTCTCCTTGATACGGCTCGATCTTAGGGCTGCTTGGTCCGGCTAACAAGCCGACGTACAGCCGGACCTGACGCGCTAGACTCGGCGGCTGCATCAATGTCCGCCATGGGTCGGACGCTGCCCTTCCCTACCCCCGATAAACATCCCTAATCCCAATCCCTCCTGAAGTCCGCTCCCGGCCAGGAGCAGTCATTACGCAACTGGCTTGCAGCGTCGTGAGTGCCCACGATGAACGCGACTATCAGGACAATTGACGCGCCGCCGCCGCGCCATCCGCCGTCAACCCGATTGGACAGGAGCGCTGCTGCGGAAGCGCTCCCGGTAGTCGCCCGGTGCCACTCCCAGCACACGAATGAAGGCGCGGCGCAGGGTCTGTTCGTCCGACAGCCCTGTCAGCGTCGCAATCCGCTTGATCGGCAACGTACCGGTCTCGAGCAGGCGCCGTGCGGCTTCCAGCCGCAGCATCTCCACTGCCTTGGCAGGCGTAACACCACACCTGCTGCGGTAGACACGGGCGAAGGTGCGTGGTGACATGTTCATCCAGTCGGCCAGCACCTCCACCCGCAGATCCTGCTGCAGGTGAGCCGCAATCCAGCCGTGAAGCTCGGCGAAATCGCCGCCGGTGCTGGACTGTGCCGACAGCGGCGCGCTGAATTGCGACTGCCCACCCGAACGCTTGACGAACACGACCAGCTGTCGCGCCACGTCGATGGCGAGCCGGTGTCCGTGATCATCTTCGATCAACGCAAGCGTCAGGTCGATGCCGGCCGTGACACCCGCCGAGGACCATACATTGCCGTCCCGCACGAAAATCCGGTCGGCATCCACGTGTACACCAGGGTACAGGCTCGACAGACGCGTTGCCCAGTCCCAGTGCGTTGCCGCGCGCCGCCCCTCCAACTGCCCTGCAGCGGCCAGCAGGAACGCGCCTGTGCAGATCGAGCACAATCTCCGCACGGTCTGGCCCCGCGCCGCCACCCACGCCACCAGTGCTGCGGACGCCTCGTACACGTCACCGCGGCATCCACCTGGCGCCATCAACGTGTCGATCGCGGTGTCCTCCAGGCTGGCCAGGGCCACTGACATCACCTGCAGCCCTGCACTGGTGGCCACCAGGCCGCCATGTTCGGATGCGACGGTAATCTCATATCGCCGCCTGCCCTCGGCCAGCGGCCTGCATTGATTGGCCGTGTGCAGCGCCTGGAGGGGCCCCGTGAGGTCAAGTACGTTCATGTTCTCGTGCGCGAGCAGCACAACGTGACGCGTTGCGGATGGGTCGGACATGGGGCTCTGTGCGTTCAACGCGGAAAGTCGGGGTACTCGAACGCCAGCGCGACGCCCTTGGCCGTTGAGCGGCCATATCGGTGCATGATGCCATCGAGTGCAGCATCCAGTGCCATCACCGGGGTCAGATCGCCGGCAATCACCAACGGGGCGGCACTGTCTGTCATGCGTTGGCGATCAGGCAGGATGCGAAGTCCGTGGCGTGTCACAAAAGGTTCGCCAGTGGCGGATACGAGATAGGCCTGGCTGCGGCCCGTG
>Ga0163161_10001943_pt1 | contig 15071 bp, 6 predicted proteins | sample S45metaG_FD_129847 | JGI IMG/M metagenome (GOLD analysis project Ga0163161, IMG submission 129847) | Switchgrass rhizosphere microbial communities from Kellogg Biological Station, Michigan, USA - S4-5 metaG | ecosystem: Host-associated > Plants > Roots > Rhizosphere > Soil | place: USA: Michigan... | reverse complement strand
TCTCTTTCAGTACCAGTTGCTTTTGATCTACTTTTTCAGCCCCAAAATCAACTTCATATCGCACTAAACTGAGCGGCCAGGAGAAGGCCGGGTGCACAAGTTCATCTTTCAATATCAGCGTGATTCCCCCGGGCTTCCACTGTAAGGTAACTTGATGCTCCTGGGCCTCTACAGATTTGTGCTGAAAAAGTAAACCGAGCAACAACAGACGATATATGAGCTTTTTTATCATTTCTGCTCTCCCTTACTTACTGTTCCACCTTTTTCAATCACCACTGTTCCGGCAACACTGGCTACAGGGGTCTGAACGCCCTTAAATACGGCGTCCTTCACTATGGTCTGATCAACCGGTCCGTACAACCTGTACCCAATATCAGCATGGAGTACTGTATTGTTTTCGAAAATAGTACTGACCACGCCTTTTACTCCCGGTTTTAACTGATCAGCCTGATTCCGCGGGAGTACTTCATTAAAGTAACCTTCACCACGCACAAAGGAACCTGAATTTGGTTGATGGGCCTGTACAAGGTTTCGTCTGATTTCAACGCCAATACTGCCGGTTCCAAAAAGCGTGTCAGGTTTTGTACCTATGGCCAATACATTACAGATAAATGCCGGGCGCAATCCATTGGTATTGATGACCTTATTGTCAGTTACTGAAATGCCCCAACTGAGGTTATACCGGCCCATAATCAGGCGCTGGTCTGACCGGATATAAATCCCTTCTGAATTATTCAGCTTATTCCCTGTTACCGCAACATCCGTACTGCCACAGTAAAACCATATGCCCCTGTTGTTGTCTTCGAGTATGTTGTCTTTCACCAGCCAGTCTTCGGCAGACCAATGCATGATCGCATAACGGCTGGTTTTATCGGGAATGACGTCCCAGGGACGGGTAAGAACAAGGGTTTGGCTGGTATTGTGTTCCACATGTCGCCATTGCCCTATTCCTCTCCCATATACAATCGCTACAGCATCTGAGGAGCTCAGTGAAGGCGTTCTGATCTGGCCCCATGTCTGGTTTACATCTGTCAATGTATTCGCTGTCGCCGAACTCACCTGACCAACAGACATTTTTTCCGGGTTACCACCCTGGCTGAGAATAGTTTCACCCTGGTTCAGGTCAGGTATGACCTTCCCCTCTACGCCGAATTTGTTATTTAACACCACAATATCCCGTGCAAAATCTATATTAAACCCGCCCGTTTCTCCTTTGGGATTGATCAGATCTCCCAGACGGGTAATCTGGTTATTTTCTATGATGCCATTATAACTATCATTAAAGCCAAAACGCCCTGCAGCATATCGGATCTGGTTATTGCGTACCACAAAGTTTGTTGACCCAGAACAATGCAGGAGCCAGGGCCAAGTTACCCGGGCCTGGCTGTCGAAGATACAATCCGTGATTATCATCCGGTCTACATATCCCCATGATAATCCCCAGGCAACCGAGAAATCAAACCTGCAGTTAGCTGCAAAAAATTTTGATCCTGAACCTCCGGGTTTCTTCACCGGAGGCGGCATAGTTTTTAAACTGTGCCGCCACAACCCACTGGTATTTACATTCTGCAGGCACAGTTGATACAAGCCGGTTAAACTTGTATTTACAGGCCACAAAATAGCTACACCTTCCGTAGTAGCATTTGGCCAGCCGTCTTTACCAATCGGATCAGGATAAGACGGAGGAGTGCCAAATCCATATTGAATAAATGATTTTTGGTCACCATCACCTTTTAACACCACTCCAGTCTTCATGATTAATCCGGTTCCTGAGGGAATATCCAGTTTGTATTTTCCTTCCGGAAAATACACTACGCCACCCCCGCTCCTGCTGGCAAGGTCAATCGCCTGCTGAATAGCTTTGCGGTCGTCTGCCAGTCCATCGCCTTTTGCTTTGAGCAGGAGGCGCGAATCTGATTTTACATTATAAATGTTTCTGTAAAAGATAAATTCTGATCCCCAGGGCACTTTTAACCCAAAAGGATCGGCAGCAGCTTTAACTGCGGTGATGAGCTCTTCCGATGTTGTTTCGGCCCCGGCAGTATGGCCTCCGTTTCCGTTGCTTAGCAGCAGCTGATAGCGGTTGCCCGGCCTGATTGTCCTGGGTGCAACCAGCTTTAATACAAAAGGATCTCCGCTGATAACGGTAGCAGGTATGCTTTCCCTGGTTTTCACATCGACAAAGCTGAGCCTTGGGGCATAGCCACGTAGCTTGAGGTTACGCCCAAAAACACGAAAGGCCTGTCCGGGCATGATCTGATCATACTCTAAGCTTACCGCCCTTGCCCTATTTAAAAAAACTGGCTGGCTCCAGACGGCATCTGATATTCTTTTTACCCAGACTGCAATCAGTACCCCCGGTTTAAAAGCAGGATCATGGGGTATAAGCGCAGAAAGATTGCCATCAGCGCTACTGACAGTCCTCAGTTTCCGCACTGGCTGGAGTGATTTCAGTTTGTCTGACACCACAGTACACCACACTTCAGCAGCGGCTCCAAAATCTGCACCCTGAATAGCAAATACTTCGCCCGCTCCTGCGGATTCATTGCTATTAAAAATCACTGGCTGCGATTTAGAAGCAGAAGACTGATGGCCTTCAAACTCTGTTTCCTGTATCAGACTGGAAACAGATACCGTATCTTTACCCAGTTTAGGATGATGATCTGTAACCAGCACATACCAGTTCAGCTTCCCCGCAGCAGCGGGAATAACCGCCTGGTAATACTTTCTCGCAGCAGGAACAGCAGCATCTTTTGGAACTGCTTCTACAAAGGACCATTTTCTTTCTGTCCAGACCGGCTGATCCGAAGGGTACGTATAATAGACACGGGATGCAACCAGATGATTGGCATCTTTTACCCGGTAACTGACCTGAAGTGACCCATCTTTTAACCTTGCTGTTTTGTTGAGGACTACTGCCGGCAGATGCGGGCCGCCCTTCAGATACTGATTAAAGAAAGGGATCATCAGGGCACTGCCCGGATATTTCATCTGGTGATTGTCATTGGGTGAGTAGAACTGCTGTACCGGCCCTTTCATTTGAGCCAGCGTAGCCTGAACAGCCATCCATGACCAGTGCCTGTCGTTTGACGCCGTTGCAAGGATGAAGGGTTTTGTGATCTGATGTGCTCTTTTGCCGGGATCAAGATAGTTCAGCCAGGCCATTCTTTCAGTTTCGGGAAGCCTCTCAATATTTTGCTTCTCATATGCTCCCAGTAAGAAATTCCCGGAACCATAAGCCGCATAGGTAGCAGCGACATCCTTATCCAGGAGGCTTGCCGCCATAGTTGCCGTATAGCCTCCCCATGATGAACCGGCGATGGCAATTCTATTTTTATCCACGTCAGGCTGTGCACGAAGCAGATAGAAAGATTGTACCGCTGCGAGCACCGAATCAAAAAGCCCACTGTAACTGGCATCTGGTGTTGCACTGATTTTGGTCCGGGAATCAGGGAAGTTGCTTTTCGGGTTTTTACCTTTCCCGGCTATGGCAGGGATATCAAGCACCAGCGATACATAACCTTCTTTAGCTGACGAAATTGCAGCAGGAATATCGGCATTGCCACCTCCGCCATGCAAACGTAGAATTGCCGGATGAAAGCCCGCTCCGGCAGGGTGCACAATGGCGGCATATACCAGTACGGGCTTCGGGCCACCGGTTCCCTGCATCATCCTGGATTGAAATACCAGTTGGTGGATTCTCAAACCTTCGGATGTGGTTTCCGTACCCAGATCTTCCGTAATCAGCGGCGGCTTTCCAGTCAGGTAAGGCAAAAAAGGATCTTGCCCGCAAGCGGAGCCAGTGAGAAATAGCAGGATAATAAACCCAGCTGCCTTTCCAAATCTGAATATAAATGCGTTGCTATGCATACTTTTATTGTTGACTGTCTGTTCTGAAAGGTGATGCCGGAAGATCCTGTTCATTATACAGGTTGACATCCGGAGAGTTGGCCCAGCCATATCTTACCGCAACCGGTGCAGTAACCTCAGGGCTATAGACAATCAGTTTATCTCCCTTGATCGCTACTTTTGCAGGAAAGAATTTTTTATCGGTACCTGCGATTACAAAACCCTTTAAATCTCCTCCTTTGGCAACCAGCTTTTTCTGATGGCTGAAAGTCAGGATCACGCTAGCGTCTTTGACTACCATAGACTGATATACCGGACCGGAATATTCTATCTTTTGCTGGTAAGCCAATGCCCGCGCTGCAAGTGCCAGCCTCGCACCTACGGGTTGTTTTAAGGTAGGGTGAATATCCTCAGCATTTCCACAATCGGTAGTGACTACCATTGCAGTATTTGGGGTTTTCTGCCAGCTGAGGAGCTGTGCTTCACGGATTTCCGGACTCATCCCATTGAATGGGGCGATCTGTACAAACAGGAAGGGGAAATTCCCCTGTGCCCATCCAGATCTCCAGTCGGCAATCAATGCCGGAAACAGCGTCTGATATTCTTTAGCCCTGGAACTGTTCGCTTCACCCTGATACCAGATCACTCCCCTGATGGCAAATGGCTGCAAAGGTGCTATCATCGCAGTGAAATGTCCCCCTGCGTTACCAGACTCCGCAGGGTCCTGTGGTGGTGCCGGTTTTCGGGGAGCCGGTTTATTGTCTTTTTTTGCAGCCTCAGCCTCTGAATTATATTTCTCCAGCAAGGCAGATTCTTCCTGTTTGTATTTAGCAAGCCTGTTGGGATAGGTAGCAACCTGATTATCGTAAGTCCCCAAAATATTTTTAAGCAAGACATTACTTTCCAGCGCCGGGCGGCTGAGCCAGTATTCTGCTGGCGTACCACCTACCGAGGAAGAGATCACACCGATGGGCACATTCAGTTCTTTGTACAGATCACGTGCAAAGAAATACCCTACAGCGGTAAAGTTTTTCATCAGTTCCGGCGAGCATATCTGCCATGTACTATTGATATCCTCCACATGCTGACGGGCCACTTTATTGGGCACATAATAGAGCCTGATCTGAGGATAATTTGCGTTTTTGATTTCTTCAGCCCCATTATGAATTGCAGGGCTCAGCCTGTAGGCCATGTTGGACTGACCACCACATACCCACACTTCGCCAATCAGGATATCTGTAAGTGTAACGGTATTATCACCCTTTATGACCATATGATAAGGCCCGCCGGCTTTAAGCGGTTTTAATTTCACCATCCATTTGCCACCTGCGGCAACAGTCTCTGCCTTTTGCCCGGCAAAATCAACATGAACCTTTTCGCCATCCCTGGCTGTGCCCCATACCGGCAGCACCTGGTTTCGCTGTAATACTGCATGGCTGCTGAAAAGGCTGTTGGGAACAACTTCGGCTCTGGCCGAAAACAGGCAACTGATCAGAGCTGCCGCAACTGCAATAATTCTTAAGTATTTCATTTTTTGATGTAGTTTAGGTATGTTTTTTTTTATTGAATAGATTTTTACACGGTGTTAATCAGGGTTTTGCACAATACCAGGGCTCGATCTGATTTCTGCATCCGGGATCTTAAACAACAATTGATTACTGTTCCATGCCAGTGCTGCCACACCGCTACGGCTTCCCGGAGCCACGCTGGCCCGCATGCGGCGCAGGTTATGGAGGCGGTCACCTTCAAAAGCCAGTTCCCGAATGCGTTCTTTTCTCACCTCGGCCAGAATCATACTGGTATTGATGCTTGCTGTAGTGGCTGGTAGATATGCCGGAATCGCGCGGTCGCGCAGCACATTCAGATCTGCAATAGCAGCAGCATGCGCCGCAGGGTCATTGCCGGCGTTCATGGCGTTGATCTCTGCCCTGTCCAGTATCAGTTCTGCCGAACGGACAACAGGTATATTCTCTTGCAGCCTGTCATATTTCCTGGAGTAGTTCTTTGTTCCCACCGTAGTGATCAGTCCTGCTTTCCGGGCATCTGTAGTCCCAAAAGCCGCATCAGCCAGAAAAGCACTGCTAATCGATAAATGAGGTTCCACCACCGCAGTCCGAAGGTATTTCCTGCTGATGGCCCCATTCACTGGTGCAGCCACCAGACTGACAAAATCGAATATGGTTTCTGTTGAGAAAGGTGCGCCGGTGCCCGAGGTATTAAAAGGGCTCAGTACATTTGCTGCAGCCTGCGCAGCATTCAGAGGGCCGGTAAGCGGGCTGCGGGCTAATGGGTAGGTCTGGATAGTTCCCGGAACACTGCCTATAACTTTGCTGATTTCGGTCATGGCATTCTGGTAGTCATTCATCTGGAAATAAACACGGGCCAGAATAGCTGCAGCAGCATAATTACTTGCACGTCCCCTGCGTGAAAGGTCATTTCCGGGAGGGATAAGCATTTCAGCAGCTTTGAGATCAGTGATGATCTGTTGGTAAACGGCTTCAACTGTTGCACGCAGTTCATTTTTCAGTTCCTCTATACTGGTAATATTGATGGCAGGTTTAACTCTTAGTACAATACCGCTGTTTGCAGCTGCAGAATTGTGACCATATTGGTGACCGTAAAACCGGATCATCTCAAAATAGGCAAGTGCCCGTATAAAGCGCGACTCCCCTTCAATCCTATTCCTGTTAAAATCAGAGAATTCCGGGTCCTTTTCTTTGGTAACCAGTTTGTTTTCTATAGCATAGATAACCAGGTTTGCGTTTTGAATAGCAGTGTAACCCAGTTTCCAGCTCTGCGCATATTGCGCCTGTGCCATATTGCGGTCGTACAGTTGTTTATAGGGGTCTGCCGGCAGGTTCTCAATTACATTGATATCCACATGATCCGCAAGGACTTCAGGAAAGATACGCCAGTAACCCGCAAGGGCATTATCATTGGCTAAAGCACTGTAAGCACCATAAAGTAAGTTATCGAGGTCGCGGCTGGTATTCAGTACCGCTGCTGTAGTTAATGTAGAATGATCAGGGCCATCCAGTTTTTTACACCCTGCAAGCAGCATAGTGATCAGCAGTAGGTATATGATATTCTGTTTCATTTTTATTTGCTTAAGGATTAAAAATTCAGGTTAAAGCCGGCGGCGAATGTGCGTACCTGCGGAACATCCATATAGGTGATCCCCTGATTCAGGTTTCTGTCTAAGCTGCTGCTGTAATTACCGGATACTTCTGGGTCCCAGCCTTTGAATCTGGTAAGCGTAAAAAGATTCTGGGCAGAGATGTATAAACGCGCATCTTTAAGAAATCTGATCTTTTTGATGTAGTTCTTAAAGGAATAACCAAGGGTCACATTCTTCATTCTCAGGTAGGAGGCATCATGTAAAAAACGGGTAGTGTTGCTACCGGCAATGGGATCATTGTAGAGCAAACGCGGATAATCTGCAGCTGTATGTTGCGGTGTCCACCGGTTTAAGGCGGTCTCACGTAAATTATTGCTTCCTGTAAGGTAGCTCAGGTAACGTTCGCCTTCATCAAGCACATAGTTCCCATATGAAAAGGTCATGAATGCACTCAGGTCAAAGTTTTTATACCTGACCGTATTGTTTATTCCCCCGAAAAATTTTGGTGCCGAAGGTTTATCATATTGCGGTTTGCGGGCAGCATCAATTTGCGCAGCACTTACCGCGGCGACTCTGTTGCCCTGCAAATCGTATATCATTTCCCTGCCTGTCGCTGCATCCAGCCCGGCATATTCGGCAAGGTAAAATACACCAACCGGAAGGCCCTCTGCCGTGATGATATTTTTATGATAACTTAACTGTTCAGAAGTAATGCCACCAAGTTTCAGCACCTTGTTTGAATTGCGGGCAACCGACAGCATGGTATTCCATTGTAATAATCTGCCAGTGATATTTTTGCTCGATATACTGAGCTCAATACCCCTGTTTCTCAATGAACCGGCATTGAGCAATAATCCCTGCTGGCTCACTCCCACAGACAGTGGAGCTTCATAGCTTAAGATCAGGTTCCTCGTTATTTTATCATAAAAATCTACTGTACCGGAGATACGGTTCTTTAGCAGGCCAAGATCCAATCCTATATCCAGCTGGCTCTGTTTTTCCGGCTTGAGTGCAGGGCTCCCTAAGCTCTGCATCTGTACTCCGGATTGCAGCAGGTAACGGGAATTGGAATTCAATGACCAGCGCTCTACCGAAGAATAATTTCCTATGCCTGAGTTCCCGCTTTGCCCGTAACTGGCCCTTATTTTTAAGAGATTGAAGGTTTTATTATTTTTTAAAAATGCTTCGTCAGAAAGTATCCATCCTACAGAAACTGCCGGGAAGGTTACAAACTTATGATCTGCCCCAAAGCGCGATGATCCGTCGGTACGGACGGTAGCCCCCACAAGATATTTACTTTTAAAGGCATAATTCACATTGGCAAAAAAGCCCAGAAAGGCGTAGGTATTCGCAACCAGGGCAAGGCCGGTGGTCTGGTTCTTATAAGCTGCAGCACTGGGCTCCCTGGTAAAATCGTTGGCATAACCTTCACCCTCTCCAAAGAACTCCGGATTTTCATTGTAGATATATTCTGTACCTGCCAATGCCGTGATGCGGTGATCACCTTTGATCTTTTTATAGTTCAAAGTACTGTGTCCGGTGATCAGGTTATTGGAGTATTTCTCATATCCCGCATAGGCAGTTGCAAAGCCTTCCCTGCCTATCCCGGAGCCAATAGAGCCATTGCGCAACCGTTTGGACAGATAATTTGCACGGGTTTGATAATATTGTTCCAGCGCAGCATCCGTTACGAAGCTCAGTGTTTCACTAATCTTGTAGGCGAAATTGGCAGCCAGAAAAAACCTGCGGGTATGTTCTTCATTGTAATATTCTTTCTTACTCTGATAAGAGGCTACATTGTTTCCAGGAATATTAAAAACCACAGGATTTCTCGGATAGAAGTAAGTCCCGTCAGCATTGTAAAGTGGGATAACCGGCAAATTGACCTGTGCAGCATTAAAGCCCCCACCAGGACTGTACCCTACTGGCATTACACTCTGATTGACGTAATTAATCCCCAAATTTACGCCGAGGGTCAGCCTTTTGCTGATCTGGTTGCTCACATTCATTCTGGCAGTATAGCGTGTATGGTTGTTTCCTTTCAACACCCCTTCTTCATCCCTGTATGAACCTGAAAGGAAAAAGAAAGTTTTATCACTTCCGGTAGCCAGGGAAAGGTTCATCTGTTTGACTGCCCCGGTATTCAGGATCTGATCCATGTTGTTGATATTTACTGATGAGGCGAGGTTCCTGTCCAAACCAGCGATCGCAGGTAAAGGCCCCTGACCAGTTTGTCCGCTGTTGAGCCATGCTTCATCAAGTAAAGACAAGTACTGAGGTCCGTTCAGACTGTTGATCCGCCTGGTCACCTGGGTTAGCCCCTGGAAATAGTTAAAATCGATATCGGTTTTATCTTTCTTCCCCCGCCTGGTGGTGATTAAAATTACACCATTTGCGCCGCGTGCACCATACATTGCCGTTGATGCAGCATCCTTTAACACATCTACAGACTGTATATCGGCGATATTGAAATCACTCAGCGGGTTGTACTGTGCTCCCCATCCGCCACCCAGGCCCTGATCAGCAACTTCACGCGGGCCTGCGAAAACAGGGATACCATCCACCACATATAGGGGTTCTGTTTCTGCAAATATGGATGAGGTTCCACGGAGCCGCATGATAGTTTCGCTGCCGGGTGTACCATTAGACTGGATCACATGCAGGCCTGGTACCAGCCCCTGCAATGAGCTTTCCACATTTGGGACAATCAGGTTTTTCAATTGAGTACCTGTCACAGAACTGATAGCAGCGGAGATTAACCTTTTTGGCTGCGCCACATAACCTGTCTGTAGTAGCTGACTGTCCCTGTTTAGGGCAGCAATGTCTAACTGTTTAAGCGGTATCAATTTGCTTTTTATCTGTGCAGAGGCAGCCAGGGAAATCACCGTCAGGATTAATAAACTGCATATTTTTGTTATCATGAGAATATTTTTATCATTAATTCTTTATTTTTTTATCTCCGCTTCCAGAAACTCATTCGTCAGGTCTATAGAACTGGCGGTAGTGGTAGCCGATGTTGCCGAGGGGATCTTCTTCAGGGAGATCCCTGCATAACTGAAGGTACCGGAACGGTTGATCTTAGCGATATAGTAAGTACCCGCAACCAGGAGTCCTGTTCCTGTTCCCGGAACAGCCCCAAGGGTTGAAGCACCATTAAATTCATTTGCTGCAGCAATGGAAGCATAGGCCGTGGCATACTGGGCAGCAGCATTGTATTGCGCGAGAGTGGCGAGCTTGAACTTTGTACCATTGCCGCTGGTAAAGCCATTCAGCATCTTAAAGCGCTGATTAGTAATATTATTGGTGACGGTAAACGTAGTTGCCAGCAGATCTTTTGTTGCGGCTGCCTCTCCGGCAACACCTGTACTGCCAAGAAGGTCAAGTGCGCTAAACTTAAAGTAGGAAGCGGCTTCAGGATTGTACAAACGCAAACGGCGCTCTCCGGTGCCAATCATTTTTACCGTATACTCACTTTCATATGATTTGCTTGCGGTAGTGGCGATAAATTTAAATTTCATCTCCGTTGTAGTCGCTGTTGCGGCTGGGGGAAGGGCATATTCGAAAATACCGAAGCCCGGCGTAAACTCAGCAGGCTGACTGAGATCAGGATATGCGGGAAGTGCAATGTAATCTGTGGTGTTGGGAAATTTAAACCGTATGCCGAAGCTGGTAACAGGCTCACTGGATTTTATCCTTACCTTGAAATTGACAACTGCACCAGGCAGAGCTTCCTGATAAGGTTTTATGGGATTAAATTCGATACCCTGCGCGGAGGCTGCTACCGGATCTTTTTTACATCCGCTGAAAAAGCAGAACCCGCAAAGCAATAGTAGATATGACAGATATTTCATGATCAGTGATTAATAGTTATTTACCAGTAGTGGATTTTTGTCCTGCTCGATCAGCATATACTTAAAAACCGTTTCCAGTCCATCCCATGGCAGTACTGCCGTTGCTGTCCTGTCTCCTGCAGGAATTGGCAATTTTAAACGTTTAAGGTTCCAGAAGCGGTCTCCTTCAAAGCATAGCTCCCTGATCCTTTCCGTACGGATCGAATCCAGCAGGGCTGGCTGCCCCATGCTTTCCGGCAGGGCCGGGAGAAACGAACGGCTGCGTACCACATTACAATCTTTTACCGCATTGCTCACATTATTATTCAGGGCATAGATCTCTGCCCGGTCCAGGATCATTTCAGCAGATCGGATAATAGGAATGTTCATATTGTCTTTCGAAGTATATTTAATCGGCATCCAGTCGCCCGTAGTCATTACACTAAACAACTTGGCCCTCCGCTGGTCTGTCCCGAAAAACCGCGCATTTTGTTTAAAGGCATTACTGACCAAACCGTTCACATTCGTAGGAACAGTAGTCGGCCTTGAGTAAAGCGTAGTGGCTCCGTTAAACCAGAAAGAGTTTAAGCCTATCCCTGTTACTGAAGCCGTACTCTGATAAATGATTTCCGGGCTGATATCATTAGGTCCTGTAGTAGAAAAGGTCTGCAGCACATCAGCATCAAGTCCATGCCTTGACATGGATCCTGGCGTGGAGCCGATCAGCCTGTCGATCACTTCCTTTGCTGCTGCATAATTCTGCTGCTGGAAATAAACTTTTGCAAGGTAACCACGGGCAGCATCCTGATATGCCCTTCCGTTATAACCGGATGGATGAACCCCGGCATTATACCGTTCAGGCAGTAAAGTCTCCGCTTTTACCAGGTCATCCAGAATGAAAGCATAGACTTCGGCTACTTTTGAGCGGGCTTTGATCTGGCTGACACGATCGTCCACAGGCTCCAGATTAATGATGATACCCAGGTGTGAATTGTCAGGCGTAGCACCCCATGGTTTAGAGAAAAACCGCAACACCTCAAAGTTAGCCGCAGCACGGAGGAAATAACATTCTCCCAGGATACGGTCTTTATTTGCGGCAAAGGTAGGGTCCGCTGCTGCGACATCATTTTTTGTTGCACGAAGGATCAGGCTGGCAAAATTAATGCAGTTGTACATCTCGCGCTGTTTGACATTGTTTACTCCCCTGGGATCAGCCACACTGATCTGCTCTTCTGCCGCGGCACTGAGGTTGCGGTTATAATAATTTAGGTAATTGTTCAAGGTACCTTTATAAAATATCTCGTCCGACATGAGCTCAGTCCAGAGTGTCATATCTCTGCCTATATTATTGTGTAGCAAGAAGTAGGCATAACTGAGCGCTGCATCAATAGATTCAGTGGAGGATAAGGCTGCAGATTCCACAGCCACAAAGTTGGGTACGATTTCCAGTTTTTTCTCGCAGCCCCAAAAGACCAGGGCGGGAAGCGCAAGTAAAAAGAACAGTATTTTTCTCATCTCCATATTTTTAAAATTTTAAAATCCAATGTTAAGACCAACGGTCAGGGTTTTCGACTGCGGTACTACGTTTCTGATGATACCATACCCCAGGTTTCGTTCACGGTAATTGGTCTGTATGGTTACAGATTCGGGATCTATCCCTTTAAACTTAGTGAGCAGAAACAGGTTCTGTCCTGTAATATTCACTTTGGCAGCTTTCAGTTTCAACCTTTCCAGCAGGCTGGGCGGAAGGGTATAACTCAACTGGACATTCTTCAGCCTGATAAAAGAAGCATCAGACAGAAACCGGGTCGTATTCCTGTTGCGCAGGTTGTTATTCACTGCATCGTTGTAATACACCCTGGGTATGTCAGTGATCTGCCCCGGTGTGGTCCAGCGGTCAAGGATAGAGACCGGCAGGTTTCCCAAAAAGATATTGGCTACAGTAGAATTATTCGTTACACTAATATTGCCCACATAACTCATGACACGTTCGCCGGCATCCAGCAGGTAATTGCCAACCCGGTAGGAAAAGAACACACTCAGGCTAAATCCTTTGTAATCAAAGTTATTTCCGAGTCCGCCGTAATATTTAGGCGCAGGTGATTTATCGTACTGGGGTTTGCGGGCTGCATTTAACTGCTGCGCGTTGAGCGTGCTTGCAAGTACTGTATTTCCATCTTTGTCATGGACCAGTTCCCCTCCTGTGGCCGGGTCTACCCCTGCAGATTCCACCAGAAAGTACACAGGCGCATTTCTGCCTACATATAACTGTACGTCTCCTGCAGCTGCAGATACCGTATTAGGGTCTATACCGCCCAAACTGGTGATCCTGGTAATGTTATGTGAGATATTAAAACTGGCCTGCCATCTGAAGGCTCCTTTAAGGATATTTGCATTTACTGCAAATTCGATCCCCTCATTATACAGAGAGCCCCGGTTTTCGAGAAAGGTCTGATCCTGTGCCGGTGCGTTGTAACCGAAGGTCATCGGGGCCGGAATAGAGAGCAGCATTTCTTTTGTCGTGTTCTTATAATAATCTATTGTAGTTGAAATACGGCTGTTCAGAAATTGAGCATCTACCCCTGCATCGTATTTAATGCCTTTTTCCCAGTGCAGGTTCGCATTTGCAGGCTGCAGTGCCGCATTACCTATATTGCCCATATAGCCATTGAAAGGATTACCACTTTGCCACAGGGTTTTAGAAGAGTTATTCCCGATCCCGCCTGCATTACCCGTTAATCCGAAGCTCCCGCGGATCTTCAGAAAATTAACCACCTTATTTCCCTTCAGAAAACTTTCGTCAGAAGCAATCCATCCTACTGAAAAGGCAGGAAAAGTACCGAATCTCTTAAGGTCTCCAAACCTGGAGTTACCGTCGCGGTTGACCACCAGCGACATCAGGTATCTCTTCTTATAGGCATACTGGCCACGTACAAAATAGCCCAGGTTAGCATTGGTTTCTCCCTGTACCCCGGTTTGTATATTGGGATCCAGCCGCGCGGCCTGTGAAGGATAGATAAAATTAGAATTCGGCACATTATCACCATACATCGCTTCATAATAGCTGGCATTGGAAGAAAAGCGCATTCCCATGACCGCATCCAGTGAGTGGTTGCGGCCAAAATTCTTTTTGTAGGTAAAATAATCCTCCATCGAATTGATATACCCATAGGAGTTTTGCTGCTGCAGTCTTGAGGTCTGGTCATTGAGAAAAGGACTGATATTGGTATCAGTAGTTATCCTCAGCAAACCTGCAATATAAGTGGGGGCCAGCTGGTTAAGATCTTCGCGCTGGAAAACGGTCCTGAATTTAAGGCTTTTGGTAAGGTCTGCTTCGAGGTATAATGACTCAGCAATGCGGGTACGTTTATTATCGCCGGTAAACAGGCTCCGGTCCTGATAAGCAATCGGGTTTGTCCAGGGATTAAAATAAGTACCGTCTGCATTGTACAGCGGGTAGATCGGGAGATTGGTGCTCAATGCTGCACCATAGCCGCCCAGGTTGATGGTATTGCTTGAGCCCAGCCTTTTTTCTTTGTTAAAGGAAGGAGTAATACTCAGGCCGATCCTGATATATTTACTGATATTGTGGTCTAAATTCAGTTTAAAGTTGTACTGTTTCATCCCGGTACCTTTTATCGTCGCTATATTTTCGCGGTAGGTGCCACTCAGATAATATTTTGTTTTGTCTGAACCATTGGAGGCCGACAGGGTAAGTTCACGAAATACGCCGGTCTGCAATACATTATCAAAAGGGTTGATATTGGTTGTATCTGCTATTCCCCTGGTAAAATTGGTGATTGCCGGCATAGGCGTTGGCGGTAGCGGCAGGTTAATATTGGAAGGCGTACTGTAGAAGGAATTTCGGTAAGACTCGTCCAGAATGTCAAGTAATTGCGGACCGTTCAGTAGTTCTTTTACTTTTGAGATCCTGCTGTAACCTGTGATATAATTAACATTGAAGGAAGTTCTTCCGGCCTTACCACGTTTGGTGGTGATCAGTATTACCCCACCGCTTCCGCGTGCACCATAAATGGCAGTTGCAGCAGCATCTTTCAGGACTTCTACAGATTCAATATCATTCGGGTTGATATCTGTCATGGCGTTGGTCTGACTGCTGCCGGCATCAAATCCATTATTCAGCGGTGCATCGCCATCAACATTGTTCCCTGTAAATACCGGAATGCCATCAACTACATACAAAGGGCCTGCACTTCCGTTGATGGTATTCAAACCACGAATCCTGACATTTACTGCCGACCCGGGTACCCCAT
>Ga0163161_10001942_pt1 | contig 15071 bp, 11 predicted proteins | sample S45metaG_FD_129847 | JGI IMG/M metagenome (GOLD analysis project Ga0163161, IMG submission 129847) | Switchgrass rhizosphere microbial communities from Kellogg Biological Station, Michigan, USA - S4-5 metaG | ecosystem: Host-associated > Plants > Roots > Rhizosphere > Soil | place: USA... | reverse complement strand
CGGAAATTACAGAGATAACGGAAAAAGAAGTGATCATCAATTCGCCGGATGGCGAAGTATTAATTAAAGCCGACTTTATACTGGCGCTTACAGGTTACCGACCCGATCTTGACTTTTTACGCAATGCCGGTATAAGCATTGGCGAGGGTCTTAGCTGTACACCAACATACAACCCCGAAACAATGGAAACTAATGTAACGGGAATATTTTTAGCAGGCGTAGTATGCGGCGGACTGGAAACCCATAAGTGGTTTATAGAGAACAGCAGGGAACATGCTGTGTTAATTGTTTCTCAAATTTTACAAAATTGATAACAGGCCGCTTAGCGGCCTTATTTTTTGATTTGCAGTGCCCTAATATCAAATGCTCCTATGAAATATTGGCAATGCACTATTTGGTTTAGATAAAAACTATTTCGATTTCGTGATATAACCAGCTTTTTCTTAACAAAAGTTTAACAAAAATATTGGTTCGGTTAGTTCTGTTGTAACCGAACTAAGTTATATCTTTGCGTTAAATTTTATAAATTAGATGTCAGATTTAGAAAAAGACCGTGAAGAATTGGTGGAGCTGTTTGGTGTGTTTTTTGAGACGATACATCACCTTCCGCCGTTGGGCGCCCGCATATTTGCCAATCTCATTGTTGATTCGCAGGGCAAGCCCACTACGTTTGACGAACTTGTAGAGCGCATGGGAGCCAGCAAAAGCTCTGTGTCTACAAATCTTAACCTGCTCCTTAAAATGGGTAAGATAAGCTACTTTACCCTGCCGGGCGACCGAAAAAAATATTATAAGCCTACACCTTTTAGCGACCGTTTTGGGAACTACCTTAAAATGATTGAGCTTGAAAAAGAACTTATTGTAAAAATGACTGCCTTCAGGGATAAATCATCATGCCCTAAGTCAAAATCAGATATAGAAATGGTACGGGTGTACGAGCAGCACCTTCTTGAAATGGAAAAGGTAGTGCTTAAGAGTATAAGCGACTTTAAAGAAATAGAAAAGAATAACCCAATATAAACATCTCTCGATAAAACGAACACTAAATCAAGTCCACAAAAATGAAGAACAGATCTTTTATAGGTGCCATAGCTGCCCTATTATTAGTAGCGTCATGCGGTAAGAAAGAAGAGCAGGCTCCTGCTCCCGGGCCAATGCCTTTTCCTGTACAGACAGTAGCAAAAGAAGATGCAACGGTTTATGAAGAATATACCGCTAACCTTGAAGGCCAGCAAAATGTAGAGATCCGCCCTAAAGTAAGCGGTTTTATCCAGAAGATATACGTAGATGAAGGCCAGGTAGTACGCAAAGGCCAGCTGCTGTTTAAGCTGGAAACGCAAACACTTAACCAGGATGCGGCAGCTGCAAAAGCTAATGTTACCGCTGCACAGGTAGAGGTAGACAGGCTTAAGCCGCTTGTAGACCGTAATATTATCTCTAATGTTCAGCTGGAAACGGCTAAGGCAAAACTTGCCCAGGCAAAAGCGTCCTACAGCAGTGTTGCAGCAAATATTAACTACGGTACCATTACCTCTCCGGTAGATGGTGTTATAGGCAGCCTTCCTTATAAAGAAGGTACACTGGCATCGGCTACAAGCGAAATGCCGCTTACAACAGTGTCTGACACTAAAGTAATGCGTGCTTATTTTGCCATGAACGAAAAGCAGATGATAAACTTCAGCAGGGAATTTAAAGGTGCTACACTTGCCGAAAAAATCAAAAACACACCAGAGGTTAGCCTTCGCCTTGTTGACGGAAGCACTTATGAAGTAAAAGGAAGGATCGCAACTGTTGCGGGACTTGCTAATGCTGCCACAGGTACAAGCCAGTTAAGGGCAGAATTTAAAAACCCTGAAGCGATATTAAGAAGCGGCGGTAAAGGTACTGTGCTACTTCCTATCAATATTAAAGATGCAATTGAGGTGCCTCAAAATGCAGTGTTTGATATGCAGGGTAAACAAATGATCTACGTTGTAGGTAAAGATAACACTGTAAAATCTAAGATCGTACAGGTTAAAACTACATCAGGCCTTAACTTTATTATAGAAAGCGGTGTTGAAGCCGGAGAAGTTATCGTGGTTGAAGGTACTTCTAAACTTAAAGACGGTATGGCGATAGTGCCGCAACAAGTAAAAGAAGAAGCGCCTGCTGCTGCAGCTCAGGACACAACAGCTACGGCCGAAAAAACATCTACAACCGTTACTAAAAAATAACACAAATGCTAAAGACTTTTATAGAAAGGCCGGTACTGAGTACCGTAATTTCGATACTTATAACCATATTAGGGGTTCTGGGTCTGCTTTCATTGCCTGTGGAGCAGTACCCGGAAATCGCCCCGCCTACCGTTCAGGTTACGGCTACCTACACAGGAGCTAATGCCGAGACGGTACTTAACAGTGTTGTTATTCCGCTTGAGGAAGAGATCAATGGTGTTGAGGGAATGACCTACATGACATCGAGTGCTGCAAACGACGGATCGGCAAACATCAGTGTGTTCTTTGAACTTGGTGTTAACCCCGATATTGCTGCGGTAAACGTGCAAAACAGGGTGTCTCGTGCTACGAGTAAACTGCCTCAGGCAGTTATACAAACGGGTGTTACCACGCTTAAGAGCCAGACGAGTGCGCTTATGTTCCTTGCGCTGTTCTCTAAAAATCCGGAGTACGATGCAACGTTTGTGCAGAACTACGCTAAAATTAACCTTGTACCAAAGTTACAGCGTGTTAAGGGTGTAGGGCAGGTAAACGTGTTTGGTGCAAAAGATTACTCTATGCGTATATGGATAGACCCTGAGAAAATGGCATCTTTTAACCTTGCGCCAAGCGATATTCAGGCTGCACTACAGGAGCAGAATGTTGAGGCCGCACCGGGTAAATTTGGTGAAAATGCAGAAGGCGTATATGAATATGTAATTAAATACAAAGGCCGTTTAAGCAAGGAGCAGGATTATGAGAACATCGTGATCAAGTCTACCGGCGGTGGCAACTTTGTGCACCTTAGGGATGTTGCAAAAATTGAACTGGGAGCATTTAACTATGGCCAGAAAAACTTTGCAATGGGTAAAGATGGTGTGGCCATCGGGGTATTCCAGACATCGGGATCTAATGCAAACGACATTATTGACCAGGTTAATACAATCCTAACAGAGAGTAAAGCCAACTTCCCTGAAGGGCTTGACTATGTAGTTCCTTTTGATACTAAAATATTCCTTGATGCGTCTATCCATAAGGTAATATCTACACTTATAGAGGCATTTATACTGGTATTTATCGTGGTTTTCTTATTCCTTCAGGATTTCAGGTCTACGTTAATTCCGGCAATTGCCGTACCGGTTGCAATTATTGGTACGTTCTTCTTCCTTTCTATCTTTGGGTTTTCTATAAACATGCTTACGCTATTTGCAATGATCCTTGCGATTGGTATCGTGGTCGATGATGCCATTGTCGTCGTCGAGGCGGTGCACGCCAAGCTTGACGAAGGCGAAAAATCGGCTAAGGTGGCAACACTATCTGCCATGAGCGAAATCCAGGGAGCCATTATATCTATTACGCTGGTAATGGCGGCGGTATTTATCCCGGTATCCTTTCTTAATGGTCCGTCGGGGGTATTCTACAAGCAGTTTGCCATAACCCTTGCGGTATCTATCCTTATCTCCGCGGTAAATGCACTAACACTAAGCCCTGCGCTTTGTGCACTGTTACTTAAGCCGCACGATGATCACGGCGATGGCCACAAAAAGAATCTTAAAGAGCGTTTCTTTACGGCATTCAACACAGGCTTCGATGCCATGAACAATAAATATGTAGGGTCCCTTAAGCGCCTTGCAAAAAGAAAATGGATCACTGTTGGGGCACTGGCACTATTCTGTGGTATTACCTATTACCTTTTTGTAACTACGCCATCAGGATTTATCCCTAATGAAGACCGTGGTATCATCATGGCCGACTTAACGATGCCTCCGGGAACAACCCTTGAAAAAACACAAAAGGCAGTTAACCAGCTTGACTCTATACTACAGTCTATGCCTCTTGTAGATGCAAGGATGAGCGTTGTAGGTTTCAGTTTGCTTAACAGGGTAAACGGTGGTTCTTATGCCTTTACCATTATTAAGCTTAAAGACTGGAAAGAACGTAAAGATCCTAACCAGACTGTAGATGCAATTGTAGGCGAATTATTTGGCCGTACAGCAGGGTTTAAAGATGCAAAAGTGCTGTTCTTTACGCCGCCAAGTGTACAGGGCTTTGGTACTGCCGACGGTTTTGAGCTTAAGATAGAAGATACAGGTGATGATGACTGGGCTACGGTAAGTAAGGTAAGTAATGAGTTTCTTGGTGAACTTATGAAACGCCCTGAAATACAATATGCCATAACCAACTTTAACCCTGGTTTCCCGCAATACCAAATGGATATTAATGTGGAAAGGGCTAAAGATGCAGGCGTATCTGTAAGTGATATCTTTAACACGATGCAGGGTTACTACGGGGGTCTGTATACTACCGACTTTAATAAATTTGGTAAGCAGTACCGTGTAATGATTCAGGCAGAGGCTAACCAGCGTGCCGACGAAAAATCTATAGACAAGATCTATGTGCGTAATGCCAATAGACAGATGGTTGCCATAAGCCAGTTTGTAGATTTCAAGAAAATATATGGTCCTGAGGCGGTTGCCCGTTTTAATATGCTTAAATCGGTAAACGTAAATGGTAAATCTAAACCTGGCTTCAGTTCGGGAGATGCTATTAAGGCAGTTCAGGAAACAGCAGCACAGCATTTGCCTAAGAGCTATACCTACGAATTCTCAGGTATGACACGTGAGGAGATTATTGCCGGTAACCAGGCAGCAGGTGTATTCCTGTTAAGCTTAATATTTGTGTACTTCCTTTTAAGTGCGCAGTATGAGAGTTATATTCTTCCGTTAGCGGTATTATTATCGCTGCCTGTGGGTATTGCAGGTGCAATTGGCTTTGTTAAGCTTGCCGGGCTGGAAAATAATATTTATTTCCAGGTAGCGCTTATCATGCTTATAGGGCTTCTCGCCAAGAACGCCATTCTTATCGTGGAGTTTGCCATACAGCGACGAAAACACGGGCTAAGCCTTGTAGATGCCGCGATAGATGGTGCAAAAGCACGTTTACGACCTATCCTTATGACCTCATTTGCCTTTATACTTGGTCTTTTGCCACTGGCACTGGCTAACGGTGTAGGTGCAGTAGGTAATAAATCTATTGGTATGGGTGCAGTAGGAGGTATGTTAATAGGAACCATATTTGGTGTATTCGTAATACCTATCCTGTTTGTAATCTTCCAGGGTCTTCAGGAGCGCATAACCGGCGCACCGGAAGTGGAGGGAAATCACGAAATTAAAGAAGCTTAAAACCGGGACAACACATGAAAATCGCAAAGATAACCTATAGAATAGCGGTAATAGCCGTGGCTGGAGTACTACTCCAGTCATGCTTTGCGGCAAAAGAATACAAAAGGCCCGATATAAAGGCCGAAAACCTGTACAGGACAGAAGTAGCATCTCAGGACACGGTCTCTATGGCCGATATATCGTGGGAAAAAATGTTTACAGATCCTGTTTTGCAGGGGTACATTAAAACGGGGCTTCAAAATAACTACGACATCAGGAATGCAATCCAGAATGTTGTGGCTGCCGAAGCCAACCTTAAGCAGGGTAAGGCAGGATACTTTCCTACTCTTAGCCTTGGTGCCGACTGGACGCACATTGAGCAGAGTAAAAACAGCCAGATAGGACGAATTGTAAGCCAGACAGGCGGTTCTACTAATCTTGACCAATACCAGCTTTTAGGCAATTTTGCATGGGAAGCAGATATTTGGGGAAAGATACGCAGTAACAAACGTGCAGTAAGCGCATCGTATATGCAAACGCTTGCCGCAAACCAATTGGTAAAAACGCAGGTTATTACAAACATCGCGTCATATTACTATCAGCTGCTTTCTCTTGATGCACAGCTTAAAGTTGCAGAGCAGACACTTATAAACCGTAACGAGAGTGTTGAGGCTATTATTTCGCTTAAAGATGCGGGTAATGTGAACGAAGTAGGGGTTAAGCAGACAGAGGCGCAAAAGTATGCTACAGAGCTTATTATAGAAGATACTAAGAATAACATTGTTTTAGTAGAGAACTCACTAAGCCTGCTGCTTGGCGAACCGGCCAAAAAACTGGAGCGCAGTACTTTTGAAGCGCAAAACCTTAACCCGCAGTTACAGCTTGGGGTTTCGGCACAATTGCTTAGAAACCGTCCGGACGTTGTTGCCGCTGAATATGGTTTTATAAATGCCTTTGAACTTACTAATGTTGCAAGAAGCAATTTTTATCCTTCACTTAGAATAACGGCTACGGGTGGTTTGCAGAGTATTGAGCTTAGCGACTGGATTAATACCAACTCATTGTTTGCCAATATCGTTACAGGGCTTACACAGCCATTGTTTAACGGCAGGCAGATACGAACGCGTTATGAAGTGGCAAAAGCACAGAATGAGCAGGCGCTTGTTAAGTTTGAGCAGGCCCTTATGACCGCCAGCAAAGAGGTTAGCGATGCACTTGCCAACTATAACAACGAAACTAAAAAATTAACGATAAGGGAAAAACAGGCAGATGCGCTTACTAAGGCAGCAGATTATTCTGATGAGCTTTTACAGTATGGCCTTGTAAACTATCTTGAGGTGCTTACTGCAAAAGATAATGCCCTTAATACGCAGCTGAACCTTATAGATAACAAATACCGCCAGTATGTTGCAGTGATCAACTTATACAAAGCCCTTGGGGGCGGATGGCGTTAAAGCATAGTTTGGAAAACTTTTCCAGATTATTTTAGATTAATTGTTTGTTTTATGTTTGCTCCCCGATACATGGCCTGTATCGGGGAGTTTTGCTTTACAGGTAGGGTAAACTACTTTTAAAGTGTTATATAATTGTGTGGAGTTTCTTTCTATTCAAAACGCTTTGTACAGACAGCTGTATTGGGCGTTTTTGTTATTTTTGCCTGAACCATCAATCATAACTTCATGAAAAATTGTATCAGGGCAGTACTTTTCTGCCTGCTGCTTACGCTTACGGGCTGCCAGCAAACGCAGCTTACCATAGCTAACGGTACGGGAGAAGGCTTTTATCTTATAGATGCCAGAACAATACGCAACATTACCGCCAAAAAAATAAAAAAGCTCGAAAAGGCAGGCGAAATACGACGTATCTCTCAAAGCACTACCGAATACACGTATGACGACAAAAATAGCGGCAGCACAGCGTTTGAAAAGTATAGGGCAGGTAACAGGTATGTGTTTTGCTTTGTAAGCGACAGCGCGCTTAGAAAGGCCAAAGAAAATGGAACAGAACCAGAATATTTAGCAATTCCTACCGATGAAAATATAGATTTCAGCTATATAATAATCAGCATCACCCATCTTAAAGGCAAACCGTCTTTTGAAATTGAAACAATGCAGTAATTCACTTTATAACCAATTATTAACCACTTGTAATAAATGAAAAACTTTTTTAAACCTGCACTGTTGTGTTTGCTTTTTATGGCCGTTGGCTGTCAGCAGTCTGTACTGAATATCAACAACAATTACAGTGAGGGTTTTTACCTCCTTGACGCTAAAACCGCACGCAATGCATCTGTAAACGAGATGGAGGAGCTCCACAAATGTGGTGATATAACCTATATTGAAGGCAATGGCAGCTCATTTACCCTTGAAAGCGATAGTAACAGTGAAAACGCTTTCGAAAAATATAAAAAGGGAGATGACTATATTTTTTGCTTTGTAAGTGATAAAGCGCTTGAAAAAGCTAAGGCAGACAAAACTAAGCCTGTTTATGACACTACCGTGATGAACTGGAAAATGCAAAACCTTACTGAAATCAGTATAGAAATCAGGAAAGTAAAAGGAAAACCTGATTATCAGTTATCTGCTATTTCAAAAACAGGGTTCTGACAGGCTGGTTTTAAGCGAAAAAAAATATGACAAGCTCTAATTTGACGTTTTTTAAGTTTCAAATCTTGCAAAATTTGATTTTGAAGTAACAATAGGTCTTTTTTTAAACCGAAATTTTGTGACTTTCGAGCGCAACCAAAACTATTTTCATGCATCTATAAAAAAAATTAATTTTTTTTTTGAGTGATTAAATTGATTAAAAGTAACTGAATTTTAGTGTTTTTTGTTTGCTAAAATTTTACGGCCCGGCATAGTTCTATGCCGGGCCTTTTTGTTTTTGATTCATTTTTACCCATACAACACTACATCATTGTGTCGTTTTCGCCTCACTTTTTTACCCGTTTACCTACACATGTGAATGTAATCTTACAATTATTTATTTTTTAAATAATGACCGTAATACTTTACTATAACGTTTTCGTAAATTTAGTTGAAATTAGTTGATTTTAATCGATGAAATGCATTAAAATTCGTCAAATTGTAAAAAACTTCAAACCAAGACGTTAATTATTCCGTAAATGTTTTCGATGATATTCAAATAATAGATAATTTTGCATCGGATTGGTCTCCAGATAATTATCAGATTATTATATATCTGAAAAAATGAAATCTCTGAATTAAGATTTTTAATTGATTTAGCAGCCTTTATAACTCAGGTTAAAACGGGCAGAAGTTAATAAAAGGTTTTAGCAAAGGGCAAATGCGGAAGATAACCGGTAAGTTGGTTTTGTAAAACGTTCTCTGGGCCTGCACTGTAAGGGGTGTGTGCTTTACATTATTAACCGCATTATTTAAATGGCATCCTGCAGCTACATGGAGGTGTAAAGAGTTAGAGCGCTAAGAGTTAGTGCACTTTTACATCAGCTGCATCAAACTAAAATAATGAAACACGCAAATTTTTTGCTGGGCGTAATCTGCTTTTTTGCAGCTACTACTTATGGTCAGCAGGACAACAATTGGAACTTTGGCAGAAAGGCAGGATTAAATTTTAGCACCGGAAGGGCTACAGCAATTACTAACAGTGCCATGACTACCATGGAAGGCAGTGCATCAATATCTGATGAAGACGGCCAGCTTTTATTCTACACAAACGGCATAGACGTTTGGAATAAAAACAATCAAAAAATGCCACACGGCACCGGCTTAAAGGGCGATCAGTCCAGTACACAGGGAACGGTTATTGTTCCTAAACCGGGATCATCTACACGATACTATATTTTTGCTGCCGACAAAGAAGGCGGTGCAAATGGGCTAACCTATTCTGAGATTGATATGGCGGCAGACAATGGTAAGGGCGATGTTATTGCTTTTAACGCACAGCTTGTTACTCCGGTGTCAGAAAAAGTAACGGCAGTTTACCATGCTAACGGTAAAGATATTTGGGTTACTACACACCACTGGGGGAGCAATGCTTTTTACAGTTATCTTATTACAGCCTCGGGCGTTAATACAAGTCCGGTTATAAGCAATACAGGCCTTGTTATAGAGGGCGATGCACTATCCGGCCACTATGCAGGATGGATGGCAGTTTCTCCCGATGGAAAACGCCTGGCTTCGGCAAACGGGCTGCTTGCAGTTGAACTTTTTGACTTTGATAATGCAACAGGTATTGTGAGCAATGCTGTTACGGTAAAATCGCCTGCTAGATGCTACGGCGCAGAATTCTCTGCTAACAGTAAGCTGCTGTACGTAACCAGCGACAATGCGCTATACCAATACAAAGCTGATGCTGATAATGTAGCATCAACCGAAACTGAGATTGCAAAACTCGATGTGGCGAGCTCTATTAAGCTGGCGCCGGATTCTAAAATATATGTGGTAAGCAAATATCTTTCTACAAAGATGTCGGTCATCAATAGGCCGGACACCGAAGGTACAGGATGTAATTTTGAAGCAGACGGACTTGATCTTGGCGAAGGGCAAACTTTTGTGGGGCTTCCTAACTTTCTTATTGAGCCCTTTTATCTTTTAAGTATTAAAGCGGTTGTAGATTGCGGCGAAAGCCAGGTTGCCTTTACGGCAACAGGCACGGCACCTTCTGAATCTATTACCTGGGATTTTGGTGATGGGAACCAATCCGATGAGATGAATACCATTCATACCTATGCTGCTACAGGAACATATATTGTTAAGGCAAAGGCTAAAAGCAATAAAGCAGTTCGTTTTTATACTAAACAGGTTACTGTGGTATCTGCTCCTGTAGCAAATAAGCCAGAGGACATGATTACATGCGGTACACCTCAGGCTACAGCAGCATTTAACTTGACAGAGCAAAACAGTGCCATATTAGCTACCCAGCCGGCAGATTTATTTACTGTAACTTACTACACATCGTCTCAGGATGCTAATGCAGGAACAAACGCGCTTCCTGTAAATTATACAAATACCTCTAGCCCGCAAACTATTTATGCTAAGGTAAAGAGCGCTACCGGAGATTGTTTTGCAATCACATCATTTACAATTACTGCTACGCCTTCGCCGGAAGTTATTATGGAAGAGACTTATAGCTTTTGCGAAAACAGTTTTGTAGTTATAGAGGCCCCAAAAGGATATGATGGCTATGTATGGCTTTACAATAATAAAGTAATATCTGGCGACTACCGCATCAGCGCTAATAAAGCAGGCGAGTATACGCTTAGGGTAACCCGCGATAATAACGGAATGTTTTGCAACACTACAAAAGTTATTACTGTAAAAGAATCTGAAAAACCAGCGATCAAAAAGATTGAGGTTACAGACTGGACAGACAGGAATAATACTATAGAAGTAGTTATGGCATCTGCCGGAGATTATGAATACTCTATTGATGGAACTACATGGCAGGAAAGCCCGCTGTTTGAAAACCTTGAGCCGGGAGAGTACAACATTACAGTTAGAAACAGTTGCGGTACTGCCGAAGGTGATGCGCTTATACTTATGTACCCTAAATACTTTACGCCAAACGGCGACGGATATCATGATAAGTGGCAGGTAGAGAATGCCTGGAAAGACCACAACGTTTCGGTTACGGTTTTTGACAGGTACGGGCAGGTGCTGGCAAACTTTAAAGGCAGCAGCTCCGGCTGGGATGGTACTTACAACGGTGCTACACTACCTGCATCTGACTATTGGTTTGTTATAAACCGAAACAACGGTAAAGAATACAAAGGGCATTTTAGCCTTATGCGATAAGATATAAAAGTAAGATTGGTGGAATTGACTGTGCAGCGATGCATGGTCTTTTTCTTTTTTAGGTCATAAAGATTTGGGTAGTGAAAGGCTTTACTTACTGCAGGAAATCGAATTTTCCGTAAAGCCCTGCAAACGCTGGGTAATATATTTTTGTTGATAAACTAAGACCCGGTTTAACACACAAATCGATGCTGTTTTCCTAATTTGCCATAGGTAAAAAGCAGGAAGAAAATGGAAAAGAATACGATTAAAGGGCAGGGTGCTGTTACAAATATTCACAATCACTTTATTAAGAATCGCTACGAAACATCTGTTTATCAGGATGATTATGAGGAAGATATTGCCAAAACAAAAGTGTTGGAAGTGTTTCCCAAGACCATTGTAAATGCTGTAAAAAGCCCTGATCTTTCTATGGCCTATTCTATGAATCCGTATCAGGGATGCGAACATGGCTGTGCTTATTGCTTTGCTCGCCCCACCCACGAATACTGGGGTTACAGTGCAGGCATAGATTTTGAGCGCATTATCATGGCGAAGAAGAATGCCCCGCAGCTGCTTGAAAAATTCTTTCAGAAGCGCGGTTATAAACCGGAGCCAATTCTTATGTCGGGCAATACAGATTGCTATCAGCCCATCGAACGCAGACTGGAAATTACCCGTGGCTTGCTGCAAACCTGCCTTGATTACAGGCATCCGGTGCATGTGCTTACTAAAAATGCACTGGTTACCCGAGACATGGACATCCTTACCAAATTAGCCGAAAAAAATCTCGTTACCGTCTCATTGAGCATCCCTACGATTAACGAGGATTTAAGGCGTAAACTCGAGCCGCGCACCTCTTCGGTCAATACTAAGCTAAAAGCGCTGGAAACACTCTCTAAAGAGGGAATCCCGACGCATGTGATGATTGCTCCGATGATACCAGGACTGAATACTCCTGAAATTCTGTCGATAGCCAGGACTATTGCCGAAATGGGAGCGCAGGATTTTGGATACACCCTCGTGCGCCTTAACGATACTGTTGAGCCTGTTTTCATAGATTGGCTCGAAGAGCATTTCCCTGACCGTAAAGAAAAAGTGCTGCACCAGATAGCCTCGCTGCATGGCGGCAAGCTGGGTGAAAAGCAGGTTTTTAAACGCAGAACCGGCGAAGGCAATATTGCTGACATGATACACACTACCTTTAAAGTCGCGAGGCAGAAGTTCTTTAAGGATAAAATGAGGATGGAGCCGCTGGCAATTCATCACTTTGATGGTACAAAAGGGGAGCAGCTGAGTCTATTTTGAACTGAAAGTCATAAAGCGGCAAAGTTTATGGCTACACGTCTGCCATTATGAGTGCATCGCATCGCAGTCGAAGAATCTCCTTTATATTCGTGCAAACAAAAAAGCCATCCTTTTCAGGACGGCTTTGATCTTCTTTTTTGGAAAGAAAGCTGTTATTCTATTTCAGATACCCTTAGCGTGTTAACCATACCTTTATCTACTACAGGCATTGCAGCAAGGTTGATAAGGAAATCGCCTTTTTCAACAAATCCTTTTTCTTTAGCGATCTGGTTAACGTCTTCTACGGTTTCATCTGTACTGGAGAATTTGTCGTAGAAAAATGCATTAACGCCCCAAAGAAGGTTAAGCTGTGTAAGTATCGTTCTGTTTGATGTAAACACAAGGATGTGCGCGCTTGGCCTCCATGCAGAGATCTGGAACGCAGTATACCCACTGTTGGTAAGCGTACAGATGCCTTTTGCCTTGATCACGTTTGCCATTTGGGCAGCGTGGTGACAAATAGTTTTTGTAATGAAACGCTTAGTACGCACCTGTGGTGTGTTTTGCGGTACAGTTATAAGCGGAGAGTCTTCTACAGCTTCAATGATCTGTGTCATTTTCTCGATAACCTGAACCGGATAGTTACCTACAGACGTTTCTCCTGAAAGCATTACGGCATCAGCACCATCCATTACAGAGTTGGCAACGTCGTTTACTTCAGCACGTGTAGGCGTAAGGCTTGTAATCATCGTTTCCATCATTTGTGTAGCAACGATTACAGGTATACGTGCAGTCTTAGCACGGTTGATAAGTTTTTTCTGGATAAGCGGTACTTCCTGTGCAGGGATTTCCACACCCAGGTCGCCACGTGCTACCATAAGTCCGTCACAAAAAGCAACGATCTTGTCTATGTTCTCAACACCTTCCGGTTTTTCGATCTTAGCGATGATAGGAATTTTGTGTGCCGAATGCTCGCTGATAAGATCCTGAAGCTCCTGAAGATCCTGAGGTGTACGCACAAAAGAAAGAGCGATCCAGTCTACCTTTTCTTTACATGCAAAAATAGCATCCCTGATATCTTTTTCTGTAAGTGCAGGAAGCGATACTTTAGTATTAGGAAGGTTTACACCTTTTTTAGATTTAAGCGGTCCGCCCTGTATAACGATAGTCTTAACCTCGTCACGACGGTTTGTTTCAAGAACCTCAAACATAAGCTTACCGTCGTCAAGAAGAATTTTCTCGCCCGGGTTAACATCGTTAGGGAATTCTTTGTAGTTCATGTAAACTCTTTCTGCAGTACCCGGTACATCTTCAGCAGTCTGGAAAGTGATTACATCACCCCTGTTTACGACTACGTCTTCTTTCATTACCCCAACACGCAGTTTAGGGCCTTGTAAGTCGGCTAATATAGAAGTGTTGTAGCCAAACTCATCATTAAGGCTCCTGATCATGTCTATACGTTCTTTAACGTCAGTATAGTCAGCATGAGAGAAGTTAATCCTAAATACGTTTACACCTGCATCGATCATGTCTTTAAGCACTTCCCTTGTGCTGCATGCAGGTCCTAATGTGGCTACAATTTTAGTTTTTTTCTTTGTCGGCATTCTTTTAAAAAATTAAATTGTTCTTTGATTTCAGTTTCTTGTGATCAACGCTATAGGCTGTGGCAATTTGTTTAATAGAAAGTAGTTTTTCCACTACTTTATCCTGCTCAAAAAGAGTAGGGGTGTTTTCTATTTTCAGCACATAGTCCACAGTCTTAAGTTCGGGCATCAGAAAAACGCTTGTCTCGATGGACAGGCCTGTGTCTTCAAACAAAGAAGTGGTTGTGGTGCTCTGCATGGTTGTTATCCTGTTCCTGTTTTGTATCAGGTTCCATGCACTGTCGTTGCCGGGGTCTTCAAAGATAAATCTTGAAAAACAGCTTTCCCCCTCGTTAATGGTTACCCATATATCGTTTGGGCACTTTTCAAGCAGTATGGCTAATTCCCTGTTTATAAAATAGGCAAGCCTATGGTCTTCAAGGGAAGAGTGAATGGCAATCAATTTATAATCGACTGTAACAAAATCGTCAATCAGTAATTTGTGAATAGCCATAGCGATACTAAAAATAAAGCCCGTAAATATACAATTTAATGTTAAGATAAAATAGCGTAACCTATTAAGTTTGTGCTATTTTCTTCACGAAAACGTTATAGTTTACTGTGAACTTGCTCTATTTTTTGTTAATTTTTTCCTGAAATGCAAAATATGCACGTTGAGAAGCCTTCTCTTCTGCTTTTTTCTTAGAAGTGGCGCGCGCACGTGCTATTATCTTGCCGTCTATTTTGAGTTTTACGGCAAAATGCTTCTGACCCTCAGTACCATTATCTTCGTAGATCTCATACTGAAAGGTTCTTTTTTCCTTTTGGCACCATTCAATCACGAGGCTTTTGTAGCTTATTACCTTGCCTTCCAGTTTTGCGATATCTACGTAAGGCAGGATAACTTTTTTCTGGATAAATTTCTCGCACCAGTTAAAGCCACGGTCAAGGTAGATAGCACCTATTAAAGCTTCAAAAAGGTTGCCGTGTATGTTTTCGCCAAAATGCTGTGCAGATACTTTGCTCTCTACCCATTTTATGAGGTTAAGGTCGCGGCCAAGCTCGTTAAGGTGCTCACGGCTCACGATCTTG
>Ga0163161_10001938_pt1 | contig 15089 bp, 11 predicted proteins | sample S45metaG_FD_129847 | JGI IMG/M metagenome (GOLD analysis project Ga0163161, IMG submission 129847) | Switchgrass rhizosphere microbial communities from Kellogg Biological Station, Michigan, USA - S4-5 metaG | ecosystem: Host-associated > Plants > Roots > Rhizosphere > Soil | place: USA... | reverse complement strand
TGGCGGCGCGCCAAGCCTTTGGACCCATCCCGCTGACGAACGACTGGCGATCAATTCTCTGGGGTATTGGTCGAACCTGGCACGCATTGCCGATCAGGCTCACCTCGACATGCTGTTTTTTGGCGATGTTCTGGGCTTTTACGATGTATTCGGCGGCAATGCCGATGCGGCCATGAAGTGGGCTGTGGAAGCGCCGGCGAATGATCCGTTGATGATCATTCCGGCATTGGCCGCCGTGACGGAAAACCTGGCCTTTGGCGTCACCGTCACCACCAGCTACGAACATCCTTTTACCCATGCCCGGCGATTCAGCACCCTGGATCACCTCACCAATGGCCGAGTCGGCTGGAATATCGTCACTTCCTACCTGTCCAGCGCCGCTCGCAACTTCGGCCTGGAGCAGATGATCAAGCACGATGACCGCTATGAACGCGCCGAGGAGTTTCTCGATGTGGTGTACAAGCTCTGGGAAGGCAGTTGGGCCGACGATGCCGTGGTCGCGGACAAGGCAGGTCAGCGCTACGCACGGGGCGATAGGGTGCGGCCAATCAACCACGCGGGTGAACATTACCGGGTGGCCGGGCCGCACTTGACCTCCCCATCGCCGCAACGCACACCGCTATTGATCCAGGCCGGCTGGTCGGGGCGCGGTCGTGAATTTGCGGCCAAGCACGCCGAGCTGATCTTTATTGCCAAGTCCAACCCACACGAAATCCGCCAGGGCCTGGAAGAAATCTGGGCCAAGGCCCTGGCCCGAGGCCGTCATCGTGAGGATGTGAAGTCCCTGACCGTGCTGCGTATCGTCACCGCCAAAACCGAGATTGAAGCGCAGCGTAAATATGACGAACTGCAAAGCAACTACCACTTGCAGGCGCAACTGGTCAGTTATGCCGGCGACACCGGTATTGATATCAGCCGCTACGCCGACAGCGACGCACTGTCGACCCACACCGAAGGCATGACCTCCTACGTGATGCATCCCGATGGCAGTGGCAAACCGTTGACGGCTGGCGACGTGAAACAGCGCTTTGCCAACGTCACCCGAGGCAGCGACCTGATCCTGGTGGGCACCCCGCAACAGGTGGCCGAGCGAATCGAGGAACACGCACGCATCTCCGGTACCAGTGGCTACATGCTCAATCCACTGATCAGCCCCGGCAGTCTTGAAGATTTCGTTGAATTGATCATTCCCGAGCTACAAAAACGTGGCCTTTATCGGACTCAGCCACAGAGCGGGACCTTCCGTTCGCGGTTACGGGCCGACGGCGCCAATCATTTGCCGGATACGGCCTACGGAGCATCGTTTCGTTTTTGATAAAAGGACTGTAGGGCGGAGGCGACTGTAGGGGCGGCAAGTCGTCTCATGGCTCTACAAGGACGCGGTTCAGAAGTTTTCAGCGTTTTTCAGCGTCCAGCGGGGGCGACTGGGCGTATTTCAGAGCGGACCTGTCGTTGGCGTGTATTACTGAGGTCTGTCGGCAGAGGCGATGGGCACAGGTCTGTTCCCTGCCTTGCAGATAAGGGAACGCCCGTGTGGCAGCGTCAGGAATACACTAAAAATGAAAGCTGCCAACAGCCCGAAAATTATCCAATATGTGTTGATTGCGATCGCTGCAACGTTCGCAGGTCTGCTGTATTCCTTCATTGGCATCAAACAAGCGGCGCACGATGCGCATGAAATCAGCGAGAAGCGCTACCAGTCTTATCTACTTGCTGATGAACTGCGTCACAGTTCCGATAGTTTGACGCGCCTGGCACGTACTTACGTGGTGACGGCGAACCCGGAGTATGAGCGCGAGTACCTGAAGATCATTGATATTCGCAACGGCAAAGCGCCGCGCCCGCAAGACTATCACCGTATTTACTGGACTTTTGTTGCAGGAGGCAATGCGAAACCTCGTCCCGATGGGGAGCCGGTAGCGTTGCAAACGCTGATGGAGCAGGCGGGGTTTTCGGATGAGGAGTTTGGCAAGCTAAAAGAGGCGAAGGCCAAGTCTGACGATCTGGCCCAACTCGAAATTGAGGCGATAAACGCGGTCAAGGGCCGGTTTGCTGATGCCCAAGGCAATTACACGGTGAATGCCGAACCCGATCTGGCCCTGGCCCGTACACTTCTGCACAGCCCGCAATACCATGTCTTCAAGGCACGGGTCATGGAGCCGATAGACGATTTCTTTGCGTTAGTGGATGCGCGCACCGCGCAGGAAGTGACCCTGGCGAACAACAAGCTGAATGTCGCGCAGAACTTGTTCGTGGCGATTTTGCTGATGCTGATCGCTGAGTTCGGCCTGCTGATTTACTGTGGGCGCAGGCAGATCCTCGAGCTGTTGGGAGGCGCTCCCGCCGAGCTCAATCGGGTATTGAACGAACTTGCTGGCGGCAACCTGGGGGTATCGATTCCTGATGTGCCTCACGGTAGCGCCCTGGGCCGTGTGCGGGTGATGGCAGATAAGTTAAGGACTCTGATCGATACGACGACCAAGGCCAGTGAACAGTTGCGTAGTCTTTACATTGAAATCCAGGAAAAGAATCGCCAACTTCAGATCGCCGACCAACACAAAAGCGACTTCGTGGCCAACATGAGCCATGAGATTCGCACGCCGATGAACGCGATTATCGGCATGAGCTACCTTGCTCTCAAAACCGAATTGAACCCGCGCCAGCGCGACTACATCGACAAGATCCAGCAGTCCGGCAAACATTTGGCGGGGATCATCAATGACGTGCTCGACTTTTCCAAGATCGAAGCCGGCATGCTGAATGTCGAACAGACCGAGTTTACCCTTGAGGAGCTGCTCGACAACGTGGTGAACCTGGTCGGTACGCGGGCCGTGCAGCAAAACCTTGAATTGATCCTCGATGTGGCCAGCGATGTCCCGACCATGCTGATGGGCGACCCGCTGCGCCTGGGGCAAGTCCTGGTCAATTTTGCCGGTAACGCGGTCAAGTTCACCGAACAGGGTGAGATCTCCATCGTGGTTCGTCTGCAAGAGCGCAGCGAGTCCGAGGCGCTGCTGTATTTTGCGGTCAAGGACACCGGCATCGGTCTGTCCGAAGAACAAATGGGGCGTCTGTTCCAAAGTTTCCAGCAAGCGGACTCCTCGACGACCCGCCAATACGGCGGCACCGGCCTGGGTCTGGCGATTGCCAAGAAACTGGCCGAATTGATGGGCGGCACTGTTGGCGTGGAAAGCGTCTTGGGCCAGGGCTCGACGTTCTGGTTCACCGCTCGGGTTGGCATCGGGTCCGTTACGCACAAAAAGCCGCAATCCCCCAACCCGTACAGCAGCCGCAGGCTGGAGGCGATTGCCGGTGCTCGGGTGCTTTTGGTCGAAGACAACGCACTGAACCAGCAGTTGGCGAGTGAACTGCTGCGTGATGCCGGATTGCTGGTCGATATTGCTGATAATGGGGAGATTGCCATCCGCCAGGTGCAAGCGGGCGACTACGACTTGGTGCTGATGGACATGCACATGCCCGTACTCGATGGCGTCAGCGCGACCCGTGCCATTCGTGGCTTGCCAGGCAAGCGTGATCTGCCCATCGTCGCCATGACCGCCAACGCCATGCTGGCCGATCGCGAACGCTGCACGGATGCAGGCATGGTGGATGTTGTCGTCAAACCGATCGACCCTGACGCACTGTTCCTTACGCTGCTGCGCTGGATCGAGCCTACCGGCGCAACGCCTTCTGCCGCTATTCAAGTGGATAGGGCTGTAGGCACCCAAATTGCCGATATCTCAACCGATGGGGACTTGAACCTCGTTGGCGTGGACGTGGTTGCCGGGCTGCGCCGAGTGCTGGGCAAGCGCAACCTGTATCTGGATTTGTTGCGCAGCTACCTGGCTGGCCAGAGCCCCTTGCTGTCGCAACTGCGCTCAGCGCTGGCGTTGGGAAAGCAGGAGAAGGCCGAGCTGTTGGCCCATAGCTGCAAGGGTATGTCAGCGACCATAGGTGCCGCTACCGTCGCGCAGGCGGCAGATGCATTCGAGCAGGCATTGCGTGCCAAGCGGCCTCACGAGGAGTTACAGGTCTGTCTGGGAAACTTGACTGAGCCATTGGAGGCTCTGCTGGTGCAATTACGCGAGAAGTTGCCCTGTGCGGTCGAGGCAGCCCCCATAGCGTTCGACGCAGTCGAATTGCAGCAGATTTGCCGCCACCTGGATGACCTGTTGAGTGACTTTGACGCGCAGGCCGTGCCTTATTTCGCGACGCATGCGGGCGTCCTGCGCGGTGCGTTTGCAAACAGTTTCCAGCAACTGGAAGGTGCGGTGAAACGTTACGATTTCGAGCGGGCGCAGGTCTATCTGAGCGAGGCCATGCAAGCTTGTGGAACAGGTGCAATACGCTGATAGAACCATCAGGCAACACGCACTCATAACCTCAAAAGCGCGTTGTTCAGGAGTTTTCAGCGTTTTTCAGCGCCCGGCTGATACGGTTCAGCCCATTTCAGGGCAACGGCATCGCTGTCGTCGAGTTGCTCAACAAAACCGATGGGGCAAGTGACCCCAACGCGTTTCGCCTGGCCAGCCGGGCCGTCGCGGGGCCCTATGAGTATCGCCTGCAACAGGGTGCCGAGGATGGCAGCGCCAGGGACACCTGGTTCCTGCGTTCGGATGCTCCCACGCCTCCTGCCCCCCCTGTTTCTCCAGACCCGAACCCCGATCCGACGCCTGACCCTACTCCGGATCCAACGCCTGATCCGACCCCGGATCCCGATCCAGTCCCCGCGCACCTCCCGAATTTTCGTCCGGAGGTTTCGTTGTACGGCGCGATTCCGGCGCTGGCGCTGGTCTACGGCAGGACGATGGTCGATACCCGTACGAGTTCGACAAAGACTGATACGTCGAACCACAGTTGCAGGCCATCTACAGCTACGTCGATCTGGACAGCAGTGATGATGTCGGCGCCAACATTCGTTTCAAGGACGTGGATTCACTGATCGGCCGGCTCGGTGTGCGCATCGCCAAGGACTGGGAACACCGAGGGCGTGGACAAGAGCGAGCGGCGCACCAACGCGTGGATTCGTCCTGGTGTGTGGCATGAATTCAAGGGGCACCGAAGACCGAGTTTTCCTCAGAGTCGGGTTATGTCCCGTTCGAGGCAGACATTCAAGGCACATGGGGCGAGTAAATCTGGGTCTGGACTATCAAGCCAATCGGCGCACCACATTCACCGCTTCGGCGGGTTATCGCCAGGGTTTCGACGGCGACAGTCATGGGTATGACGCGATGTTAAGGTTCAAGATCAACTTCTAGAGGCAACGCTGAACTCCAGCCACGTCCGCATTTGGGTGTAAGCCAACAGACAGTGTTGCTCGCCCTTGTCGGAACATGCGAGGGCAGTTTGTTCTCTTCAAACTCCCGCCGAATGGTTCGAAGGAACGATGGTGCACTTCCTGCGTGAGTGCCGTAGGGGGATGGAGGAGGGCAGGACGTTTGTTTTTGGTTCATTCGAACGATTGCGATAACACTCTCAGTCCTTAGGCTTGAGACAGGCAATCAATCATGAAGGGACAGCGCAAATGTCGGGACCGTTGGCAGGTTTGAAAGTCATTGAAATGGCAGGGCTGGGACCGGCGCCGTTTTGCTCGATGTTGCTGGCAGACATGGGGGCGGAAGTGATCCGCATCGATAAACCGGTGAATCCCGGGTCAATCGATAACAGTCGGTTCGACGTGCTGAATCGCGGACGTTGTTCATTGGCGATCGATATGCGCTCGCCAGACGCAACTGAAACGGTGCTTGCCTTGATTGCGAAAGCGGACATTCTGATCGAGGGTTATCGCCCAGGGGTCATGGAGCGGTTGGGGTTGGGGCCTGATGTCTGCCTGGCGCGCAATCCTCGCCTGATCTATGGTCGCATGACCGGTTGGGGGCAATTTGGCCCCTTGTCGCAGGCAGCGGGGCACGATATCAACTACATCGCAATCACCGGTGCATTACACGCGATTGGGCGTCCAGGGGAAAAGCCTACGGTTCCCCATAACTACGTCGGTGACTTCGGCGGCGGCATGCTGCTCGGATTCGGAGTGCTTTGCGCATTGACCGAGTCTCGAATTTCCGGCAAAGGGCAGGTGGTCGACGCTGCGATGACCGACGGTACAGCGCTGCTCTCGGCGATGATGTATGGCTTCAAAGCCGCCGGCACATTAACCAATCAGCGCGGCGAAAATGTCCTGGATGGCGGTGCACATTTTTATGACACCTATGCCTGTGCGGATGGGAAGTTCATCGCGATTGGAGCGATTGAGCCTCAGTTCTATACGTTGTTGCTGAAGCTTTGCGACATCACCGATCCAGCGTTTCAGAAGCAACGGGACAAGTCGACCTGGGCGCCACTTAAAGCACGAATGAGCGAAATGTTCCTGACCCGAACTCGCGAGCAATGGTGCTCGCTGCTTGAAGGAACCGACGCGTGTTTCTCGCCGGTGCTGGATTGGGACAAGCCGTAGCTCATCCCCATAACATTGAGCGCGAAACTTTCATTCGGGTAGATGGCGTTTTGCAGCCCGCGCCAGCGCCTCGATTCAGTCGCAGCGTGCCTGATGTGCCAGAAGCACGCGGAGCGGACAGCGAAGCCATTCTGGCCGACTGGGGAATCGACGCTGACCGGATTCTTGCGTTGAAGGCTGAAAACATCATTTAAGTGCGGGCCTTCGTGGTGGCGTCCGACGGCGAAGGCAGCCTCTGTCTGACGATTGGTAAAGCATGCGCTATCAAACGATTACCTTTACCCGGGAAGGTGCTGTTGCGATTCTCACGCTGAATCAGCCTGAACGTCGCAACCCGATCAGCGCACTGCGAGGCATTGCATTCTCGTCAGGTGACGCATCGCGAGGTGAGGCGGGAGCGGAGGGCATGCGAACTCGACTTAACCCGATGCTCATCGAAATGCATGAACTACCGGTACCTGTAGTGACGGCGTTGAATGGCCCGGCCGTGGGCGCCGGCGTCGGTTTAGCGCTGGCTGCTGACATTGTGCTTGCGGCACACGACGCCTATTTTTATCTGCCGTTCATCAAAACATTAGGCCTGGTGCCGGACGGTGGTGCTTCCTGGTTCCTGCAACGCCGGATTGGCAGCGCTCGCGCACTGGAACTGTGCCTGACCGGTGAAAGCCTCTCAGCCAAAAAAGCAGAACAATGGGGACTTATTCAGGCCTGCATCGAAAAACAGACCTTACCGGCTGCTGCATTGGAAATGGCCCGACAATTGACGTGTTTGCCAGCTCACGGTGTAATCGAAGCGCGCCGAGTATTCGAGGCGGCTAGCTGCAACGACTTCCGGGCTCAACTGGCCTACGAGGCCGACCCTCAATACGAATTGCTTAACCTGCCAACGCTCGAGGAAGGAGTCAGGTCCTTCTTCGAAAAACGCCAACCAGATTTCCCAAATCGAGAGTGACCATATCTTTCAGTCAAAAGGAATTTCTTCCGTTGCATCATCCGGTTCTGACAGCTATCGGAAATTGCTACGGAAACATCCAAGAAGGAGGGCACTGAAATGCGCCTACTTATAACTCAACTAAATAGATGTTTAGTCTAGTTATAACTATAGCGCATTAAAAGAGTAGGGTAGCTCATCCTTGAACTCTATCTTCCAAAAATGGACGATATCGCTCAAGGTGAGAATCAGCACCTGCCAATAAGGAAAAGAACATCAATGGATCACTTCCCAGGCTGGATGCTAGAAAGCGCTCATAGCTACCTGAAAGCAGCCGAGCTACTGGATGCTCAACACTTGCCGCACGTAGCACAAGTCAATGCAGCTATCGGCATGGAGATCCTGCTCAAAAGCTTCATCTCATTGCCTGATCAGAACCAAGGGACATCTGGCGAAACTTACAGGCTTGATCCAACAGCACTTGCCAAGGCTCACCAGCGCCTGCTGAGCATCGGCAAAACTAGCCGAAATAATCCTGACAAGCATGATCTGCTGACGCTGTTTCATGCCGTTCCTGAACAGATCAGGCGCAGCCTGGCACTGGACAGCCAAGAAGAATGCTTTGAAAAATATCGAAGTGTGTTCACCAACAGCCGGTATCCATACGAGTCCAACAGCGCGAAATCTTCTGACCCGATTCTGATGAGGATGCTGCGGTGGACGCTGGCCAACGTGGTTGGTTATCACAAGGAACGCGGATCGCAGGATGCATTCATTGTGAGTTACATCGCTAAGCAGCAAGCTGGACCAGGTGATGCGTAAGAGGCAGTGCCTGCCTTCAAATCTGACCACCAGACGCTCCCACGTCCGTATAGGACGGTTCGCATAATGTATATTATGTTAAATTATGTATGTAAGAGCAGTTTAGAAACTGTCAGCGTTTCATAAAAGCACTCCGAACTAATTCTTTGAATTCACGCGAACTGATTTGTAGATTTTCGACCCGTGTTTCAAAAATTAATTTTTAGTTCTAGTCGTGTGTCACAGAGCGCCGAAGGAAACCTTCGGTTAAATTCGGAAGGAAATGCGTAGAACGCAGACTCGTAGAATCAGGCAAGTAATCCGGAGGAATGAGCTGTTGCCAGTCTGAGCAGAGGTGGAAAATTGTCCTCCGACAAACCATCGAGGACTCCCCATGCTTGTACACGCCTATGGTGCTCACTCGGGCGACAAACCCCTTGAGCCTTTGCAGATCAGTCGCCGCTCCCCTGCCGCCCATGACGTCCAGATTGATATCGCCTTCTGCGGTATCTGCCATTCGGATTTGCATCAGGTGCGTGCCGAGTGGGCAGGCACACAATTTCCCTGCGTCCCGGGGCATGAAATTGTCGGCCGTGTATCGGCGGTGGGTGCCCATGTTTCGAGTTTCACTGTCGGAGACCTGGTCGGTGTCGGTTGCATCGTCGACAGCTGCAAACACTGTGACGACTGTGAAACCGGCCTGGAAAACTACTGCGATGGCATGATTGGCACCTACAACTTTCCAACGCCAGACGCGCCCGGCTGGACGCTGGGCGGCTACTCGCAAAACATTGTGGTGCATGAGCGTTATGTTCTGCGCATCCGTCACCCGGAGGAGCAATTGGCCGCCGTCGCGCCGCTGCTGTGCGCGGGCATCACCACTTACTCCCCGCTGCGTCACTGGAATGCGGGGCCGGGCAAGAAAATAGGCGTGGTCGGCATCGGCGGACTGGGCCACATGGGCATCAAGCTGGCCCATGCGATGGGCGCCCACGTCGTGGCGTTCACTACCTCCGAATCCAAACGCGAAGCGGCGAAGGAATTGGGCGCTGACGAAGTTGTAGTATCGCGCAACACTGAAGAGATGGCCGCACACTCCATGAGTTTCGACTTCATCCTCAATACCGTCGCAGCTCCCCACGATCTGGATGCCTTTCTGGTGTTGCTCAAGCGCGACGGTGCACTGACACTGGTCGGTGCGCCCGCCTCGCCGCATCCATCGCCCAACGTGTTCAACCTGATCATGAAGCGGCGAACGATTGCAGGCTCGATGATAGGCGGCATCCCTGAAACGCAGGAGATGCTGGATTTTTGCGCCGAACACGGGATCGTCGCCGATATCGAACTGGTTCGCGCCGATCAGATAAACGACTCCTATGAGCGGATGCTCAAGGGGGACGTAAAGTATCGCTTTGTGATCGATAACGCGACATTGGCTGACCAGACGAAAGACTCCAGCGAATAACGACTCAAGCGGAAATTCAAAAGCAACCTGAAGTAGCTTGCCGGTGCCCTCGCAGGGCTCCGGTTCTCTTTCGCGGCCTCGTTTACGAGGGGCGCGACGCTTCGCGCATCACAGGATTAAATCAATGACCCGTCCCCCACTCTCTGCCCCCCGAAAAGCTGAACAATCGTGGGGCGCAGTCTTCGCCATGTCACTTGCAGCCTTCGTGCTGGTGGCATCCGAGTTCATGCCCGTCAGCCTGCTGACGCCGATTGCTGCAGATATGCACATCACCGAAGGCCAAGCGGGCCTGGGTATTTCGGTCTCTGGGTTGTTTGCGCTGTTCGCCAGCCTGCTGACAGCTTCGGTGGCGGCGCGAGTCGACCGTAAGCCACTGCTATTGTCCCTGACTTTGCTAATGATAGTTTCAGGAACCGTGGTCGCGTTCTCGCCGACCTACTGGGTGTTTATGGTCGGCCGAGCCCTGATCGGCGTGGCCATCGGTGGCTTCTGGTCTTTGTCGGCGGCAACCGCAATGCGCCTGGTGCCGGATGATCAGATCGCTCGCGCCATGGCAGTCGTCAATGGCGGCAACGCTCTGGCGACAGTGATTGCAGCGCCGCTGGGTAGCTTTCTCGGATCCTTGATCGGATGGAGAGGTGCCTTTTTGTGCGTCATCCCGGTTGCGGTTGTCGCCTGCATCTGGCTTTTGGTTAGCCTACCAACGATGAAGGCGCAACGTCGCCCAGGTACTGGAAATGTATTCACGTTGATGAAAAACCCACCGGTTGCGCTGGGCATGGCGGCGGTCAGTGTCTTTTTCATGGGCCAGTTTATGCTGTTTACCTACCTGCGCCCGTTCCTTGAAACAGTCACCCAGGTAAGTGTTTCCATGCTGTCGCTGATGTTGCTGGTCCTGGGTCTCGCTGGCCTCGCGGGCACCTTCCTGATTGAAAGATTCTTGAACAATGGCCTGCATCGCACCCTCATCGTCATCCCGATCTTGATGGCGATGATTGCACTGGCGCTGGTTTCATTCGGCAGCTCAGCGGTCACGACCACTGTCTTGCTGGGGTTATGGGGGTTGGTTGCGACTGCGGCGCCGGTGGGGTGGTGGACATGGCTGGCCAAAACATTACCCGAGGCGCCTGAAGCAGGCGGAGGCTTGATGGTGGCGATCGTTCAACTGGCTATTTCAGCGGGCGCAACAGTTGGCGGGTTGGTCTTTGACTCGAGCGGGTATCAAGCGACATTCGAGTTGAGCGCTGCATTGCTCGGTGTGGCGGCAGTGCTTGCCTTTCTGGCTGCACGCGCAGCCTCGCGGGAGCCTGTTGCATTGATGAGCATCGCCTGAAAAACCACAAGACACGCCAAGACACGCCAAGACACGCCAAGACACGCCAAGGCGTGCCTTGTTGGCCGAGTTGGAACTCTTGGCACTCTGCATATTCATCGAGCGTGAGCAACGAGATGTCTGGGGCCCCGAGCACTTGAAGCGAAGCGACGGATCCACCCTGGATAGCGACCTCAAAGCCAAGGTCAGAAGCCATTCGAACGGAGATTGGATCAAACACGGATGCGGCAAATTTACAGCCTGTTCCATGAAGCAAAGCACGGAACGCCTGACGTAATTCATGATGAGATTGCTCAATCATTTTTTCGGCTCCATCACATTCCAACTAAGTACATCGCTTGAGTCGACTTGCGAGTGCGAGACATCAAATTAGCTACCAGTCATTGCGCCCTGTTCGAAGAGGAATGGCCGGTAGCGATGCTGGTTACTTTTGCGCTAATAACGCCTTTCGCTCTGCCTTTTCGTTTTTCATTGCAGCAATTTCACGCTCGCAGGCCTCGACATCGAACGAGTTGTCCCACTTGGCAATTGCGATGGTGCCGATACCGTTGCCAATCAGGTTGGTCACAGCCCGCGCTTCGTTCAGGAACCGGTCGATGCCCAAGAGCAATACAAGACCTACCAATGGAATGGAGTGGATGGTTGTAAGCGTTGCCGCCAGTGTTATGAACCCTGCACCCGCCACGCCAGCCGAGCCTTTCGAGGTCAGCAGGAATACGCCCAACAGAATCATCTGATCCATAAAAGTCAGCGGTGTATTGGTTGCCTGCGCGATGAAAATCGCCGCCATGGTGAGGTAAATGCAGGTGCCATCCGCATTGAAGGCATATCCAGTTGGCAGCACCATGCCCACCACTGACTTCTTACAGCCGAGCTTTTCAAGTTTCACCATCATTCGCGGAAGCACCGCTTCAGTCGAGCAGGTTCCAAGCGTGATGAGGATCTCGTCCTTGAAGTACCGGAGGAACTGAAACAAAGGCATTCCTGACCATCGAGCAACCGTCCCCAGCACTATCACAATGAATATCAAAGTGGTGACGTAGAGGGCTATCAGCAACTGACCGAGTGAAAGCAAGGTACCAATGCCGTACTTGCCGATAGTGAATGCCATGCCTGCGCCGGCACCAATCGGAGCCAGACGCATAACCATTGCCACGATCTTGAACAGCCCTTGCATAAACAGGTCGATGGTATTGATCAGCGGTTTGCTGGTTTCGCCCATTTGAACCAGGGCAACGCCCATCAAGACCGAAATCAGAATGACCTGAAGCATGACGCCATTCGAGAATGCGCCAATGAAGGTACTCGGGATGATGTTGAGAAAGAACTCGATTGTTCCGCCCTGCTCGCTGGCGGCTTGGCTGTATTTGGCGATAGCACTGGCATCAAGCGTGTTGGCGTTGATATTCATCCCGACGCCTGGCTTTACGAGATTGACCACAACAAGGCCGATGACCAGCGCTATGGTTGAAAGGATTTCAAAGTAGAGCAGCGCTTTGACGCCAATCCGCCCGACTTCCTTGATGCTGCCCATCTTGGCGATACCAACGACGACGGTACCGAAAATAATAGGCGCCAACAGCATTTTGATGAGCTTGATAAAGCCATCTGCAAAAGGTTGGAGCTTGGCTCCGAATTGCGGTTCAAAGTGACCGATTGCTGCACCGATGACGATACCGATCAGCACCTGCACATACAGCTGGCTGTACCAGCGGGACTTGGAGTTTTCCACGGGAGCACCTCATTTTATTTTTGTGATGGGCGTGTGGCGTGGCGCCAGTGAGTGGCGCCTGATAACGGCGGCCTCTTGCAAGAGGCCGCCGTTCGGGGGGCTATCAGCCTTCGCCCAACTCTCGCATCACGGCGTACAAGGCGGACTTGGCTTCGAAGCCGACACCTGGAATATCCGGCAGACCAACATAGCTATTTTCCACCTTGATCCCGTCAGCGAAGCCGCCAAAAGGCTGGAACACATCCGGGTACGATTCGTTACCGCCCAGGTGTAGACCTGCTGCGATGTTCAGGGACATCTGGTGACCACCGTGAGGAACTACGCGGCGAGAAGACCAACCCATTTCTTCCATCACCTTCAGGGTGCGCATGTACTCTACGAGTCCGTAAGACAGGGCGCAGTCGAACTGGAGGTAATCGCGATCAGGGCGCATACCACCGTGGCGTAGCAGGTTACGAGCATCCTGATGGGAGAACAGGTTTTCACCAGTAGCCATGGGCAGTTCATAGTGGTTTGCAAGCTCAGCCTGAAGTTCATAGTCCAGCGGATCGCCAACTTCTTCGTACCAGAAGAGGTTGTACTTTTTGATGGCCTCCGCGTACGCAATACCTGTCTTCAGATCGAAGCGGCCATTGGCATCGACCGCCAATCGACGACCATCACCTACCACTTCAAGTACCGCTTCGATACGACGGATATCTTCGTCCAGTGGCACCGCACCAATCTTCATCTTGACTACGTCGTAGCCACGATCCAGATAGCTCTGCATTTCTGCTTTGAGCTTGGTCTGGTCTTTGCCTGGGTAGTAGTAGCCGCCCGCTGCGTAGACCCAGACCTTGTCATCTGCCACGCCGTCGCGGTAACGGTCGGCCAGCAGGCGATACAGTGGCTTGCCTTCAATCTTGGCAACGGCATCCCATACAGCCATATCTATGGTGCCAACTGCGACTGAGCGCTCGCCGTGGCCACCTGGCTTTTCGTTGGTCATCAAAGTTTTCCAGATGGCGAACGGATCCAGGTTGTTGTTTTCATGATCGACGAGAGTATCTGGATCAGCTTCCGTGATACGCGCCAGGAAGCGATCACGCATCAGTGCGCCTTGGCCATAGCGACCATTGGAGTTGAAACCGTAGCCGATGACAGGTTTACCATCGCGAATAACATCCGTGACGACTGCGACGACCGAGCAGGTCATTTTGGAAAAATCGATGTAGGCGTTAGCAATTGGGGAGGCAATGGAAACAGTTTTTTCACGGATGTCTACGATACGCATGACGGGTTCCTCTTGTTGTTGGTGACCCCACGTTATGCTTTGCGATGACACCCGCCCAATGCTATTAATGCCGCACCCTATGCACAGGAGGCATGGCCCTTGGAACTCGTTTGGCTCGAAGATTTTTCAGCCCTTGCGGAGTACGGCAGCTTTGTTCGCGCGGCGGAAGCGCGGCACGTTACTCAGCCGGCATTCAGTCGCAGAGTCCGCTCTCTAGAGAATTGGATGGGCGTACAGTTGTTCGTTCGCACCCCTCAAGGGGCGACTCTAACTGAAGCTGGGAGGCAAATTTTGCCAAGTGCTCAGGAGGCTGCCAGGCGCTTGTACAGGATGCGCAACGAAGCTCAGGAGGTGGCGGGAATGGCTGCTAAATCCCTGCACTTCGCTGCAACTCACTCCCTGTCGTTTACATTTTTTCCACGGTGGCTTCGTAGCACAGAAAACGGTGCTCCAATCGAGGCTGTGCAACTGCACTCAGATAGCATGGCTGTCTGTGAGCAGATGCTGATACATGGCCAGGTTCAGTTTCTGCTCTGCCACCGCCACCCCGACGTTCCACCATTACTGGCCCCTGATCAGTTCATTGGCAAGAAGGTTGGCGAGGACGTTCTCGTTCCTCTGGCCAGTGCTTCCGCCAACTTCGGCACCTCCCCAGCGGCATTGCCTTACCTCGCTTACACCCACGAGTCCGGACTGGGGCGGATCGTCGCTCACCGACTGCATGGAAAGGAAGATTACCTTCACCTAAAACCACTTTTCAGCAGCCACCTCGCGGCGGTGCTGATGTCTATGGCCCTGGAAAGCAAAGGTGTGGCGTGGTTGCCCAAGAGCCTCACCGAGCAAGAAATAATTGATGGGCGCCTAGTCAGAGCACTCGACGAAAGCTGGGATATCCCTCTGGAAATTCACCTAACCCGTCCTGCAGCGCCACTCAGTCCATCTGCCGAAGAATTCTGGGCCAGGGTGGGTAGTGACTGATAACGCATCCAAAAAAGGCCCTCTCGGGCCCTTTTGTACTCAAACCAAAATCACTTGGTCAGCCAGGACTCGCTGAAGTTGGCCAGGGCGCGCGCTCAAAGAGCGAAGGTGGCGCTCGGGGG
>Ga0163161_10001936_pt1 | contig 15098 bp, 11 predicted proteins | sample S45metaG_FD_129847 | JGI IMG/M metagenome (GOLD analysis project Ga0163161, IMG submission 129847) | Switchgrass rhizosphere microbial communities from Kellogg Biological Station, Michigan, USA - S4-5 metaG | ecosystem: Host-associated > Plants > Roots > Rhizosphere > Soil | place: USA... | reverse complement strand
TGAAAAAAGTAGTTATTAGCCTCCTTCTGATCTTCAGTACAGCTGTTCTGGTCATGGGGCAGACACGACTCGTCCCAGCCAGATCACGCGCAAAGTTGGCAGATCAGCCAAAATGGCCGATCAATGTTCGTCTTACTCCGGTTTCGGTTTCGGGCTTTCGCGACGACGACAAAGAATTGCGAGAGTTGTTCGATCAGGCCATGGAAGCCATCCGCGCCGGCAAATTCAATGACGCCCTCGAGGCGCTTAAGGCCGCGGAAAAACTCGGGCCAAAAGTTTATGAAGTCCAGATGGCCTTAGGGTATGTGCTGTACCGGCTCGGCCGGCCGGAGGATGCAGCCTCAGCCTACGGCAAGGCAGCTGACATCAAGTCCGGCAGCGCGGCGGCCCATGGCTCGCTATGCAGCATTTTTGTGGAGATCGACAAGCCAATTGAGGCAGCGGATCACTGCCGCGAGGCTGTGCGGCTTGCGCCCGACGAGCCCGAATATCGCGCGATGCTTGCACGCCTCTATCTGCTCGACGGCCGGTCGGCCGATGCCTTGCAGTTGCTTGAAGAGATCTACCTCAAGCGGCAGAACGATCTGCAGCTCGCCGGCATTCTGGGTGATTCTTATGTTGAAACCGGCGAATACCAAAAGGCGGCAGCCGTCTACGAACGGATCGCACAGATGTGGCCGACTGCAAATCTGGTCTATCTTCGCTTGTCGACGGTTTACGATTACCTCGACAGGGCGACGGACTCGATCGCTTCCGCTCGAAAATATGCTGAAGTAGAGCCCAAGCAAGCATACGCCCACCTGAATCTGGGAGAGAAACTCAAGAATGCGGGCTTTTTTGACGAATCCCTGCCGCCTTTGTTGACAGCGACGACTCTGGACCCCGCGTTTGGCTATGCTTATCTCGCACTTGCGGACAGTTACCAAGCTCTCGGCGACAAGGAGAATACCGTTGGAAGCCTGCGGCATGCATACAAGTACGTCCCGCCGGATCTGGATATTTCTTATCGACTCGGGTCGGCATTGACCGGCTACGGTCGAATGGCCGAGGCGGTCGAACCGCTAGAGCGTGCCAATACGCTCGAGCCGAACAACTACGCGATCATGAGCAAACTCGGCGTCGCGTATTTCGAGTCGAACCAATTCGACAAGGCGATAACCATACTGACAAAAGCCGACGAGCTAAAGCCCAATAACCAAGTGATCGAGATGTTCCTGCGTGTCGCGAAGACGCGTAAGAACATGCTCGAGCACTTCGACGATGTTCTTGAGGAAGTAAGAGCCAATCCCAATGATGCTTTACTTCACAACAAACTCGCGAGCGCTTATCGGTACCGCGGACTCCTGAAAGATGCGGAAAGGGAACACCGCGAAGCAATTAGGATAGCTCCCACCGACGATAAGAATTACAGTTGGCTCGCTATCTTCTTCGGTGACACGGGGCAGACAGAAAAGTCGGTGGAACCCTTCCAGAAAGCCGCCGAGATGTCGCAGACTCATATTGCCTATCTCAACCTTTCGGATACCTTCGCGAAGTTAGGCCGTCTTGACGAGGCAGTGGCAGCCGCCAAACGAGGCGTAGAGATCAAGCCGGACTCTATAGAATTGCGGCTTCAATATGGCGACATGTTAATCAAGAAAGGAAACCGAATCGACGCTCAGCGGGAATTTCAGGCGGCGTTCGAGGTTGCATCGGGTGACCCGCGCCCCAATTTCAGATTGGCATGGCTATATATCCGAGCGGGCAACAAGGAAGGCGCGCTGAGACATTATGCAATTCTCAAGAGCATTGCGCCGGGCGAAGTGGCCAACTTGGAAAAATCCATCCGAGCGCATTTTGGCCCGATACGCTAGCCGAACGAGCCAAAATTTGGCTATTATATTTTCTAAATGACCGAAGAATGTAAAGACCAGGAGCGCGAGGCGGAGCGCGTAGGCGACCGGTATTACCGGGCGATGACGGCGTGGCTCACGAGCCGCCGCCGTTCGGATGAGGACAGGCAGAAGGCGTTTGTTCTCGCACGCGCCTACTATCGGTCGCTTGACCTGGTTCAGAAATGCCTTGACCTCGTTCACCGGCCCGAAGCTAGACGCAAGAGCGAGCACGCGGCCGAGCTGCAGGCACACCTAAAAACCGAGATCGATATTCTGGGGTCAACGGGCCCAACGCTCTCATCCCAAACTGACGAAGCCTAGAGATCAACGGACATCGGCCACGGCCAGAAAGTTTTTGATCAGTTGAAGTTCTTCCGGAGTGAAGGTCAGATCCTTGTCGCCAAGCTTGAATTTTGGATGGGTTGACGCCGCTATCTTTTCGAGATCGGTGCGCGAGAGCTTGAAGTTCAGGTATTCCATGTTTTCTTCCGCTTTCGCTGCATAACGAGCGTCGCCGAGATCGAGCGGGTTTCCGCCCGCCCCCGGCATCGTCCATCTGTGCGAGGCCGCGAAAACCGGTTTTTTTGTGAGGACCCAAAATGTCAGGTTGATCGTGTCGGGCGGAGCGGCAAGTGATTGGCCGATGTAGAAGAATGCCATGCCGAAATTCATCGCCTGAATTCCCGCCTTTTTCGCCTCGCTGTCGGCAAAGTTACCGGCCGTCGCCATGATCTTTGAGGCATTCGACGCCTTGTCATAGCTAAGCACGATCTGCTTGTCGGCTTTAAGCGACTTGATCTGCTTCTGTATCGCGTCGTTGCTTTTTTGCGCCGCGGCTGTGAGGGCGGCTGCGAGGAGAATTGCCAGAGAAAAAGCTCTCTTCATCAGTCTAAGCAGTGGCCTCGGCCTCGCGTTTGGGCAGGTAGAGAATCCGCGAGCAGTTTTCGCAGAGGATGATCTCGTCGCCTTTTTTGACGTTGAGCTGGACCTGCGGGCGAAGGTGCATATAGCAAGCGCTGCAGGCGCCGTTGACGACCTCGGCTACGGCGATGCCGTCGCGGCTGCGTTGGGCGAGTCGGTCGTACACGGCGGCAAGACGGGCCGGTAATGTGGCAAAGGCGGTCGCGCGATGCGTGGTCTCTTTGGCGAACTCGGCCTTGTCCTGGCTTAGGGCGGCCTCAAATTCTTTGAGCGCGGCAGCGCGTTTTGCGTCGAGCGTGTTTATCTCGTCGGCGCGTTCCTCGATCTCCTTTTCGACTTCTTCGATGGTCTCCATTGTCTCGACGATCAGCGTTTCAAATGCGGCGATCTGCTTTTGCAGGGCGTCGGTCTCGCGCATCGCCGTCTCGTACTCTTTTGAATTCTGGGCGTGTTTCAGGTTCCGATCGGCGCGTTCGAGATAGGTCTTGTTCTCGGCGACCTGCTTTTCGAGGTCGGCACGTTTGGCGTGCAGGTCGTCGCGCCGGCTCTGAATTTCGCGCACAGAAAAGGCGTGCTGTTCAAACTCTTGTTCGATCTCGGCACGCCTCGCGTCTGCGGTCTCAAGTAGATTTTTCAGTCGGCGGAGGTTGGTATCCGTCTTTTGTAACTCTATCAGTTTATCAAGTTCTGCTATCACCTATGATCTGTCTCCTAAAGCAAAGCTAAACTTTAATAATACCCTATGTTAACTAGGAAACAAAGCCACCCGGCGCTTATCCACCGATGAAGACGTCAAAGTGCCTCCGAAGCATGCTGCCGTCGATAGCTCTACCGTCTTCGGCAAGCCACACCGGCAATTCCTCGCCGTGGACGAGCTTCAGCTCGGCTTCATGGCGCGGCAGGCCAAAATGCGTGATGCGGGCAAATGCTAGAGCGCTCTCGCGCATGACGCCGTCGCCCGGCGAGCGCGTCCAACCTGCCTCAACCGTCAGACATCTCACACCGTGGCTGATCATGAGTTTCGAGCCGACCATACGCGAATTGCCGCGTGGGAATTTGTGCGGCTCTTCACGCTCGATGGTGAGCATCGGGTAGCTTCGCTGGGCATCCGCCGCGATCTCGATCAGCGTGTCAAAGAGCCATTTGACGCCGGCCGCACGAACGGCGTCCTTCGACGCCTTGAGACGCAAATATTCGGCGATCTCGTGACGGCCGAGGCCGGTGGCTTTTTCCGCCGCCGTATCGAGCATCGAGGCCCAGACCTGTTCGAGTTCGGTCATATGGCGAGCATAGGACGCGCGGGCAACGCAACGCAATGGCGTGATATGATTTTGAATAAATAGAACGTAAATACTAGCGGCTAAACCGCTAGCTTACTAGCAGCTAGTAAGAATACGGAATGCAGGATTTTCGAAAACTAAAAAGCGGCGGACGAGGCGGGCTTGCTGTCATCGCTCTTGTTCTCATTTTTCTTTCCGGCGCGATCGCCCAAAAGCCTAAGCCACGGCCGGCCGGTCCGCAGCCGAAAGCTGCCGTCCCTCAGAAAAAACTTGACGAACACGCCGAATGGGACAAGGCGATCGGACTGACTGAAGCCCAGCCACGCATCGCGGCGTTAAAAAAATTTATCAAGAACTTTCCAAAGTCGACCAGGCTCGCCGAGGCGTCGGCACTTCTGGTTACGGCCGAGTTCGCTAATGGCAGTGAAAAGCTGGTCGCCGGCCAGATCGATGATGCGGCCGACCTTTACACCGCCGCGGTGACCGACGCGCCAAAGCCGATACCCGATGGGTTGTGGAACGACACGTTGTCCAGGATCGCGGCAAATCTATATTTTCGCGGTGCCCGCGGCGAGGCGCTCGACATTACCAAGATCCTTGAGCGCAAGGCCGAAACGAGCGTCGGCCAGCTGCTGAACATAGCGAATTTCTACTTAAGTATCGAGAACGGCACCGAGGCAAAACGCGTCGCCGAGGCGGCGATCAAGCTCGACGCAAATTCTTCCGCTGCGTATCAGACGCTCGGCTTGGCGAACCGCATGGATTTTCAGCTTGACGATTCAGCCGCGGCGTTTGCAAGGGCGCTTGAGCTCGAGCCCCTTTCAATCACAGCCCGTCGAGGCCTGGCGGAGACGAAACGCTCGCTCGGCAAAGCCGACGAGGCCGTGGCTCTTTATCGCGAGATCCTGGCAAAGGACGAAGCGAACGTACCCGCCCGAACCGGTTTGATCCTTTCACTTTTCGACGCCGGCAGCCGCTCGGATGCCGAGGCCGAGATGGTAAAGTCGCTAGAGGCAAATCCCGGCAACGTCATCCTGCTGGCCGGCGCGGCTTACTGGTATGCGGCCCACAATGAGGGCGACAAAGCGGTCGACACCGCGCAAAAAGCGATCGCCGCCGACGCGCGATTCATCTGGTCGCACGTTGCGCTCGCGCGCGGGTTCATCGCGCAGAATAAGCCGGTCGAGGCGGAGAAAACATTGCTCGCCGCCCGTCGATACGGCAATTTTCCGACGCTCGAATACGAGATCGCGTCGGCCCGTCTCGGCGCAGGGCTGTATCGCGAAGCGGCGGAGGAGTTGGCACATTCGTTCACCGTCAAGGACGGCATGGTGCAGGCAAGGCTCGGCGGACGTGTGGCCCGTGAATCGAAATATTTTACAGAGCTGGTCGGTTTTGAGCGGCGTGCGAGCATCTTTGCCCCGACGGCGGCCGACAATCCGGAAAGCGCGGCGCAATTGCGCGCCTTGCTGGAGCTAAAGCAGGAGCTTGATGCTGCCACGCCTAATGTCGATGCGTTGACGCAGGCCGTCGACGCGTTTGTCAGCGGCGATGACAAGATGAAGGTCCACAGGCAGCTTTTTGCCGCGAACCAACTGCTTGAGAAAAAGGCCGCGCTTCCAAAAGTGATCGAGCTCGCTAAAGCCGCTCCGCAAAACCTCCTTGCCGGCCTTGACGCGCCGGACGCATCGACCGCGGTCCTGGCGAGCGAGCTTTACGAGACGCGCAAGATCGCGGCGGCACGCGAAGACTATGTCGCCGTTCCGCCCGTCTCGCGGGCCACACTGTCGGCCGTTCTTCGCGGCAGGATCGAGGACATCATGGGCTGGGCGTACTACCAGATGGAAGATCCGGCGCAGGCTGCGGTGCATCTGCGGCGGGCGGTCAGCGTCCTGCCGGGCGACAGCTCGTATTTGCGGACGAGTCTTTGGCGGCTGGGCACGGCGTTGATGGTCAGCGGCAATGACGCTGAGGCGCTTGATGCATATATAAAAAGTTACAAAGGCGGGCCGCCGGACGCCGTCCGGTACAACGCCATCGAGGCTGTCTACAAACGCGTCAACGGCTCGACCGTCGGCCTGGAAGCCAAGATCGGGCCGAATCCTTCGCCTTCCGTCTCCGCCGAGCTTGTGTCGCAGAAAACAGCGCCATCCCCGACGCCTGAGATCATCCCGGCCGCCATTCCGGTCGCGGTCGCGCCTAGCCCGATAGCGGAACAAGCTCCACAGCCCACGCCAGCACTCACGAGAGAACTGCCGAAGTCCGACATACCGGCGGGCGTTCCGATCGCGACACCGACCGCCGCGGCTGAAGAAGTGACGCCGTCGCCGTACCCCACGCCGGAGGAGGTCAAGCCGACGCCGACCGTCGAGGCTTCGCCCGAGCCAGTCGTAACGCCGGCCGTCGTGACCGCCCCTGACGTGCCCAGCGTAGTGCCTATAGCGACGCCGACGGCCGTTCCCGAAGAAGTGAAGGCGCTCCCGAGCGGAACACCCGAGCCGACGCCGACGGCGACCGCTGAGTCGGTCACAGCGACGCCAACGCCGGAGTCCCAAAAAACGGCGGATGAAAGGTCTCTTGCAGCCGCCAAACTTGAAGACAAGACGAAGGAACTTTTTCCGCCGGTGGTGATAACGATTCCTGCGCCCGAGAAAGTTAAGCCCGTGCTCAAGGCGACGCCGACACCAGACGCGGCAAAAGCTAAAACGCCCCAAGAGCCAAAACCAGAAGAGCCAAAGGCCACGCCATCACCCACGCCGCAGAATGCGGTCGAGATCCGGCCTTGCCGCCTAACAGTGAGTGAGGAACGCGTGACACTCCAGAGCGGCGGCGGCGGTCTGGCAGTTGTCGTAGGCCGCGACGACGACAATGAGCTTGACGGACTGACGGCCACATCAACGAGCCCCGAGAACGTCAGCGTCCGTCGGCAGGTCATCGAGGGAATGCGGACACGTGCGCTCTTTGTCCTGCATCCGGGAGTAAAGCCGGGTGTTTACCAGGTTGTTTTTGAAATGCCATGCGGGAAGCGCGAGATCGTCGTCAGGGTGAAGTAGGCGCAGACTTTGGGCGATGCTTTTCGCGCTGCTTCACTGGCACCGTCGCGACCGCACACAACAGTAAAAAGAAGAAAGGGTTTGACGGCGTCCGCAACGGAAAATCGAAAAAGCTATGGATCAGGATGCCAAAGCATCCGGCCAAGGCTCCGATCGCCGCGTCGCGGAGAAAACCTGTAGAATTTCCTATCGCCTCCACCCCTTTTCTAAACAAGAGATAAATAAATGCCGCGACACAGGCGAACCCGGCCAGCCCGGCATCGGAGAGCGTCTGCAGATAGTCGTTATGTGCCTGTTCGACGCGTAAGAAACCGTTCCAAGAATCAAATCTTGTGAATGCGACTCCGAATGCGTCCAAGCCTGCGCCGAGGATCGGGTGCTCCAAGAAGATACGCAGGGCGATCGGCCAGAAATGGGCGCGGCCGTTTGAGACGCCGTCGTGGATCTCGCTGATGCCGATCCCGCGGAACAGCTCCTCATTCGCGCCCAGCATCAGCGCCGCGCCAAAGATCAGCAGGATCAGTGCGGCTCCGCCCGCGGCGATGGCAACTTTCTGCCGGGCCGCTCCGCCGAGCTCATTCCGTTTTTCCTCGGACCAACGGCCTGAGAAAAAGTTGAGCAGACCCACGAATGCGAAGGCAGCGAGAAATCCCAGCATTCCGCCACGAGAGCTGGTAAACACCACCGCGAGGCCCATGATGACGACCGCGATCGCCAGCAGGACGCGCTTATCGCGGCCGGTCCTTTTGCCGAGCAACAGGCCGAACGCCACTCCGCTTGTCATTTCCATGAACGCGGCAAAGTGATGCTGGTTTATGAACGGGCCAAAGCCGATTGCCTGCGCGGTTTTTCGCAGGCCGTAGATCGCGTCCGGGTTGGCAAGCCGCGCGAGGATGCCGAGAAAGGCCATCATGGCGCCAAAGATGATGACCATCAGGACGGCCTTTTTTATCCGGCCTTCATTGTTGAGGAACGTCAGGCAGGCGGCGAAGAAGGTTATGTAAACAACCAGGTGAACAATAAAAATGCGTGTCGCAAACGGGTCAAGCGACAGTGTCCCGTTGCCCAGCGGAATAAGCTGCACGAGACCGAGCACAAGCAGCGCCAGGACCGGCAATTGCAGTGAACTTGTATTCAACAGAATGCCGTCGCCCCGCCACGCATCCGCAACCCACAACAGGACAAGAACGGCCCACATCCCCGACAGAAGGACCCAGGTCATCGTATCGACGGCCCCGAAAAGCACGGTCGCGAATAGGGGGATGACCGAGAGCAAAAGGAAGATCGCTGAGCTGAGGCGCGACGACCGCTCGCCGATCGTTACGTTCTCGACCCGCAGCCAAGACCGCGTTTGTTCTTTCGAACCTTCCATCTTATGAACGCTTGAGCGAAATATCGTCGAACGACAACTTGCCGTTCATCTGACATGCGGGGCCACCGCAGCCCTCGCGCGTCAGGCGGATGGTCACGCCGTCGGTGACCGCAGGGACGGTGAATTTTGCTTTTAGCGGCGTCCAGTCGGCCGCAGGAACGATGTAAGGCGTGCCGGAGATCGGCTGCGTCGTCGCCGCGTCGACGACCTCCCATTTCAGCAACGAGGGCGTTTTGAGATCGGACCGGTAAAAGACCTCTAATTCGTATTCCGCGCCCGGTTCGACCGCGATCGTCTGCGACACGTCGCGGTATGCCGCTGTCGAAAACGTGTTGAACAAAATGAACAACGAGTACCGGCCAGAATGTGTTTGGCCCTCGGCGAGGCCGATCTGCGGCTGGTCGCCCGTGGCGATCTGCCATTCGAAAAGCGGCGCGTTGCGGAGCTTGACGCCGTCCTCAAAGCCGCCGTTCAACACCTGGCCGACAACCGGTCTTTCGGCTTCGTTCGGCCGCAGGTCGACGGCGATCCGTGCGGCGGCACGGAATTGTTTGCCGTCGGCCATCTGGTCGATCAGCCGCGAGCCTAATGGATGGAATTTGTCTGCTTTTGCATCCGGCGAGAGTTTAGACCATGCTTGCAAGGCATCCTCAAAACGCTTCCCCGAAACGAACGTCGCGGCGAGCGCCGCGTTTATGGTGTCGGTGTCGCCCAACGCTTCACGCACCTGGCCGGCGTTGCCGTCAAAGATCTGCAAGGCTGTGGTTACCGCGGGCTTTGAAAAGTCAGCATTCCCCGCTGCGGCCTTCGCTATGAGTGAAAAGCCGCCTGTGAGATCGCCCGACCGGATAAGCGAGTTACCATAGGCCCACTCGACGGACGCATAATTTGGCGCGAGCTCGGCCGCCCGGGCGTACGCCTGACGTGAACCCTCATCATCGCCGTTAAGCCCGCGTGCCTTGCCCACATCGAGCCATCGCAGATAGTCGAAAGGCGAAAGCGCGGCCGCCGTCTCGTATTCGCTCAGCGAGCGCTCCATGTCGTTCGCGTCAAATGTTTTCTCGTAAACCAGCGCGGCGGTGAGATGTGTTTGCGGATCGCCAGGAGCGACTGCCGTCAGCCAATCGGCGATGCGAGCTGCACCGGGCGAGCCCGCGTTCATGCGGGCTGCGATCGTGTTGGCAAAATTCCACTTGATAAAGGACCACGCCGTGACCAGACAAACGACGGCGGCCGCAAGCAGAATGACGCGGCCGAGACGCCGCTCGAATTTGATGATCTTTAGCGACAAATCTCTTTACCCAAATTCGACAGGCTCGATCTTTATCTGAGCGCGTCTCAGCACTACGTTCGTCTCGCGACAGATCTCGCGGATGCGCTTAAGCTGGTCGGGCGGAAGTTCGCGGATCGATATGAGCACCTCGACGACGTCCTTTGCACGGCATATCTCGGCAACGCTGCCGTTGCCGTCAAACACTTTTAGGCCGTGGATGACCTTGTCCTTTTTCAGCGGGTCGTCATCGATAAAGCCGACCGGCTGCAGGTTCCATTCGGGGTTGTTCTGCAGCTCGCGCAATACCATCTCGCCACCGTCACCGGCGCCGTAAATGAGCACTCTGCGACCGTCACCGGCCGGCGCAGGGAGCATTTGACGGATGATTCGAAATGCCATGCGGCTGCCGACAACCGCCAGCAGCAGCAGAACGCCATCCAGAAAGAAGACCGTTCGCGAAAACCCTTCAAAACGGTAGAGCAGCAGCACGGCAACAACGCTCAGCACCGAGCCGAGCAGGACGCCCTTTACGATGGTTATCAGATCACCGACGCTCGTGTAACGCCACAGCCCGCGGTAAACCCCGACGACCAGGAAGGCACCAAGCTTGATCAATATCAAGAGCGGTAGCGTCTTCAGGAAAAGGCCCCAATTACTTTCGTACTCGAACATTCGCAGCATCGCAAATGCCGAGTAATACGCGAGAGTTATCAGAAAAGCGTCGAGAAACACCTCGAATATGCGGCGCTTGTGCGTCATGTCGAGCAGGAAGGCATATGCCGCGTTGCCCTCGGCGGCACGATGCTCTTCGTCGGCCTCATAGACCTTTACGTTCGAAAGATAAACGCCGATGATCACGAGCACGACAATAAAAATGCCGATGAGCGCGAAGCTTTTGGCCGGCCCTATCTTTCCGACCAGCAATGACAATGTTCCCGCTGCGACCGCAAAAGCGTATAGCATCAAGACCGCGGAGCGTTCGGACAATCCGAGTGCGACCAGCCTGTGCGAGGTGTGATCGCGGCCGCCCTGCGACGCCTTGCGGCCCCACAACTTTCGAATGACTGTCACAAACGTCGTGTCAAAGATCGGGACAAAAAGGATCAGAACGGGCACAGCCAAAATGGCAAAGATCCCACGCGAACGCCCGCCCACTTGATTCAAAAGCACCGAGCCCGACAACAGAAACCCCACAAACATCGACCCGCAGTCGCCCATAAAGATCGATGCCGGATTGAAATTGAAAACAAGAAAGCCGAGCAGCGAGCCGATGAGGGTGCTTATCAAAAGCAGCTCGGTAGTGAGCCCGTTGGCCCAAAAATTGAGCGCCAGTGACATCGAGGCGATAGCCGCTATTCCGGCAGCGAGCCCGTCCATGTTATCGAGAAGGTTGATGGCGTTCGTTATGCCGACCACCCAAAAGACCGTCAGCCAGATATCGACGACCTCAAATCCGGTGAGCGGCAGTTTTAGGCCCGACAGGACGAGGACACCCGCGCCTATCAGTTGCCCGATGAGCTTTTGATAGGGCCTTATGCTGAAAATGTCGTCGATGAGCCCGACCAGGAACAGGAATGTGCTGCCGCCGAAAACGATGAGCGATTTATTCAGTGCGCGAGCCGTGTCCGGCCCAAGAGAGTCAGCATTCCCAAGAATGTTAGGAAAGTCGTGGCTGGCCGGAACAAAAGCAAAATAGGCTATGGCTGTTGCGAGAAAGATCGCGACGCCGCCCAGCATGGCGGTCGGCTTCTTGTGCCAGCGGTCGGATTTTGGCTTTGCGACGTAGCCGAATTTCCCGGCAAACGCGCGCACGGCAAGCGTCAGCAAAACGGACAAAACTGCCGCGGAAGCTCCGACAAAGATCGGGTTTGAGATGATGCCTTGCATCGGCGATTCAGCCCATTATCGCAGAAAATCAGGCGTTTTTCGCATCAAAGGCCGAAATACGCTTCGCGTGCTGAGTTAGGAGCATTTGGTAGACGTCGGAAATGTCGGCGACCATTTTTTCCGCACGGAAATTGGGGTCGACGTGGCGGCGGCCATTCTCGCCGAATGTTCGGCGCAGGTCGGCATCTTGCAACAGGTGGACAATGCGGTCAGCGAGGTCCTTTGAATCGAAAGCCTCGACAAGATAACCGGTCTTGCCGCTTATCACGACCTCAGGCGCGCCGTCGATGTCGAACGAGATACACGGCTTGCCCATCGCCAGTGCCTGCGGCAGGACACGCGCAAGGCCTTCGCGCAACGAAGTGTGGACGACCACATCCATCGCCGAGATCATCTCGGGAATTCGCGTTCGGTCGACAAGGCCCGCGAAGACAAAATTATCGAGAATGCCGTATCCTTTTGCCCGTTCCTGCAAATGCTCGAGCAAAATGCCGTCGCCGATGAGAAAGAACCGGACATTCGGCACACGCTGGACGATCTCGGGCGCCGCGTCCATCAACTGATCGTGGCCTTTTAATGGAAACAGGCGCGCTACCTTGCCGACGACCGGCGCGTCGAGCGGTATGCCGAATTCTTCTTTGACTTTTGCTGCGTCGAATTTTGCGTTGAGGAACCAATCCAGTTCCATTCCGCTATAGATCGTACGAAACTTCTCAAGTGGTGCGATCCGGGCGGCGATCGCCTTTTGCGAGATGATATCCGACACGCTGATGTAAAAATCGGTTACGGGAGCACATATTTTCTTGGCCAGCCACCATGCGCGATTGACGATCCATGGCTGGTAATCATGAAACACGAGACTATGCAGCGTGTGAACGATGATCGGCGTTCCGGCGAGCCAGGCGGCGAGACGGCCGAGTACGCCGGCCTTTGACGAGTGCGTGTGGACGATATGGTAACGGCCTTTTTTGAGGAGACGATAGAGTTTCCAGAACGCGACGAGATCCGAGAACGGGTTGATGCTCCGTCCCATTTCCGGCAGGACGATCAAATTGCAAGTCTCACGTGCGTGCGACAACAACTCGCCCTCACGGCCGCGGTCGATGCCGCTCACGAGGGTCACATCGTACTCGGGCATCGCGTCGAGGCCGATCACCGACAGCAGTGTGTTCTCCTGCGCACCGCCGACGATCATGCGCGTGATGATGTGCAGAACGCGGATAGGGTTTTCGTGTTTGTATTGCTGCAACGTCAAACGTCGGCGACGATCAGGTAGTCGCGGTCGAGGTGGATGACTTCGTAGTCCGACACACCAGCCGCTTTCAGGATGTCGCGGACCTGCTGCTCGCGGTAAAGAAAAAGCGGCGTTCCTTTAAGCCAGAACCGCAAGCGGCGGACCGGCACCCGCCACTCGATCGCCTTCGGAAAGCTCATTATCATCTTTCCGTCGGTCATCCCGCGCATCGCCGCAATGATCGGTACGGGCTCGTCAATGTAATCAAAAAAACCATTGGCTGTGGCGGCTGAGAACGGCCCTTCGTCGGCGCTGATCGCGTCGGGAAATGCTCCCACGGGAAAGTCACAGCGGCTCGCGAGACCATGCGCCTTCGCCAGTTTCCTTGCGATGTCGATCATGGCGGGAGCAAAGTCCACGCCGACGACCTTCTTAGCGCCTTCCCTGGCGAACGCAATGCAAAACCGGCCCGAACCACAGCCGACGTCGAGGATCTTTTTTCCATCGAACGGCCGCAGCCGTTCGACATTGATCTCGAGACGCTTTTGAACAACGCCGCGCCAATGGTTGTCGATCAGCCGCGCCGCAATGCCCTTTTTCTCATCATAGATCGCGTCAAATCTCGACGCGTCGTCGTCGAAATGATCACGGACCTTGTCGCCCACCCTGTCTGTCATATGAAAATGCGAGCCGCTGGTATCAGTTCGTTATTCCGAGTACCTCGCCCATCGGCGCCATCTTAAAATCATGCAGCAGCTTTTTCAGCCGCCGCTCGGTCGCGCCGAGATTAAAGTAGTGCGTCAACGCGATCCTGCGCGGCACGTCGATGCGCGGGTGTTCGGGGTCGAGCTCCCACGGGTGCAGATAGAATGTCGCGGCGTGCCCCGAACGGTTGAGCGCGCGTATCGCCTGCTTCGTTACCTGATACGGATAAATGCGAAAGTACGCACCGCCCGAGACCGGCATCGTAAAGCCAGGCAGCTTGAGCGTCGAGACCGGGAACTCGGTGAATTCAAAACCGTTGCGCGCGATCTTGTACGGAAATCGCGGCGCGTCGGCGATGCCGTATCGATAATTCAGCACCGGAAAAATACTTGAATCGAACTTGATGCCGAGCTCGCCCAGTATGTCGAGCGCCCACAGCGAATCTTTTGTTATCGAGAAGAACGGCGCGCGGTGGCCGAGCACTTTTTTGCCCGTAAGGCCCTCGAGAAAGCCGATCGCACGGGTCAATTCTTCCCTGAAGATCTCAGGCTTCTGCGTGTATATCAGCGTGTGCGAAAAGCCGTGCGTCCCGATCTCATGCCCCGCGGCCTCGACTCGTTTTACCAACTCCGGATGCTTCTCGGCCACATAACCGAGCATAAAGAACGTTGCCCGCGCATCAGCCTCGTCCAGTATCTGCAGCAGCTTCTCGCCCACAGCCTCGATCCGGTCTTCGAACTTGTCCCACTCGGAATACGGTATCTCGAGGCCCTGGTACCAGTCCTCAAAATCGACCGTCAGTGCGTTTGTGATCGGAGCGTTTGCCATGGCAAAAAATGGTAACCGGCGAACCGGCCGCGCCTCGCGGTCTTTCACGCGAGCGGCGGCAGGTCATTCGAAAGTGCGGGGAAATCGATGCCGGTTACCAAACTGTTACGGATATTTTATCATCAAAACGCATTCCGGCGTCTATAGCTTCTTTTGGCCGACGGCGGTCCAGAACGAGGTCGTGCTGAACTCGATGTTCTCAAGGCCGCATCGCTCCATCATCGCCTGGATCTCGTCTTTCGAAAATCGCTTCTCGAGCCGCGTGCCAAATCGGTCCAGCGCATCATTCCGCATGACATAAAAACTGTTGTTGCGATACTGCGAGAGCGGAAAATTCAAAACATTGGCGCCGAGCTTTTCCGCGGCCAACGCCGTGCGAGCCAGCGGAAAATATACTGCCGCGGCAAACACCTGGCTGAGTGCGTACCGAACCGAATTCGGAAGACGGCAGATGACCTGTCGAGCCGCGTCGCTCGTTCGCCACAGCGCGCGGAACCATGCGGGACGATTGTCGAAATTGTAATAGAGGTACACCAGGAACGGCGCGCCGGGTTTTAATTTGGCGACGCAGTTGCGCATTCCGGCCTCGGTGTCGGGAATGTGATGCAGCACGCCGAGCGAGTAACCAAAATCGCAGGAATCATTTTCCAGCGGAATGTTGTCCGCACCGG
>Ga0163161_10001934_pt1 | contig 15111 bp, 12 predicted proteins | sample S45metaG_FD_129847 | JGI IMG/M metagenome (GOLD analysis project Ga0163161, IMG submission 129847) | Switchgrass rhizosphere microbial communities from Kellogg Biological Station, Michigan, USA - S4-5 metaG | ecosystem: Host-associated > Plants > Roots > Rhizosphere > Soil | place: USA... | reverse complement strand
TAAGCCAGTACAATCTCTGATTAAGCTCTTCCATACCAGTAAAAAAACAGAAAAATCAGCCATCCAACTACCTGATTATGGCTGAAACGATGATAAGCAACATCTCTCCGGTTACCCTCATCTATGAATCAACAGCATATGGGCCATCGGCCAAATCGATTATTGGTATCCTTTCCTCAAGCACCTCCGAAACTATTGTATAACTCAATTACCTTCCTTTGTAACCTCATAATCTCCTTTGCCTGCTCGGCATTTACCCTGACAAACAGCTCCAAAACATTCTTCAGTTCAGTGTGATCGGAGCTTCCATCCTTCTTCAAAAGATCATGTAATTCAATATCCAGGACATTTGTAATCTCTGCCAAACGCCAGAGCGGTAATTCGGTCATTCCACGTTCAAGTTTTCTAAAGTCGCCTGGGTTCATTTGTAATTTCTCACAGATTTCCGGTTCGGTAAATCCTGCCTGGATGCGCAGAGATTTCAATTTCTGTCCAACAATCTGAGTGATAGGGAAGCTTAACATACAAGGATTTATTGAATAATAGCACTGCAAATTTACTATACTATCAAAAAATGTTATTAATAACTAATAAATTTCACACTCATAGGTGTTCCGACGCATCTTAATTCACACAACCTATAGTTGTCACCCTATACATTGAAATATTTCGTGTATGTAGTAAAAAATCCACTCCATATTATCATTCCATTTTTTCCATAATTTCTTATCTTAGAAAGATGAAACGATCTTTAGCAGATTTACAGGCCGCACAAGCTGAGAATTTCAGATTACAGGAGGAACTGTTTATCGAGGTTGAAAAATATTATTTATCAGGAAAACAGTACTCTCTGGAATTTTTCAAATTGCAGCGGGAATGGATAGCGGCAATGAAGAAATCGGCACAAGGCACTCAGGACCTGATCAACCATCATCAGCAGGTTTACGTTGAACCTGCTCTCAAAGATGCCAATCACCATATCAGAACACAACATGCTGGCTCAGACCGGTAACATGAGCTTCAAAGAACAACGAAACTAATTAAAAGACCTCCGGAATGCCAATGGCGATAAATTCGTTTTCGCCCTGAATAACTTGGTAAACGACGAGGGATGTCCAAACCCCAACTCATAAGCCACTTCACTTACTGATAAAGCAGTAGTAGATAGCCTCACTTTCGCTTTCTCAATGATTTTCTGGTGGATCAGGCTCTGTGTGTTCTGCCCTATCACCGCACGCACCATATCACTTAAATAGCGCGGCGATACATTCATTTTTTCAGACAGGTACTGTACTGTTGGTATCCCGCCACTCAGCGATGCACTGCTGTTAAAGTAATCATCTAAAATGTCATCCAGTTTTTGCAGCAGATCGTTATTTACCGCCTTTCTGGTAATGAACTGCCTTTTGTAAAAGCGGTTGGAATAATTGAGCAGCAGTTCGATCTGGGAAATGATCACATCCTGACTAAAATCATCAATCCTGCTGTTCAGCTCTTCCTCAATATTCTTGAAGATCGAGATGATCGTAGTGCTTTCTTTCTCCGAAAGGTGAAGCGCTTCATTTGCAGCATAGGAGAAGAAACCATATTGTTTGATTGTTTTTGCTATCGGATAACCCAGAAAGAAATCCGGATGCACGAGTAAGGTGTACATGGAACATGTCTGATCGAACTCAGTGCTACAGTTGGCAAGCAGCTGATTGGGGGCAGCAAATAACATCCCTCCTTCTGTAAAGTCATAATAACCCTGCCCGTACTTCACCCTGCTACCCAGACCAGGCTCAAAAGCAATACGATAGAAATTTGGGACGGTAGCACCGCTCAGATTATTTATAGGGATCATCACCGGCCGGCTGGTGCCATCAATCAGGCTGATCAGCGGATGTACCGGTGAAGGTAAACCATGATATTTATGGACATCGGCCAGTGACACTGGCTGCACATCAACAGCTGGTTTCTTTTTCATTCGAATGATAGGTTATCGGGTGGCAATAACACCTATGGAAATTACTCACAAAGTCTGTGAATGATCCACATAGGTGTTAGAACTATAAAATTAAAGATTAAGCTGCAATTGATACCATATGAATATAAAATATGACTTTATTTACCATGGATATGGCCCTTCAGATCCTGTAAAGATGGTTGCCGGATCATTTTGTCCCAAAGCGGCACGTACAATATTGCGTGAACCATCTTCAATACTATCTGTACCCTGGAAGTTATTCATCGCCGTCGCCGTAAAGCCCGGGCTCGCAGCTTCTACCCTAATGTTTGTAGATTCCAGATCGATGGCCAAAGATAAGGTAATGGCATTCAGCGCTGTCTTCGATGCGCCATAGACCACGCCAAATCCTCCGCGGAACGGAAATTCAGGATCAGAGTTCAATGTCAGAGAACCCATACCGCTGGATACGTTGACGATCCTGGCTGAAGGTGCCTGGCGAAGCAATGGAAGAAAAGCCTGGGTAACGGCCAGTACGCCGAAAACATTGGTTTCCCATACTGCACGTACCTCATCGAGAGATGCTGCAACAGCAGTACCAGAAGACATAATTTCTTCCAGTGATCTGTCAGGTGATCCGGCATGAGCAATACCTGCGTTGTTCACCAATAAGTCCAATCTGCCGAATTGTTCAGCTACATGCGCTGCTGCTGCAGAGATAGATGCCTGATCCGTTACATCAATAGCAATACCAAAGGCATTTTCACCAATTTCAGCGACCGCTTCTTTAGCGTTTTCCAGTTTACGTGATCCCACCAAAACGATGAACCCTTCTTTTGATAATTCTTTAGCCACCTGAAGGCCTATGCTACGGTTTGCACCTGTAATCAATGCTACTTTTTTTTCCTGTATGGCTGCTGGGCTGGCAGCGCTTGTTTCCTTTTCGTTAGTCATAACCAATTGTTTGTGTTAATTACCAGGTCAAAGGTCATCTATGGCAGAATAATATAATTTGCCAAATTGCCGGAATACTTTGCTGAATTGAGTTTCCTCGAATCAGGATGCAAACCAGGCCAGCTGAAATACAATATAAATAAAATTTGCGAAACCGAATAGTTGCACATATATTTGCAACCGAACAGTTTCATATAAAAATTTAAATTGATGAGAAGGGATATCTTTCAGGCCATCGCTGATCCAACAAGAAGGGCAATTATTGCTTTGATCGCTGTACAGGCAATGACGCCTAATGCCATTGCCGAACACTTTGACTCTACACGGCAAGCGGTGTCAAAACACTTAAAAATCCTCATTGAATGTGAACTGATTAAGCAGGAACCTCAGGGCAGAGAAATTTATTATTCCCTTGAAGTTGAAAAGATGAAGGAGATAGATGAATGGTTGCTGCAGTTTAGGGCAATCTGGGAAAAAAGCTTTAACCAGCTGGATGGGCTGCTGGCGGTCATGAAAACTCAAACTGAAAAATAGAAATTATGGAAACAAACCTATTATTTGAATTTACTGTCAACAAACCTGAAAAAACAGTACACATCACCAGAGAATTTGACGCAGACCTTCCATTGGTGTGGGATGCATTTACAAAAAAAGAACTGCTGGATCAGTGGGTAGCACCCAAACCCTGGACGGCCAGAACCAAATACATGAACTTCGAAGTAGGAGGACGCAGGTTTTACGCTATGGTAAGCCCTGAAGGAATGGAAAAGTGGTCGGTACAGGAATACACTTCTATCACACCTAAAACTAACTTTAAGATGTATAATACTTTTGCAGATGCAGAAGAAAACAAAGAAATGCCAGGTTCAGCCTGGGACTATGTATTCACTGAGCAAAATGGTGTGACCAAAGTGAGTATCACCATCTTTAACGACTCACTTAGCCGTATGGAAAAGATGATTGAAATGGGCTTTGAACAAGGCTTTAAGATGAGTATCGATCACCTCGATAACTTACTGTCCACATTATCGCAGAAATAATTTTATCTGAAAGGTGGCCAACTGTTTTCATCCAATTGGCCACCTGTTCGGCAATAATTTGATCATCAAACAATACAGGTGGTTTCTAGCTGCTCACCTGCATGTTGGCTGGTTTTTCTGGTCAAACCCAATTGCCCCTTTGTCCACTACCTCCAATTCCACATCATTTGGTATCATCAGTATATTGCCGGGCAGCAGGGCCAGCTCTTCAACTTTATCAGTATCCTGGATTTTGGGTCAGGTTTTTATTCAGGTCTCTTTCAGACTGCGGAATCGGCCAAAGTTCATTTCGCCCGGTTACAAACTGACGCTTCTTGTAGATATAATATCCATTAGCGTTAACAGGGTAATCTTTATAATTTGAAGGATCATTAGTGAGTTTCATTCCGGTAAACTGCTGGTTATTTTCGGAACCTATAATGCCCCATCTCAAACAGTCAAAATACCGGATGCCTTCAAAGGCAAACTCTGTACGGCGTTCTCTTCTTACGATCGTTCTGAGGGCATTCACATCAGTGGTGGTTACAGGCGGCATATGAACGGCATCCCTGCCCCTAACTTTATTGATCGTCGCATCTAAAAGCGCCTGATCAATACCTGTACCGCCTTCAAGTTTTGCTTCCAGGTAACCCAGCAGTACTTCAGCGTATCTGATCAGCGGAAAATTATTACCATTATTATTCGTACTTGCCACGGCAGGATCATCTTCAAGGAATTTGTAGATCGCGTAGCCGCTCCATACTCCCGGATACTGGTTAAGCCTGTCCGGCAGGTTTGTACCTGGCTTTGCAGAATATACTTTCCCTCTGAAGGTGCTGCGGTCAGAGATCATGATCGTAAAATCCAGCCTCGGGTCCCGGTTGTTATAGGGATTGTTTTTGTCAAACAAGGGTGATGCTGTTATGGTATTTCCATCCACGCATTCATAGCTTTCTGCCAATTCATTAAATGGGGAATACTGGTGCCATCCGCCCCAGGTTTCCGGAGTGAGGTATTGCAGTAAGGAATGATTATAGGTATCACGGATATACTGCATAGACATAATAATTTCCCGGCTGCTCTCCCCCGCATTCAAAAAGAGTTCACGATATCGGGGATCGATGGCATAGTAACCAAAATCAATGATCTTCTTATAGCTCTCTGCTGCATCAGCCCATTTCTTCTGCGCAAGCTGTAACCTGCCCAGAATGGCAAGTGCAGAAGCCGATGTCATGTGGCCCAGGCGGTCGCTGGATACAGACACCGGAAGTACAGCCGCGGCAGACTTGAGCTCGGTTTCACAAAACGCCCATACCTCAGTTTTCGGATTTCTGGATACCGAATTTGCCTGGTCTACAGTAAGAAGCTGCAATACGAGGGGGACATCACCAAAATAGAGTGCAAGGTTGAAATAGTTGTAAGCCCTGATGGTTTTCACTTCAGCAATCATCACATTCTTTTGGGCATCATCCATTGCGACGGCGCCAATATGACTCAAAAAATTATTGCAGCGGCCTATCTGCACATAAGCCTGCGAATAGTAGGAGCCGACAAAAGAATATGCCGAATTGAGGGTGCCGTCGGTAAAATGATCAGGAATAGATTCTTTTTCTGATCCGTTGCCTGCCATTAAATCAAGGTTGACCATGGAAGTGCCCGCCCAGAAATTATATCCCGTATAACCTGCACCGCTATCATAAACACCATTCAGGGCAAGCGTGGCATCTTTAGCTGTGTTCCAGAAGGTAGCATCAGAAATGGTTGACAGCGGTTGCGTATCCAGGAGATTTTTCCTGCAGCCGGTAGCCACACCCATCATAGTGATGAAAAGGATAAGTATTAATTTGTTTGTATGATGATTTTTCATGTGATTTTTTTTGATGATGATGAGTTGTCCGCAATTAAAGTTTCACGTTGATACCAAAAGTGTAAATAGCTGTCAGCGGATAAAAATTGGGTGAATCTCCTGAGCTCTGGCTATTCTCAGGGTCCCATCCCTTGTAAAAATCATTGATGCTGAACAGATTTTGTCCACCGGCAAAAATTCTTACTTTCTCCAGGCTTATTTTTTTGGTCAGTCCTGCTGGAAGGGTATATCCTACCTGCACATTTTTTAATCTGACAAATGTGCCCGACCTGTTCCAGTAGGAATTTGTCTGAACATTGGAACTGCCCTGGCTCAGGTTAGTGATCCGCGGATAGGCCGCATTCCGGTCCGGATTTTCAGGCGTCCAGGCATTATCATATTGCCATTGCTGGATATTGCCCCCGTTGTAATAAGCATAAGCCTGATAAGAACCCATTTGCACTGTATATCCCCCAAGTCCGGAGAAAAGGACCGACAAATCAAATCCCTTATAGCCTGCGCTGAGGTTTAAACCAAAATTGGTTTTAGGATTGGTATTTCCAATGATGGTTCGGTCATACGTGGCATCCACTTTTCCATCCGGCACACCGTTAGGGCCGCTGATGTCTTTAAACCTGATCGTTCCGGGCACACCAGGGCTGGGCTGTGTAGGATAAGCGGAAACATCTGCGGCATCCACAAAAAGGCCGTCAGCCACATACCCATAGATAGGGTTCAAGGGGCTTCCCAAAAAGAAGTTGGGGATCACACTTTGAAGATCCCCGGCAATTTTAATCACCTTTTGATTATTGCAGGAGAAGTTTGGAGATATACCAAACCTTACATTGCCGATGGTATTGTTATAAGCCAGGCTAACTTCGACCCCCCTGTTTTGGATTGACCCTGCATTGAGTGTTGGCGCACTTAGCCCCAAAGTACCTGAAACAGGAACCTGGTAGAGAATGTCTTTAGCTGTTCTGTCATAAACATCGACCGTACCACTAAGTTTACCTTTAAATAGTCCAAAGTCTAAACCCAGATTTGCTGTGGTGGTGGTTTCCCACTTGATGTCTGCATTGGCAGCAGCAATGACCGCCGCTCCGGGAGCTATCGTCCCGCCAAAATTGTATTTGGTATTGGTGCTGATGTTGTATTGATAGGGATAGTTGGAAATGTTGGCATTACCCAGTGACCCATAGGAGGCACGGATCTTTAATTCGCTGATCCACGACAGGCTTTCCCTGATGAAGTTTTCTTCAGAGAGCCTCCAGCCCAGTGATACTGCCGGGAAAATGCCATACCGGTTTTTAGGTGCAAATCTCGAAGACCCGTCATAACGGATATTTGCTTCAAATAAATATTTACCGGCGAAGTCATAATTCAAACGCGAAAAGAAAGAGCGGAAAGCATATTCATTTGCATAACCTGAATTTTGCTGGTTGGTGGTTGCTCCGGCATCCAGCTGATACAGTAGATTATTTGGAAAATTATCGCGGTAAGCTTCAGAATAATTATCCCGGTGGGCCTCCTGCTGGTAACCGCCTAACAGGGTAAAATTATTTTTATCGATGCTCAGGTTATATTTCAGCAGCATATTTAGCGTCACTTCATTGCCATCGATGTTCTTTATGCGAAGATTATTAGGGCCGACATACGTATTGCGGTCAAGATTTACATCTGCGATATAAGTGGTGTTTACGCTGGTATAATAATGATATCCTGCCGTACCGCTCAGGCTTAGCCCTTTAATGATGTCCAGCGATAAAGTGGAATTGCCATAAAAGTTTTTAGCCCTCAGCGCATCGAAACTCTGGCTGGCGAGCCATCCTTCAGGTGAATAGAAATCCTGATGGCCAAATGTTCCGTCAGATTTTAAACCGGCGTAAGTATTGGGTTCCCTCACCGCATATCCAATGATCCCGCCAATTCCCGAAGCGTTGGACTGAGGTTGTGTTTGCGCCTGTGAAAAACCCAGTATGCTTGTTTTCAGGTTCAGTTTATCATTGATCCTGGTATCAATGTTGGCCTGGATATCATATCTCTTGTTATTGGTTTTGGCTGTAAGGCCATCCTGGTCCCTGTAACTTCCTGACAGGTAATACAGGTTTTTGCCTTCGCCACCAGAGACATTTACATTATGATATTGCTGAAAGCCCGATCCGGTATTGAGCAGATCTTTGAGATGGGATACATTGGGATAATTGTCCGGATCAGTCCCGCTTTTGTATTTGGCGACTTCAGTGGCACTTGCACCCGTTGCTTCAGCATAAGTCCAGGAGTCCACAAACTGCGGGAGGCTGGTTATTTTTTGCCATCCGATATAGTTATTGTAGCTAATGGATACTTTTCCGCTTTGCCCTCTTTTGGTCGTAATCAAAATGACGCCATTGGCTGCCCTGTTACCGTATATTGCCGCTGATGCAGCATCTTTCAGGACGGTCATACTGGCAATGTTATCCGGCGCCACATCATCGAGCGAACCGGCAATACCATCAATTAGGATCAGTGGGTTACTTCCGGAGTTAAAGGTCCCCACGCCCCTGATAATTACACTGGCCCCGTCACTGCCCGGGCGCCCACCGCCCTGCTGCACCTGCACACCCGGTGCCAGTCCTGACAATGCCTGCGATGCCTGCGTAATGGGACGGTTATCAAGGTCTTTCGATGAAACAGTGGTCAGCGCACCGGTGAGGTTTACTTTTTTCTGTACACCATAACCAACAACAACAACCTCGTTCAGTCTTTTATCATCCTCGGTAAGAGATATACTAATGTCTGCCCGGCCGGTGATCCCGACCTCGCGGCTAATGTATCCTATCGAAGTAACAATTAAGGTGCCTGCATCATCAGGAACGCTGATGCGGTAGTTTCCGCTCTTATCGGTAAGTGTTGAAATATCTGTACCGCTAAATTTAACACCTGCTCCTGCAATTGGCTGGCCTTTGCTATCCGTGACGGTACCGCTGATTACTTTCTGAGCCTGGACGACAGCCGATGGTCCAAATGCTGATACAGCCGCAATATGGGCCGCTGATTGCCGGGGAAATAAAAGGAAGGTCAATGCTAATGTGCCGGATACCATAACGGAGGTATGGATCTTCAGAAACCTGATCAGGTAACAATTTCTCATAAGATTATATTTGGTTGATAAGTCAGAGGTCCAAATTAAGGAGTCCTGCAGTTGCAAAGTTGATGCAAACAGACTTTCTTTTACAGGAATCCTACCTGGAACTCAACAGGGCGATGATATTCCGTTTGATCACATGTACTTTATCAAACCAGGGTTCAGGATTGCATGGTCTGATTTTGCCTGCGGTATTCTTTCGGGCTCAGACCAGTTATTTTTTTGAACATCTTGCAGAAATACTGCTGACTGTCAAATCCGGTAAGTTCTGCAATCCCGCCGTACTGGATATTGGTGGTGATGATGAGGTACTGGGCACGTTCAATACGTTGTTCTACAATATAGACCACCGGGCTTTTACCGGTATACCGCTGGAACAAACGCGAAAAGTAATCGGTATTCAGATTTGCACGTGAAGCCAGCTCACTGACCTTTAAGGAACTGCCGATGTTGATCTGAATGTAACTGATGGCAGCCATCACCACAGAAGGAATAGCGGAAACAGGGCCGCGCTTAAAACGCTCAGATTTCATAAAGCGGGAAAGAATCTGTAAAAGGATGCCCTGGGTTTCAAATTGTGCTGCGCTGCTTTGCAGCTCATTCAGTTTGGTATATTCCTTATAATACACTTCCTTCTCATATACTTTGGGATTATCAGAACGGTTGATGCCCCTTCCTGGATTGATTGCAAGCAACCTTTTGAAGTTCAGAACATCAGCTTCCACTGCAGGAAATTGCAATACCTCGCGGCAATGTCCAAATAGAGATATACCGTCCGGCGATTCTTCAAAAAACTGCACAAAATACTGGCCCATAACGCCGTCACAATGCAGATCGCACAACGTGAAGCTGGGCACCAGATAAAGGTTGCCGGGAATGAGCATAGTTGTTCCAAGTGGACTATTGATATAGCCTTCGCCTGAATCAATATAATATAAACGATAGTACGGACTGATGACATTACTGAAATTCCATCTGTCACCCAGTTTAACATAATCTGCATTCAGCAGGTGAAAAGTATATTTAATAAATTTCATCAGTGTTTTTGTTTATAGGTATTCATCCTGCACTGAACTTCAAAAAAGCTATGCTAACTGATCCTTAATGGCACAGCATGTTCTGGTAGTGCAATGTTCGCAGGAAAGGTCACCACAAGCCCTTCCGGTGTCCTGCTAAATTCCAGTGGCTGCTGGTTGGCTACCAAAACCACCTTATTGATCACTGCGGGATACAGGTCACTGCCCTGTGCCAGGCTTCTGATCAGTACGGAAGGGCTTGCCGGCCTGGCCATTACTGTGGCATAAAGTGCATCTCCCTTGATGACAAATCTGATATCTTCTGCACTGAAGGGCTTTCCTTTCCCCTCATTAAAGCCCTGCGCCGAGAGTGCAGCTGCAGCAGCCTGAGCCGGGCCCTCACCAAAGATTTTCCAGGGCCTTGTCTGATAAATACTCTCTCCGTTCTGCCGCATCCACTGCCCGATTTCATCTACAATCCCTCTTTCTATTTCATCCATTGTCCCATCTCCCCTCAAAGGAATGTTGAGCATCAGGTTGCCATTCTTACTGACCACATCAACCAGTGTATGGACCACAGAACGGGCAGTTTTATATCTTTTGTTATCGTAAATTTCCCTGCTGTAATGCCAGTCGCCGATACACGTATCAGTTTGCCATGGAAGGGGCTCTATCGCATTGCTCTGTCCCCGTTCAATATCCCAAACCATTGCTTTTCGCTGTTGCTCATCCAGTATCTTTCCGGTGATCACTGCCTGTAAACTTCCCTTATCTCTGATACTTTTGTTATACATGTGCGCAGCAATACGTAATCCTGCATCATTGATGGGCCACAGCGGAAGCTGCGAATCGTCAAAATACACCATATCAGGGCCATATTTATCAATTAACTCAATGGTCCTCTTATAGAATTTTTCGATATATGCCGCATCTGGCATGCTCACACCATTTCCCCAATGCCATTGCTGATGGATCATTCCATCATCAAGGCTGTTTTTGCTCATCGGGTGATGCTGTTCATATAATTCCTGCGGATCAAGCCCATCCCACCATTGGCCTTTCCCCTCTGACTTCGTTAAACGCCCATCATAAGGTACCCCGGCAAGCGGCCCCGAACGGTCAGATCGCTGTGCCGTCTCCATCCAGCTCCAGGTATGGGCAGCATGTACGCTGACACCAAAATGGAGCCCCCGCGCCCTTGCAGCATCCGACCATCCCTTTACAATATCTTTTTTTGGGCCTAGCCGCGTAGAATTCCATTTCTTCTGGTAAGTGCTCTCATAGAGATCAAAATTATCATGATGATTTGCCAGTGCCATAAAATATTTGGCCCCGGTGTGCTGATACAAATCTACTATGGCCTGTGGGTCCCACTTTTCAGCTTTCCAGGTATGGATCACATCCTTAAAACCGAACTTTGATGGATGACCATATTTTTTAAGGTGGTATTTATACTGAGCAGAGCCTTCCATATACATATGACGTGCATACCAGTCGCCTGCTTCGGGCTGACATTGCGGCCCCCAGTGTGCCCACATACCAAATTTAGCATCACGGAACCAATCCGGCACCTGATAGCCACTCAGTGATTCCCAGTTTGGCTGAAATGGTGGTTTCAATGTAGGCCTTATACCCGGAGCCATGCTCTTTTCAGCCCATGAAGCGCTTGCCATATTGCCGGTGAATAATGCCGGCGCCACAATTGCCAGGTTTTTTAGGAGTGTTCTTCTGTTCATAGCTCAATTATTTGGTTGCTTAGCTGATTATTGTAAATGTATGCAGGACAATTGAAAAAAACATTGTCCCATGCCGATGATCTTTTGCACAAAACCTACATCTGCAGTCTACATCACCAGCTTCATATGCTATTTAAGTTCATTATTTTTTAGCACTATAAATACCAATTTCCGCAATTACTATCCCATTTCCCTCTACGCTTCTCTGTCCGGTAAATCTAAAATACCTGGCAGTCAGTGCATTTTTCAGTTCAACATGCTGTACAATTGGATTGGCACGGATATTTGAAAACTCTCCGGCAGCAACTGGTTTCCAGTCTTTACCATCGGTGCTGACTTCAAAGCTATACTGATCAACTGTGCCTGCTAATTTCTTATCCTGACGCGGCAGATACGTAAAGGCACTCATGCGCGTCATTTTACCAAGGTCTACAGTCAAGCTACCAGCTTTGAACTTTACTGATGAATCGGTATCCAGGGTATTCCAAAAACTGGATGGGTCCTCATCTATGGCATGATAGGGATGTATACCTGATGAATCGGCCAGTACTTTCCACTGCAATTTACTTACTTCGAAGGTTGCTGTAGCGCTTTCGCCCACTTTGCCCTCTTCCAGGGCTACGGCTTTTACTACCCCGCCTTCAGGCAGATAAAATGGTGCAACATAGGACGGGCTTGATGAACTGGCTGCTACCCCGTTTGTGGTATAGTGCAGACCGGCAACCGGCGTCAGGGTAGTAATGCTGACCATGCCTTTGGTATCTCTTACGATCTTTGGGGGACTGAGATGCACCGGTTCTTTAAAAAGCCCAAAATCACTTAGGGCGATACATACCGGCGATTGGGTAATGCGTAGCCTTACCTTACTGGTCTTAACGGTTTTAGCCAACCTGATCAGCCTGTTTGAACCTATACTGGTGGCAGACGCAATCTTTTCCCATTTGCCGCCTGTAAAAGCATCTATTTCAAATGATTCGATACGCTGACCGAGTTTTATATTTTCTCTCAGCCGTATCACATTGAACTCTTTAAGGCCGGATAATTTTACCGTTAAGGATGGTGTATGAACAGTATTGTCTGTACTCCAGTAACTGTAGCGGTCAGCATCTGTCAACAGCGCAGGCCCGTACAGCCTGGGATTGCCGCCTCTGATGTTACTCGCCGCGAAGACAGCATTTTTAGCCAGGTTGGTTTTAAATGTTTCTTTAAGTATCTGCCCAAACTCCTTGAGAGATGACACATCTCCGGCATCCAAAAGGCCATCCCTGTTTGGTGAAAGGCCAAGATCAAGGTTGGCACCCCTGCCTACGCTTTTATAGTAAAGGTCCAGCAGCGTATAAGGCGATTTCACCTGATCGTTCTGACTGGCGTGGTAAAACCAGCCCGGTCTCAGCGGCACGTCACATTCCGCAGGCATCCAGTACTTGCCGTTTCTGGTACCCTCTGTGGCTTCAAGATAATTTGAATAGCCATTGGAAGGAACTTTATCTTTGTCAGGAGCAGTCGGAGAATAAGTTGCCCAGGATGTCTCCCCGGCATGGCCTTCTTCATTTCCTACCCAGCGCACGTCTGGCCCCACATCGCCAAACAGGTTGGCCATTGGCTGCATCTTACGGGTAATTTCCCAGTTCAGCGGCCAGCCATAGTACGTAGTCCTGTCAATCATTCTGGGTTCATTGGCACCACCGTAATATCCATCTCCCCCGTTCGCCCCATCATGCCATGACATAAATAGCGGGCCATAATTTGAATACAGTTCCCTCAACTGATTTCTATACATCTCTACATAGGCTGGTTTGCCGTAAAAGCCAGAATTTCTGTCCCATGGTGAACAGTAAAAGCCCAGCTGCATTTTTAACTTCTCACAGGCCAGCTGGTATTCTTTTACCATATCACCTTTACCGTTTTTCCAGCTCGTATGGCTGATATTGTGCGCGGTAGTTTTGCTGGGCCAGATGCAAAGGCCATCATGGTGTTTTGCAACCACAACTATACCTTTAAAGCCACCGGCTTTTGCTGCGCCCACAATCTGCATCGCATCAAATTTTGTAGGGTTCACAATCTTTGGATCTTCGTTACCAAATCCCCATTCTTTATCCGTATAGGTGTCTACACCAAAATGTATGATGCAGTACATTTCCACTTCATGCCAGTTCAGTTGCCTGGCCGAGGGCAGGGCACCGTATGGTTGTGGGGCCGCCTGTCCAAAGCAGCAGTTAATAAAAATGATGGTATTCAGGACAAATAGTATAATGCTTTTCATGGATTGAAATATGATCTGTTGAGCAATTGTTGAGGTAATAATTTATCTTCAGGACGTACTAACTGAGTTGCAAAGCTGAAATTTCTGCCCAGAACTCCCGGTGGATTTTCTTGTTGACGAGCTGCAGGTTAGTGATAACTTTTTCCGGCTTTGTGGCATTGAGCGCTAAACTTCTGATTCCGTATATCTGCCTGGAAAAAACTGCACATGCCTCTTCAGGGAGGATATTATATTTGTTGCAGATAGAAAAAAAAGACTTTCGCCATAAGAGTAAAGCAGCGCCCTGCTCATCTTCAGCATCAATTTTCTGGTAATTGTAAAACTCCCCTCCGGTTAAAAAACCACCATTGAATATCGCTGAATTGATTACGGGAATATTCTGGTCTCCAAGTTGGCGGACAAAATCAAACAGCTCAGCCGAATGCGAGTGAATAGTCAGGGAATTGGCTATCATTACATAGTCAAGCTTCACAAAAAGTGACACCATCTGAATGATTCTCCAATCCCTGGCCCCGATTCCGATATGTTTGACGAGACCATTTTTTTTGAGATCACCGAGCGCTTCATACGCAGCCAGAATATCATGAAATCTTTTCACATAGTCATTTGGGCCATCGGCAGCATTCAGATACTCATCGGGGTCATGAACAGATACATAGTCGGCATGATAGTCGCCCAGCAGGCGCTCAGCCTGATAAAAACATTCCAGTATCCCCTCATAACTTATTTTCTGTACAGCATCGTATTCCAGCCCGCACCATACCCCTTTTTCAAAAGCAGGCTCTTTTCCTGATAATGGAATACGGAGCCAACCCAGTTTGTTACTGATACGTACATCCTCAGGAGCAACTTTTAGTTCTTTAAGGCATGCCCCCAGGTTTTCAAGCGACATTCCGGCACCATATTTACCTGCAGTATCAAACATCAGGTCATTGCCCATCGCTTTTACACACGCCGCAACGATTTCTTTCTTATGCTCAAATGATGTGCGTTTATATAGGTTTCCCAGACAGCTAGTCCCAAATATCACAGGCGGCAGTTTCTTGTTCATCTTAATATTTTATAACTTTTATAACCCGTATGCTTATCTGGTAAATATAGGCCAGACACTCAGGCCAATAAGGTACAAATGCGACCCTTTTTTATATTATTCCGACCTTTTACCCCTCACAAATAGCAAAAAGCGCCATGGAGCCATGGCGCTTTTA
>Ga0163161_10001931_pt1 | contig 15120 bp, 17 predicted proteins | sample S45metaG_FD_129847 | JGI IMG/M metagenome (GOLD analysis project Ga0163161, IMG submission 129847) | Switchgrass rhizosphere microbial communities from Kellogg Biological Station, Michigan, USA - S4-5 metaG | ecosystem: Host-associated > Plants > Roots > Rhizosphere > Soil | place: USA... | reverse complement strand
TAACGCCGACAACGGAACCAAAACCTGCGATCATCCAGAAAGGTGCGTGCCAGCCAAAATGATTTGCAAGTACAAGACCAATGGGAAGACCCAGAACCTGGCTGGCTGCAAAGGCCATCTGCACAAAGCCCATGACCCGGCCCCGCACCTCCAATTTAAAAAGGTCGCCGATGATGGCAAAACTTACCGAACCTATCACACCCCCAAACAAACCGGTAACAATTCTTGCCATGAGTAAGAAGTGGTAATTGGGAGCAATTGCGCAAAGAAAGGTACCCGCAAGAAAGCCGGTGTAGAAAAACAAGAGAAATTTCTTCCTGTCAAATTTATCGGCGAAGCCGGCTGCCAGCAATCCCGATGCTCCTGCACTAAATGCATATACCGATACCACCAATCCAAACTGTGCAGTTTTAATATGAAGCTTCTCGATCAGCAAAGCACCTAAAGGCGAAAGCACCATGAAATCCAATATGATCGAAAACTGCAGTATGGCCAGCATCGCAATAATAAAAACCTGGTAAGGTGTGAATACTGCCGGCTTCGATGGTTTCGGGGTTGTTGTCATAGTCATGTGAAGTTAATAATAGCTACACAGTCACCTCTACTGTATTTCGGTTAAGAATTATTCCACGTCGGTTAAATTATTTTTTGGGCGGTGAAAGCGGTCTTTAGATCAGGCGTTGATCACATTTTGAATTTCTTCATTTTTATTTCGAAGGTCTATGCCGCCTTCAAGAATAGATTTTAAGTTGCTCATATAAAATGTCCAACCTTTGCCGCATTCAATAAAAAAATATCGTTGTTCAGCTTCATCATCCATAGGCATAGTTTGCTGTAACTCACAAATGATCTCACCACGTTCCTGTTTTATTGTGACTTTGACAACGCATCCTCCCGAAAAGCTGAATTCCAATTCATCTTCTCCATTTGTATAGAGAATTTCCTTTTCTTCCGCAATGGCATCGGAATAGCCGTACCAAAGCCATTTATAACGATCCCCTTTTTGGACTGGTTCATCTTTTCTTCTCAAAGTCCCACCCGCGTCGTTGAATTGGGCCAATCGCAAAAACCAGCTTTCAAGACCTTGCTGCGTTGACCAGGCATTCAAGATCCTCTTCGGATCTGCATCAATGGTTATCCTTTTTGTGAATTGCTTCCAGTTGTATGTTGTCATAAAAATGAAAAAAATAAAATGCTGTTAAATAAATTTACAATTTATATTCTGATCTGTAATTAAGACTACAGTCCTGCCGACAATCTCTTATCTTCGCGGACTTCATGAAAGACATCAACGAAATATTTCCCTTGCTGGACAAGCCAATGAAAATTGCGATCACCACGCATCAAAAACCCGATGCAGATGCCATGGGTTCTTCGCTGGGCCTTTACAATTTCCTGATCCAGTTTGGGCACCAGGTTACTGTCGTTTCACCAACCAATTGGGCAAATTGGGTAAACTGGATGCCGGGCAGTAAGAAAGTGCTGGATTATGAAATGCAAAAGCAAAAGGCGGAAGCTGTGCTTGATGAAGCTGACTGGCTTTTTTGTCTTGATTTTAATCATTATAACCGCACAAAAAACCTGGCTCCGAAATTAGCCTTGCTGAAATGTACAAAGATCCTGATCGATCATCATGAAGAACCCGATGAACAAAGTTTTGATTATGGCTTTAGCGATGCTTCAAGGAGCTCAACTTGTGAATTGATCTATGATTTCATTCTTGCATCGGGTCACAAAAACAAAATAACTCCGGAAGTGGCGGAATGTATTTATGCAGGTGTTGTTGCAGATACCGGTTCGTTTCGTTTTCCCAGTGTGTCGGCAAATGTTCATAGATTAGTGGCCGATCTGAAAGATAAGGGCTTGCTGCATACTCCCGTTCATGAAGCACTGTTTGATAATTTTTTGGAAAATCGCCTTCGGTTTATCGGCAATGTGTTATTGAACAGAATGGAAATATTCTATGAATACAACACGGCCTTGATCGATATCCCAAAATCTGATCTTCTTAAGTATAATATGAAAACAGGCGACACCGAGGGCCTTGTTAATTATCCCATGTCAATACAAGGAATGAAATTAGTTGCATTGGTCATTGACAGGGATGAAGAAAGAAAATGGAGTTTTCGGAGCAAGGGCGATTTTGACTGCAATGCGTTTGCGCGAAAATATTTTGAAGGCGGCGGTCATTTTAATGCATCCGGCGGTCGCAGCAGTGACTCACTGGCTGAAACGGTAAAAAAATTCAAGCAGGCGATGAAAGAAAATGAATCTCTATTACAATAAATATTAATTAAATGAAGTACAATCTTTCTTTGTTATCATTCTTAACGGTAATGATTTTTACAATTGCAGGCTGTGGCAGTTTAGATTATAAGAAAACAAAAAGCGGCTTACTATATAAAATAATCTCTTCGGGGAATTCGAAAAATCCCGTTGCTAAAGAAAATAATTACTTAAAGTTCAACGTGGTTACCAAACTTAACGATTCGGTGATATATAGCAGCTATGGAAAGATGCCGGGATATTCAAAGGTCGGTTCCGCTAAGGAGGCAGATTATTCTCCTGTAGAAATATTCGGAATGTTGAAGAAAGGAGACAGCGCCATTACTGTATCGATGATCGATACCTTTCTGAAAAGGGGTATGGCGAATCAATTGCCACCCGGTGCTAAAAAGGGTGATAGAATGGTCATCACTTTTAAAGTACTTGATGTTTTTACGAATGATAGCGCTATACAAAAAGACTATAATAGCGAAATGGTGAAAGACAAGCCCCGTCAGCAAAAGGAAATGCAGGAGCAAATGGCAATACAAAAAAAACAAATAAAGGAAATGCGTGCAAAGCAGGAAGAGGATTGGCGTAAATCGGGCGAGATCGATAAGGAATTAAAAAATATGGAAAGCTATCTTGCTTCTAAAAAAATTACAGCACAGCAGACTGGCTCGGGAACTTTTGTTGTTATCAAACAACAGGGAACCGGCGCCTCAGTTAAAGATGAAGATACGGTGACTGTGAAATATACCGGCAGAATACTAGCAACTGACAGCGTTTTTCAATCAGACTCGTACACCTTCCCTCTTGGCGAAGCAGCAGTGATCCAGGGATGGGATGAGGGAATTAAATTATTCAAAGTAGGAGGCAAGGGTACAATATATATACCCGGTTTTCTTGCGTATGGAGCAAATGCCAGGCCGCCATTTAGAGCATTTGAAGCTTTGATCTTTGATGTGGAACTTACCAACGCAAGGCTGGCTTCACCAGGCACAAAATAATTTCCCGGGTCTTCAAAAATAATTATTGTTTAAACAATTAAATTGCTGAACTTTGCTTCAGCTTTTTTATTATTGGCCCTTATTATCAACTGACACGATCGTTAGATCGGCTCCGTTTTTAATCCAAGAATCCTCATAGTTCTGTTCCCTTGAAAAAAGACCTTAGTCCTGTTACTTTTTTTTGCCAGATATATTGGTCTCGATGAAACTATCAGTTAGTACAGCATCGTGCATTCCAATGATTCGCCATGATGTTTGGTTAGAGCAATCTGTTAAGGTTGCTTTTTATTTTGCCACGGCGCCCGATTCAGTGGTGTCATCATCTGCCGCTTACCGCTCCACAGAGCTTTATCGCTTCCTTTGCTTCCTTTACATCATGTACTCTTAAAATATTTGCACCATTCATTAAAGCGATGGTATTTAACACTGTTGTGCCGTTTAATGCTTCTTCCGGGGAGATGCCCAATGTTTTATACACAGATGATTTTCGGGAAAGACCTACTAACAGGGGAGCGTCAAGCATTTTAAACACGGAAAGATCTTTGAGCACCCGGAAGTTGTGAGCGATCGTTTTTGCAAACCCGAATCCTGGATCCATGATCACGTCGGCAATGCCGGCAGTTTTACATTCATCCTTTTTCCGGATAAAAAAATCAAGTACTTCGCGGGTCACATTTTCATAGTCTGCCTGCTGTTGCATCGTTTGAGGAGTGCCTTTCATATGCATCGCGACAAACGGCACCTGGAAGGCGGCTATGGTCGAAAGCATCTCTTTGTCCATCGTACCACTGCTGATATCATTTACAATACTTGCCCCTGCATGTATGCATTTTTTTGCTACCGTTGAATAGTAAGTGTCGACGGAAATAATAATTTCCGGAAATTTTTGATGGATCGCTTCAATGCTTCCAATAATGCGACTGAGTTCTGTGTCCATTGAAACTTGTTCACTTCCAGGTCTTGTGCTTTGCCCGCCTATATCAAGAATATCTGCCCCCTCGCTGATCATTTTTTCAGCCTGTACTAAAATTTTATCTGTCCCCGAAAATCGGCTGCCTTCATAAAAAGAATCAGGAGTGGCGTTAATGATGCCCATTACCAGTGGCTTGTCAATTACCAGTAACCTGCCATTACAGTTTAGTGTGAACATTACCCGTTTGTTGTTATTTTTGAAGTTAAAGATAACCCGCAATAGAAAATTGAAATTAGCCATTACGATAGTACGCATAGTTGTTGGGGTTCTCTTTATTTTCTCGGGCCTGGTAAAGGCAAACGATCCCCTGGGTCTGAGCTATAAAATGAAAGAGTTCTTTGAGATATGGAACAGCGGCCTCGAATATGGCTCATTTTTTCTTAAGGATATTCTCATCAACCTCTTTCAGTTTCTTCATGATCACTCGCTATCACTTTCAGTATTTATGATCGCTTTTGAAATCCTTGCCGGCGTCGCCTTGCTGCTGGGGTGGCGAATGAAAGTGTTTAGCTGGTTGCTGTTATTATTGATCCTTTTCTTTACTTTTTTAACAGGGTATGCTTTTTATTCGGGTAAGTTTACTAATTGTGGATGTTTTGGTGATTGTATTCCCATTACTCCAAAAACTTCTTTTTTGAAGGATATTGCGCTGACTTTACTGATCCTTTTCCTTTTTAAATACAGAAAAAATATCCGTCCTTATTTTTCGAGTAATACAAATTTCGGAATAATAACAGCTGTTACGGTTTTCAGCTTTGGATTACAGTGGTACGTGCTGAATTACCTGCCCCTTATAGATTGTCTTCCTTTTAAAAAAGGAAATAATATCCCTGAGAAAATGAAGCCACCGCCTGGTTCAGTGCAGGATAGTTTTGCAATAAGATTTGTCTATGAAAAGGCCGGGAAGCAATTTGAATTTTCTCCGGTTGACCTTCCCTCCGATCTGAACACATATACTTTTAAAGACAGGATTGATAAGCTTATCAGGAAAGGAAATGCAGACCTGCCGATCAAGGGGTTTTCTTTAAAAACCCGGTCAGGCAATGATTCAACAGATGCAGTTTTAGCAGAGCCGTATTGCCTTTTATTGTTTTGCGAAAATTTTTCTACGCCTATAAAAGACTGGGACAGGGATTTTGAAGAATTGACGAGGGGAGCCGTACAAAAAAATATTCCGGCATATATTGTAACAGCATCGTTAAATGAGGCTGCGATCGCTTTACAAAAAACTCCCTTTTCAAATTTGCAGGTTTTTGAATGTGATTTTACAGCTATTCGCACGGCGGCCCGGACCAATCCCTGCCTTTACTTATTAAAACAAGGAACTGTAATAAATAAATGGAGCTATAAAAAAATCTCACAAGCTAAAAATTATTTACCGTAAAAATGCCCCGTTTAAAACTGTATCGTGACTTACATTAAACAAACATGCTAAAGTATATTGTAAGAAGAACCCTGTATGGTCTGCTGGTATTGATGGGGGTTGTGATACTGGTATTTTTTTTATTTCAGGGTATTGGTGATCCTTCGAGGCTGGTCATGGGGCAAAGCGGAGATTCTGCCACACAGGCAGGAATTCGAAAAGAACTCTACCTGGATCAGCCAAAATGGAAGCAATTCATTTTTTATCTCAACGATGTATCGCCCCTGTGTATTCATGGCAAAGAAGAGATCCGGAAAAAGAATCTTAAGGGTTTTTTTATAGGTGGGAATACAAAGTTTGGAATTAAACTTCCCTACCTCCGCCGTTCTTATCAATCAAAAAGAGAAGTTGGGACTATTTTAATGGAAGCTCTTCCCGGCACCTTGCTTTTGGCACTTGCCGCCATGATCATCGCTGTGTTGGCCGGCATTCCATTGGGCGTTATAGCGGCTGTAAAACAAAATACGTGGCTTGATACTTCCTCCATTTTTATAAGTATCGCAGGTATTTCGGCTCCTTCTTTTTTTATAGGGATCATTATCGCTTATGTATTTGGTTTCGCTTTAAGTCCCTTGACAGGGCTTCATATTACCGGAAACTGGTTTGATGTAGATGAAATATCCGGGCAAAGACATCTCGTATTAAAAAATTTGATACTTCCTGCGATCACACTGGGCATCCGGCCCATGGCTATTATCACGCAGCTAACCCGGAGTGCTATGCTGGACGTGCTTGACCAGGACTACATCCGTACTGCTTATGCAAAGGGGTTGGGAAAAAGAGCAGTTGTTTGGAAACATGCTTTGAGAAATGCCCTGAACCCGGTTATTACCGCTATCACGGGCTGGTTTGCCGAATTGCTGGCCGGAGCCTTTTTTGTAGAGTATATTTTTGGATGGAAGGGCATTGGCAAAGTAACGGTAGATGCACTGGAAAAACTTGATTTTCCCGTTGTGATGGGCTCGGTTCTTTTGTCGGCGACTTTTTTTATACTTATTAATATCCTTGCAGATCTTCTTTACGGAATTGTTGATCCACGCGTCAGTATTAATTAACAAAAAACTTTTCACATCATGTCTTTCGTGGAGTAATTTTTGTAAATTGTATTAGCCACGATACCTTGCCATAAAAGTCTAGTTCCACGGGAGGGGACCGAATTAAATTTGTAACCGGTTTGATGGATCAACATCAGGCACAATTCCAATACCATGGAACGAATAACATTAATTCTTGAGCGAAAAGGAGCACATCTTCACACAGTCTCTGCCGAGTCACCTATTACCGATGCTTTGCAACAAATGCGTTCCGAAAATGTGGATTATTTAGTAGTGCTGAACGATACCGAGAGATTTCTTGGGATACTGACTGATCATGACATAGCGACAAAGATCATTTCTGGTAGAAAACCTTTTCACAAAACTTCAGTGAGGGAAGTAATGAATACAAGATTACCAGTGGTCACGACGGAAGATACAGTTGAAAAATGCATGAAAATTATGCGGCAGCATAACGTACGTTTTTTACCTGTGTTTGATGGATTTGATTTTAAAGGCGTGATCTCAACGGATGATATCATCTACGAAGTGGTCAAGAATCGCATGGACGTGTTTGACCCCGAAGATGACCATTCTTATACTTTCGCCTGACTATTGTACAACTATTTTATTGATGATTCGTTGACCAAGAGCTTCATTCACCCTTTGAATGATCTTTTCTTTCTGAAAAATAAGTTCATGCCTTAGTGGTGCTACCTGTGTAGTAATAAATAAGGTATCATTGATGACCTGTAGTTTATCAGTATAGCGGGCAACCGTCTTCCCCATGATCTTTTCCCAGGCGTCTTCGATCTGGAATGCCTGTATGCCTCCTCTCAGGCGGCTTTGCTCAAGGAATTTTTTTATTGCATCTCCCATCGAGTACTCGGACATGATCAAATAAATTAAAAGTCAAAAATATACCAAAGGTATCCCTTTGGGGAGATTCGGAAATAGAGCCTCGGAAAAAAAATGCATCATCCGGTAAACTTATCCTGACAGGTCTACCAACTGATATGATTGATCCAATGGTGCCAGGTGTTGCTTTAATCTTTCTTTGTTTGTATCTGTAATAAAGACTTGCCCATCGTTTTCCATGCATACCCGCTGGAACAAATTAGCGATTCTGTCTTCATCCAGTTTTTCAAAAACATCATCAAGCAATAGGAGAGGGGCGAATCCTTTTTCCTTTTTTAGTATCTCTATTTCTGCAAGCTTAAGGGCAAAGAGTAAACTTTTTTTCTGCCCCTGCGATGCTATAAGTTTAAATGGTTGTTCGTTCAAATTAAACTCAAGATCGTCCCTGTGGATCCCTGCGGTAGTTCGTAATGCCATCATGTCCCTTGGTTGATTGACCCTGAGCAGTTCAGTGAAAGAAACCTGCAGCAGTTCGCTGTCATAGAACAAATTGATGTTTTCATCAGAGATATTTTTTGAGACGGATTGTTTCGAAATTTCATTATAAAGTTGTTTCACCATCGGAAGAAACGCCACTAAAAATGCTTTTCTTTTTTCAAAGATCTTCTCTCCGGGTTCTCTTAGCTGGTCGTCAAGTATACTCAACAACGAAAGGTCTTTGTTCCCGTTTTCAGCAAAGGCTTTTAACAAAGAATTTCGCTGTTGCAAAACTTTGCCGTAAAGAATTAACTTCTGCAAATAATCTGCATCCAATTGTGAAAGCAGGGCGTCAATAAATCTTCTTCGCTCTTCGCTCCCGGCCGTTATGATCTGTATGTCATCGGGCGCAATGATTACGCAGGGATAATGGCCTATATGCCTGGAAAACTTTTCATAAGGCTGACCGTTAATGGAGAACTCTTTTTTGCCTGTCTCCCTCAAAATGCAAATTGCTTTTTCGGTTTTATCCCAAATTTTAAATTCGCCTTCCAGCCGGAACCCATCATATCCCTTCAAAATATTGGTTGCATCCCTTGTAAAATAACTTTTCGTGAAGCAGAGATAATGGATGGCATCCAACAAATTTGTTTTTCCGATCCCATTGCGTCCTGAAATGCATATTATTCTTTCTGTGAATGGAATAGAACGGCTCAGATAATTCTTGAACTGGATCAATGAAATGTTATTCAGCCGGAGCATAGATTTGCAAGATAAGATTGAACATTGAGGCGGTGATATTGAGTATTAAATATTTTTGGAGATTGCCGTTGCTGCTAAGGTCAAATCATTTATCTTTGCGACCCTCATTTAATGAGACAATTGCCTGAAGAGGCCCGCCAAGCGTCCCGGCTGACCGGGAACGCCTCAAAGGTGTAATATAAAAGCATTTAAAATGCCTAAGGTAAAGACAAACTCCAGTGCCAAAAAGAGATTTAAAGTAACGGCAACCGGAAAGATCACCCATCAAAAGAGTTTCAAGCGTCACATCCTGACCAAAAAATCAAAAAAACGTAAACGGAACATGCGTAAAGACGGCGAAGTCGCCAAATCGCATGTTGATTTTGTAAAACGTTTATTAAGACTCAAGTAATAAAGAGCAGTCCTGTAAGCATTGTATTGACTTGCCCTGGTTCTTGAACTTAGTTCTTCAACAACTAAACTCTTAAAATTTAAACTTCTTAAAATATGCCTCGTTCAGTAAATGCGGTTGCAAGTAAAGCCCGCCGCAAAAAAATACTTAAGCAAGCCAAAGGTTTTTATGGCAAACGGAAAAATGTCTATACCGTTGCCAAAAACGTTGTAGAAAAAGGAATGACCTACATGTATGTAGGCCGTAAACTGAAAAAAAGAAATTACCGCCAGTTATGGATCGCTCGTATCAATGCAGCTGTTCGTGCTGAAGGGTTGACCTATTCAGAGTTCATTCACAAGCTGAATGAAAAAGGGATCGATCTTGACCGTAAGGTATTGGCTGATCTTGCCATGAACAATCCCGAAACTTTTAAAAACCTTGTAGCGGAGGTTAAATAGTTTGCTTTATTCGAGAGAACAACAACCGCACCGTCTTCTTTTGGGGACGGTTTTTTATTCCCGGTACTACCGTGGTTGGCTTTAACCCCTCCAAAAGAGAATCACAAGGCATGGTCCTCAAAAAAAATCCTTTCGAAAAATATCAAACAATTACATTTGTTCCCGTTAATAAAATTGCTTCCAGCATAATCTTACTTTGTCAATGACAAATTCTTACCTCGACCTCGTTCAACAAACTTTTAATTTCCCCCAGGAAGGTTTTGAAGTGAAAGATGGCTACCTGCAATTTAATGGTGTTGATGTAAAAGCATTGATCGATAAATATGGTACGCCGCTGAAGCTAAGTTATTTGCCTAAGATCGGGAATCAGATCAGGAAAGCCAAGCAAATGTTTGCTGTTGCTTTCAAAAAGCATAAATACGAAGGGAAGTATTTTTATTGTTATTGCACTAAGAGTTCGCATTTCAGTTTTGTGGTGGAAGAAGCATTAAAGCACGAAATACATTTAGAAACCTCGTATGCCTACGATATTGAGATCATTAAGAAGTTGTACGAGAAAAAGAAGATCACAAAAGACATCCAGGTTATCTGCAATGGGTTCAAACAAAAAAATTATACAAGGAGAATTGCGAGCCTTTTAAATTCAGGATTTACCAATGTAATCCCTATCCTTGATAACAAGGAGGAGTTGAGAGAATATGCAAAGGCGGTAAAAGTGCCCTTTAAATTGGGTATTCGTGTGGCCGCAGAGGAAGAACCTACATTCCCTTTTTACACTTCGCGCCTTGGTATTCGTGCCAAGGATATTCTTGAGTTTTATGTTGACAGGATCGAGGGATATGAAAGTAAATTCCAATTGAAGATGCTGCACATTTTTTTGAACAAGGGGATCAAGGATGACATTTACTACTGGAGTGAGTTAAACAAGATCATTAATCTGTACTGCCAGCTTAGAAAAATTTGCCCCGAACTGGATTCAATTAATATCGGCGGCGGTTTTCCGATTAAGCATTCGTTGGGATTCGAATACGACTATCAATTCATGATCAATGAAATCGTAGGTAATATAAAATCAGCCTGCAAAAAGGCGAAAGTTCCAATGCCGGATATCTACACGGAATTTGGAAGTTTCACGGTGGGTGAAAGCATGGCGCATATTTACAGTGTTGTTGGTCAAAAGATGCAAAATGACCGCGAGATCTGGTATATGATCGATTCTTCCTTTATCACGACTCTTCCTGATACATGGGGAATTGGAGAGAGATTTCTCCTTCTTCCTATTAATAAGTGGGATGCAGATTATCAGCGGGTGGTGTTGGGGGGCATGACCTGCGATAGTCATGATTATTATGATTCAGAAGAACACATCAATGAAGTATTCCTTCCAAAAATAAACAACGGAGAACCTTTATATGTAGGGTTCTTTCATACTGGCGCCTACCAGGATCAGATCAGTGGTTACGGCGGTATAAAGCATTGCCTTATTCCATCGCCAAAGCATGTTCTCCTGGGGTATGATAAAAATGGAAAATTAGTTGATTCATTATACGCAAAAGAGCAGACTGCTCAAAGCATGTTGAAGATCCTTGGGTATCTGTAATAAAAAAAGCCCTTTCAGTGAGGGCGGATTTGTGAAACCGGCCACTAAATCTTTCACAATAAAGGGCTATTAAAGATTAACGATAATTCCTGTTATGGCCACTATACCTTCTCCATTCATTGTACTGGCCTTTGTTGTAATGAACTTTGCCTAAGTATGCTCTGTCCAGGTAGTACCTGTTATCATAACCTCTCCAATAAATATATCCCTGGGGGTTACGATAATAATAACGTCCGTCGGGATATCTTGTTGCATAAAATGAAGGTCCGGAAGTAACGACCAACGAAGCGGAGGGACCACCATAAGGATAGTAACTGGAACTACAACTGGTAAGTATACTGACAAATGCTATTAAAATTGCCACCTGTATAATTCTGATCTTTTTCATAACTATATATTTAATTTACATTACAGTAAAACAATTTATTTGCCGGAAAATCTTAAACAGTTTAACATGAAAAGAATTTTAATGTTACTATTTGCAATCATTTTGTTAACTCAATATTTGGACGCTCAAACCACCGAAGATTCTGTTAAGGCGGTTGTAAAACAATTATTTGAAGGGATGAAAAATTCAGATGCCAAAATGATTCAAAGTGCATTTGCAGACAGTGCAATTTTACAAAGTGTTGGAAAGGACAAAGAAGGGAAAATAGCAATTGAAAATGAAAGGATCGATGAATTTGCAAAATTTATCAGCGGCCTTAAAAAAGGCGCAGCAGATGAACAAATAGTTTTTGAGTCAATAAAAATAGATGGACAATTAGCAATGGTTTGGGCGCCTTACAAATTTTATTTTGAAGGAAAGTTTAGTCATTGCGGGGTCGATTCGTTTCAATTGGTATTTATCAATGGTCAATGGAAGATCCAATACCTGATTGATACAAGACGCAAACAGCCTTGCGAGTAGTTTTGGTTTCAACCTGTATTTTATTTCCTTTGGGACTGTTGAAAACAAAATAAAAAACCCTCCGAGGATAGAAATCCGGAGGGGTATAAACCAAAACCAACTGCTTATGAGAAAATCTTCGACAATTAATTTATTTTACTGAAATTTCTTTTGCTGAAGCTTTGACTTCCTCTTTTCTCGGAAGGTTTAATGTTAAAACACCGTTAACATATTTCGCTTCAATTTTTTCAGAATCAACTTTTTCATCTATTGTAAAAGAGCGTTTGAAAGAGCGATAGCTGTACTCCTGGCGGATCTGCTTTTCATCCTTATTTTCAGCTTCGCTTTTCCTTTCAGCTGAAACGGTAAGAATATTCTTTTCCAGGTTTACGTTAAAGTCATTTTTTTCAAAACCTGGAGCGACCACCTCAAGCTGGTAAGCGTCTTTTGTTTCTTTGACGTTTACAGGAATAAAACCTTGCGCTTTTGCGAAATCATCTTTAAAAAAGGTTGGGAGCTCGTTAAAGAAGTTATCTAACAGGTTAAAACCGTTAGCTGGTCTGTTATTTAATTTTACAACTGTCATGACTGTCTTGTTTTATCAGTTAATAATTTTTTTTAGTTTAGCTGATATTTTCAAATCATATACCAGCTATATTTTGCCCGGATTTTCCTGCCGTATAGTTAGAAACAAATGGTTTGTTACGTCATTATTTCCGAAATGAAAAACAAACACTGCCAGTATTGCAAACTTTGAGTATTTCGCAAACTTTTTTTCTACTTTTGTAGTTTATAATTTTACTTAAACAATTCATATGTATCCAGAAGAAATAGTTGTACCCATGAAAGAAGAGCTTATTGAAAACGGCTTTAGTGAGCTTTTAACTGCAAGCGAAGTAGATACCCAGTTAAATAAAAAAGGGACCACTTTGGTAATGATCAATTCCGTTTGTGGTTGTTCAGCGGGCTCAGCCCGGCCTGGCCTTTTGATGGCCGTTGCTAATACAGAAAAAAAACCCGATTATCTTACCACTAGTTTTGCAGGCTTTGACGAAGAGGCTGTAAGAAAGATACGCGAGCATTTGCTTCCTTATCCGCCATCTTCTCCATCTATAGCGTTGTTTAAGGATGGCGAGTTGGTTCACTTTATCGAAAGGCACCAGATTGAAGGCAGGCCAGCGCAGGTAATTGCAAGAAATCTAATTAGCGCCTTCCAGGAGCATTGTAATTAATACTTTGACATTTTAATTGACCTCTCCGTCAGAGAGAGGCCTTTAATTGTAAGAATCATAGATTTATTTCATAACATTGCCCACTTAAATCTGAAGCTCCTAGATGTATCCCAACCTTTATTACGCATTCAAAGATTTATTTAATATTGACTGGAAGCCTCTTCGTTTTATCAATTCGTTTGGGTTTTTTGTCGCACTTTCTTTTATTCTTGCAGCCGTTACGCTGGTTGCTGAACTTCGGAGAAAAGGTAAGCAGGGATTATTACAACCAACAGAGATAAATGTTGAAGTGGGAAGGCCAGCCAGCTTAATTGAACTGTTGCTAAATTTTTTGCTGGGTTTTGTATTAGGGTATAAAATTCTGGCTCTTTTTATAATGGATGGTTCGGTTACGAACGATCCGCAAGCATTTATTTTTTCAGGATTAGGTAACTGGCCCGCCGGGATCATCCTTGGCGTTTTATTCGCCGGAATTAAGTGGAGGGAAAAGAATAAACAAAAACTTCCCAAACCAGAATTGCGTAAGATTCGCTTTTGGCCCCACGACAGGGTAGGTGAGATAACTATTATTGCGCTCATTTTTGGTTTGATCGGTGCCAAGCTGTTTGATATTTTTGAAAATTGGAGTGATTTTCTAAAAGAACCTTCCTCATATATTTTTTCGCCGGCCGGCTTAACGTTCTATGGCGGCCTCATATGTGCAGCTCTGGCGATCTGGTTCTATGCAAAAAAGCATAAAATTGGTTTTTGGCATTTAAATGATGCGGCTGCACCGGGTTTGATGCTTGCCTATGCCGTCGGCCGAATTGGATGCCAGGTTGCAGGCGATGGAGACTGGGGAGTTTACAATAGTGCTTATTCGGTAGATACTGCGGGTAAAATAGTCCCGGCGGATATGGGGCGTTTTAATCAAACCTTGCTGGAGCATGGAAACTTTTTTATATCTCAATTTAGCAAGTATGATGCAGTGCCTCATGTAACGTTTGCAAAACCCTCATTCCTCCAATTTCTGCCAAATTGGGTATTTGCTTACAACTATCCCCATAACGTCAATGATGCAGGGGTTGCTATTGATGGATGTATCGGAAAGTATTGCAATCAACTTCCTATCCCGGTGTTTCCAACTCCTTTTTACGAAACAATAATTTGTCTTATCCTTTTTCTAATTCTTTGGCTTCTCAGGAAGAAATTGAACGTGCCCGGGACTTTATTTGCCGTTTATTTAGCATTAAATGGCCTTGAAAGATTTTTTATAGAGAAGATCAGGGTAAACAACCGCATGAGCTTTTTTGGTTTCCACCCCACCCAGGCCGAGATCATTTCAACACTTCTTTTGATAAGCGGGGTGAGTATTTTTATTATCCTCAGGCGGAGGTCATTACTAGCGGCCCGGTAGTTTTCAACGAGGTCATTACATTTTTTACTTGCGAATACTCCTATTCTGTATTGACAGAATGCCCGTCCTTGGCGCGTTCTGGCCGGAATGTAGATGTTTGCATGGAATTTGTTCCTACAAATTATCCCCAATCGCTATGAGATTTGGAGTTTGCGGCGTACTTTTGCAGATAGTCACGGACGGTAAATATTCCCTATTAACTATCCTTTTGCAACTTTCTGCAAAAAACGACTGTCATTTAATCGTTCTTAAACATTTAGATTCATTACTATGAGGCAGCTAAAAATTGCCACCCAGATCACAAACAGGGACTCTCAGGCCGTAGAAAAGTACTTGCAGGAAATTTCAAAGATCTCTATGATCACCCCTG
>Ga0163161_10001923_pt1 | contig 15166 bp, 7 predicted proteins | sample S45metaG_FD_129847 | JGI IMG/M metagenome (GOLD analysis project Ga0163161, IMG submission 129847) | Switchgrass rhizosphere microbial communities from Kellogg Biological Station, Michigan, USA - S4-5 metaG | ecosystem: Host-associated > Plants > Roots > Rhizosphere > Soil | place: USA: Michigan... | reverse complement strand
TACAGCTGGATCTCTATTGTTTTGGGATACCCGGTAGTGGCTATCTATTATTGGTGTGCAGATCAGACGATTGTGCAAAAGGTGTTGGCTGCCAAAGATTTAAAGGAAGGACAATATGGGGCGATCTTTATTGCAGCCCTTAAGATCATCATGCCCTTAATATTCATTGTTCCAGGTATTATGTGCTATGTCTTATTTAAAGATACGGCGCAACCAGACAATGCCTATATCACTATGATTAAAAGATTAATGCCCCATGGTTTACTGGGGTTGAGCATTGCCGCATTGATTGCCGCATTAATAGATACCGTTTCATCCAGTTTAAATGCTTTTTGTACGGTATTTACGTTAGATGTCGTGACGCAGGTTAAAGACCTTGATCAAAAGCAGCAGGTCAAAATGGGGAGATGGATTACACTAATTTCGGCAGCATGTGGGGTGGGGATTGCAATGCTTTTCTCTTATTCCGGGAAAGATTTTTTTGAATTGAGCCAGGGCCTGGTCTCTATACTTGCTCCACCTTTGTCTGTTGTTTTTTTAGCGGGAGTGATGTGGAAACGCGTAAACAGTACTGCAGCAGAAATTGTACTTTATGGTGGTGGATTGCTTTGCCTGATACTGGGTGCATGTCACGTGTTGAATTATCCATATAAGGGCTATTGGCCACATTTTCTAATGCTTTCCTTTTACATCTTCGTGGCCTTAAGTGTCGTTATTATCGTTACCTCACTGCTTACAAAGCCTAAAGAAAACATGGCTTTACCTTCATTGCTGGAATCAAAAAATGAGGTAGTAGCGAGTTCCAGAACAACCTGGCTGGTGTGGCTCGGTCTGGCTTCTGTTATGGTTTTAATTTATATACTTTTTAACTGATTCTGATATGAAAAGAATAGTCCTGAATTTACTAATGATTCTGTTTACTTGCACATTAATGATGTGTAAACAAGAGCCCGGGGCTCCTAAAGAAAATGATTTCGTAGAAAAAATATTTGTGGTGAATACGGTAGATCATCAAAAGAAACTGGATGAATATCTGACTTATCACAAACAAGTGTGGCCTGAAGTAGAGGCTGGTTTTAAAAAGGCAGGCTATAAAAGCATTGCATTGTACCATTTCAATGACCTTATTGTAATGACCATAACTGTACCCAGAAATGCCGATTTAAATGAAATGGGTAAAATAGCAGAATCTTACAGTCCGAGATGCGCAGAATGGAACAAATTAATGAATACCTACCAGAAAGGTGTTCAGGGTACCAAGGCCGGGGAGAAATGGGTAGAGGCCATTCCTTTTTATAAATTTAATAAATAGATCTGCTAAGCAGAAGTTTTATACTGCTTAATAAAATCTCTTGGAGAAAGACCCTTTACATCTTTAAAGTGTTTGTTGAAATTGGAAATGTTATTATACCCGCTTTTGTAACAAGTCTCCGTAACATTGTAATTTCCTTCCATCAATAATTTTGCAGCATGCCCAACCCTGATCTCCTTGATAAATTCTACCAGAGTTCTATTGGTTTTTAATTTAAAGAAGCGGCAGAAGGCGGCGGTAGACATAGGTATTATTGCAGCCACATCCTGGAGGGTAATATCTTCTTTAAAATTCTTGAATATATAGTCGAAAACCCGGTTAATTTTATTGGCTTCGGTTGAATTCTCAATGATGTTGAAAGAAGGGGAGGACAGCGTACGGTAGCTATCAGTGGACTTTGCCAAAATATCCAGGAGCTGGAGCATAAGGGAAGCTCGTGAAAGTCCGGTTTCAAAAAGCATTTGGTTCAGGATATGTTTAGCCCTTGCTATGGTGAGGTCTGAAAATCGAATCCCCTTTGCTGCATCTACGAAAAGATGATTTAGGTGTTGCGCTTCAGGTTTTTCCAATAATTCCCTTCCGAGAAAATCCGGAAAAAAATGGATAATAATTGCTTGTGGATTTACCCGTTCATCTATAGCATTGTAATATTGCCAGCAATGTGGTAAATAACTCCCTAGTAAGACCAGTTCGGTTCCTTCAAAATCTTCAATATGGTCTCCGACAAAACGTTTCCCGCAACAATTTTCTATTAAAGCAATTTCAAAATTGATATGAGACTTTAAGGAGGTGTACTTTTTGATTTCCAGAATTTCTGATCGTATAGTAAAGGACTGCTCAGGGGGGAAAGTGAAGTTCTCGTAGATATGTTGCATTTTACTTAAAAATCGAAATTTTAGAAGATATAATTACAAGTAGCTATTGGTTAGAATTGAAACTAAAGTTAAGCAAACATATCAAGATTTCATAGAATTCAAATTATTTATTTACAGCCGTTAGAGCAAAAAAAGCATTGTAAACGGTCAAATTAATAGTGGTCAGGCCGGAATATTCTCCTCAAATTTATCTAATTGGTGCTGAGTAAGTAGAGCCTCAATTAATCAAATAACCAAACCTAAAAAAATATGAAACGACTACTAAAAATGCAATTACATGTGCTTGGTATCATATGGCTGTTGATGCAGCCATATCATGCTATGGCGCAAGAGAGATTCTCTGGGACTGTTATTGATAGCAAGGATAAGAAGCCGCTGCCGGGGGCAACTGTTACCGTACAGGTTGGTTCTGGAAAAGCCATAACCGATACCAATGGTAAATTTGAAATTTATACAAAACAAGGCAATACACTGCAGATTTCTATGGTTGGCTATACTAGCCAGACCGTAAAAGCGGAGCGGGGGATGACCATTGAACTTGCAGCTTCTGCAGTAAGTCTTGAAGATGTAGTGGTAGTAGGCTATGGTACCCAAAAGAAAGAATCGTTAACAGGTTCGGTAGTTACACTAAAAATGGATGATACGCGTCGCAATACACCCACTACATCACTAGGCAATCTGCTAGCGGGACAAATGGCAGGTGTAAAGGTTGGTACTGCAGATGGTGTTCCCGGTACTCAGCCAAGCATCAACATCCGTGTCGGTACTACATTTAAAAGAGACCCCAATGACAAGAGTAAAATAATATATTCCTCACAAGATGCATTGTATGTAATTGACGGTAAAATCAGTGGAGCAGGCGATTTTAATAATCTGAGTCCCAATGATATTGATAATATCTCTATATTGAAAGATGCCTCTACTGCTGCAGTTTATGGTTCACGTGCTGCTGGAGGGGTTGTATTGGTCACCACACGTACAGGTAAAAAAAACACAAAGGGGCAGATTAATTATTCGTTTAATACGGGTTTCGATGAACGGGGGAAAAATGCTGCATTAACCTCTGCCATTCAAACAGGGCAGATTTATAACCGCATTAATCCTAGTTCGAGTTCGATCTGGACTCAATCTGATTTTGATTATTTTAAAAACATCAACAATGGTTGGGGTTATGACCAACTGTCGGCTGTTTATCAGACACCTTATATAACTTCGCATAATCTGAGTGCATCAGGTGGCGGTGATAACATAACTTATTTCATTGGGGGGTCTTATACCAAACAAGGAACATTTATGAAAAACTCAACCTATGATAAGTATAATATACGTGCCAATATTTCTGCCGACATTACTAAAAACCTGAATTTGTTTACAGGACTTACAATAAACAATAATCTTTCGTATATGCCTCCAAATACTGCCGTTGGCGATATAAGGGGAATATACAGAAAGCAATTGTTGTGGCAACCTGAGCAACCTGTATGGACAAATGGTGGTAATCCTATTGATTATGGATGGATTGGTAATGTTGGTGCAGAAGTACGTGGCGACGGAGGGTATATTAAAAGTAATGGCATTAAGCCGATATTGAACATGAAAGCTACTTATAAGATTCCGGTGATAGAAGGCTTGAGTGTTTCTGCTCAATTTAACAAATCCTATACGAATAACCGAACTAAATATTTTGAAAAGCAATACAATATGTATGTGATGAAAGTAACTGGCATTCGTCAAATCAGTACGGATGATGCGGACAAACTTGCATTGAAACAGTCTTCACAAGTTGGTAAAAGTTATATTCAGGAAGATTACTCCTGGAATAATGATTATCAGTTGGATTTTCAGTTAAATTACGAACATTCCTTTAAGAAGCACAATATAAAAGGATGGTTAACCTATGAAAAGGCCGTAGTCAACAGTGGAGGTATATCTGCCGGGCGAGAAACTTTTCCAGTATACCTTACTGACCAGTGGTGGGCAGCCAGTGGTGCCAGAGCAGATGGATTTACCAAAGGAGGTGCAGATCAGATTGAACAAAGTACGGGACGTAAATCCTATGTTGGTCAGATTTTTTATGATTATGATGGCAAGTATCTGGCCAGCTTTGCCAGTCGGTACGACGGCTCTATGAACTTTGCACCCAATCAGCGCTGGGGATTGTTTCCTTCTGGTTCTATAGGTTGGATCCTTTCCAAGGAAAAGTTTATGGAAAATTTGAAAGGTATAGATTTTTTGAAAGTTCGTGCTTCGGTTGGTTTAACAGGTAATGATGCGGTGGGGGGCTGGCAGTGGCTGCAATCTTACCAGTCAGGTAAGTCTGCATATTTTGGCGCTACTCCATCCACCAACGTGGGTATAACCTATGGTGCTTTGGTAAATCCAAATCTAACCTGGGAAAAAACACTAAACTACAATGCTGGAGTGGACATCAATTTCCTGAAACATTTTAATGCCACGGCAGAATATTATTTTGTAAAAACCTACGATATTTTGGGACCTAGAGTTAATTCTGTTCCACCAACTTTCAGCTTGACAATACCAGATGCCAACTATGGTCAAGTCAATGCAAAAGGTGTTGAAATCAACGTTGGTTATAAAAACAGAATGGGAAATATTAACTATTATGCAAATGTAAATGCTTCTTATGGGGCGGCCAAATACATCATACAAGATCAAAATGTAACCTATCCTTGGCAATCCAATGCAGGACAGTCTGTTAGCCGAATAACTACCTACCAGGCCACTGGCATGCTACGTACACAAGCTGATTTGGATGCCTTTGTCGCGGCTCACCCCGCGTATAAATTTAATGGCATTGTTCCTGCCGTGGGACAGTTGACCTATGCAGACCTTAGCGGGCCTAATGGTAAACCCGACGGAATCGTTGATTCCTGGGACCAAACTCAGGTTAAAAACAGTAATAATCCGATTGTTCTGGGACTTAATTTTGGTTTTGAGTGGAAAGGATTCAGTATAGATGCCACCTTTAATGGAAACCTGCATCAAATGAGGTTTGTAAATAGTCTGGTGGATGGTAATGTGGAATGGAATCGTATGTGGTCTAATTGGGCAACCGATGCCTGGACACCAGCCACTCCAAATGCCACTTTGCCTATACGCTATTCTGCAAATGATGGTACTAAAGATGTCACGAATTCTGCAAGTACTTTTTGGTTAAAGGATGCCAGCTTTCTGCGCATGAAGCTTTTAAATGTTGGCTATAACATTCCTGCTAAGTATATGAGAAAAATAGGTGTTGGAGGCGTCAAATTCTACTTCAGCGGATCCAACCTGTTCATATTAAGTAAATTCAATAAGAACTATTTTGATCCGGAGATTGGCGATCCATTCGGTTATCCTATCATGAAGACATTCAACTTTGGTGTTAATGTATCGCTCTAATTAACTTAAATTTTAAAATTATGAAAACATATAAAAAATTAGCAGCAAGTGTCTTTTGTTCCTTCTTGTGCGTAGTCATGCTGCTGACTTCCTGTAAAAAGGGATTGGATTTCCAGAATAATGGAACCATTACTCCCGATAATGTATGGAACAATCCACTCATGATCAAAGCATTTTTGACGGATATTTATGGCGGATTATTGCCTGACTGGTCTTTTGATGGAAACGATTCTGATGAAGCGATTAATGGATACAAGACATTAGGGAATTTTCAGCGGGGAATTATAAGTATTGATCAGACAAATACGAAACTAGATTATGGTTATATTGATAAAGCCAATTTCTTTCTGGATCAGCTGGCGACAGTTCCAACTTCTGTTTTATCGGCTGATTTAAATGCAAGGTATGCTGCTGAGGCTAAGTTCTGGAGGGCCTGGGCTTATTGGGGAATGGTAAATAGTGTAGGTGGAGTTCCTTTAATCTTACATACCCAAGATGCAAATAATTTGTCGGGCTTATTCAAACCCCGCAACAAAACATCGGAATGTGTAGCTCAGATTATAAAAGATTTAGATGATGCTATTGCGGTTTTACCAGGTAAATATCCAAATGATGCTGATTATGGGCGCATTACCAAAGTAGCCGCCATGGCCTTTAAAGGAAGGGTATTACTTAATTACGCAAGCCCATTATTCAATGCAAATAACGATGCAACCAGATGGAAAACAGCATACGATGCAAATAAAGCGGCCGTGGATTACGCCGTTTCACAAGGCTGCGGTTTGTTTCCAAATTATAAGAATATTTGGTATACAGAAAGAAATCAGGAAGTCATCATGGTGCGACAACACTATTTTCCGGATGCAGGCATTGCATTTAATAAAATAAGACCTCAGCCCTTAACTAAAGATGAAACAAATAATAACCAGCCTATTCTTAATCTGTTGTTGGCTTTTCCTAAAAAGGATGGAAGTCCGATGCAATTTGATAAAAATATGTTAAGCAATCCCGCTTATAATGCCCAGTTTATGACAGATTTCTATACCAACAGGGATTCCAGATTCTATGCCGCTATTTTCATGGGGGGCACTCCTTATCCCACACCTGATATAGTTGCGCCGGGCTATTTGAAGGGTGATAGTTTTTGGGATGTTTGGCAATTTGATTCGGGAACGAACAGCTATAAGAGTGCAATGAATGTTATAAACAGTATGGGAGGTGGAGGCCAGACTGGTTTCTGGGATAGAAAGGGCTTGGATACTACATTGGTTGCAGCCTTGTATCCACAAGGACAAACGGATTGGCCAATTATCAGATATGCCGAAGTATTGATGAATTATGGAGAATGTGCCAATGAAACAGGTAAAATACCTGAAGCTTTGCAGGTCCTGAAGGATATTCGTACACGGGCAGGTATAGATATGGGTGCAGCGAACAATTATGGTATTACCGCCTCAACGACTGCAGATATTCGCATAGCCTATATGAATGAGCGCCAGGTAGAATTTGCTTTTGAAAATAAACGTTTTGGAGATCTGAGGCGCTGGAAACGTTATGATCTTTTAAATGCTCAGCAATATAGGCATGCTTTATATGCAACACTTAAACCTGGGGTAACGGTGGTTCCTTCTGAAACAATTATGAATGCCGCTACCAGGGCAAAATTTACAGGGAATTATATTGATAATGTAGATGGAGATCCTGCTTATAGATTTAATCTGGATCTGAACCATTGGTTCAATGCATTGAAGCCCGAACAAATTTCACAATCTAAGAATGTTCTGCAGCAAAATGTGGAGTGGGGTGGAACATTTGATCCTTTACAATAAACAGAAAGACCTTCAATATATAAATGAGTACAATAAGCTGGGTAACTTTGGTTACTCAGCTTATTGTGGTTTATAATGAAAATAAAACATTGATTTTGGTCAATTTAATTGCAGTATAATAAGCCTTATACCACTAGCTTTACTTTGCTGAAAATTACCCAATGCAATAACAATATAAAATATGAAAAGGATTACCATACAACTCGTATGCTTGTTATTACCTGTACTTCTTAAAGCACAGGATTTTAAAACCTACCCCATGTGGAATATCACACTTCCGGTAGAAATAAGAGTAAAAGATCTTGTCGGCCGGTTAACACTCGAAGAGAAAGTTGCGCAGATGTTGAATACCGCTCCGGCCGTTCCGCGTTTGGGTATTCCAGCCTACGAATGGTGGAATGAAGTACTTCATGGCGTTGCCCGTACCCCTTATAAAACCACTGTATTTCCGCAGGCTATAGGGATGGCGGCCACATGGGATACCAATGCCTTAAAGCTCATGGCGCAATATAGCGCGATGGAAGGCCGGGGAATCAACAACAAGGCCATTCGGGAAGGTAAAACCGGAGACCGCTACCTGGGCCTGACCTATTGGACCCCGAACATCAATATATTCCGTGATCCAAGGTGGGGCAGAGGACAGGAAACCTATGGAGAAGATCCTTTTCTAACCGCTAAAATGGGTTCTGCATTTGTTAAAGGCTTACAGGGAGACGATCCAAACTATCTGCTGGCAGCGGCTTGCGCCAAGCATTATGCGGTGCATAGTGGCCCTGAAGCAAGCAGACATTCAGACAATATTAAGCCAAGTCTATATGATTTGTGGGATACTTACTTACCTGCTTTTAAGGAACTGGTGGTGAATGCTAAGGTGGCCGGTGTGATGTGTGCTTACAACGCAATAAATGAGCAGCCATGCTGTGCTAATGACCTGTTGATGAACGATATTTTACGCCGGCAGTGGAAATTTACCGGATATGTAACCAGTGACTGCGGGGCCATTGACGATTTTGTGAATAACCATAAAACACACAAAAATGCAGCAGCTGCAGCTGCAGATGCGGTGTTCCACGGTACCGATGTAGAATGTGGAGACCATGCCTACAGATCGTTGGTAGGGGCGGTAAAGTCTGGTATTATAGCAGAGAAAGATATTGATGTTTCTCTATCCCGTTTGTTTACCATCAGATATCGCCTGGGTATGTTTGATCCGGCAGAAAAAGTGAAATACAGACAGATTCCGGAGAATATCCTGGGGGCACCGGCACACAAAGAACATGCACTTAAGATGGCCAGAGAATCTATCGTTTTGCTTAAAAATAGCGAAGGTATCTTACCCCTTTTAAAATCAGCAAAACATGTTGCAGTAATAGGACCTAATGCCGATAACAAAACAGCACAATTGGGAAATTATAACGGTTTTCCTACAAAGAATGTCTCTGTTCTGGAAGGCATTAAAGAGAAACTGGGCCCCGGGGCTTCGGTTTTTTATGATAAAGGTGTTGGTTTCACCACCGATATTTTGAAGATAAATGGAAATGATGTAAAGACTGATATGGCTTCATTGGCGAGTCGTGCAGCCGCTTCTGATGTCATTGTTTTTGTTGGAGGGATTTCTCCTGAACTGGAAGGAGAAGAGATGTCTGTGAATGCAAAAGGTTTTAAAGGAGGAGATCGTACCTCAATTTTACTTCCAGCGGTACAAACTGAAATGTTAAAGCAGCTGCAGGCAACAGGAAAGCCGGTGATTCTAGTCCTGTTTACAGGAAGTGCACTTGCCATGCCTTGGGAAACTGAACATCTTCCGGCAATCATAAATGCCTGGTATGGTGGGCAAAGTACCGGAACAGCAGTAGCCGATGTTTTGTTTGGAGATTATAATCCTGCCGGTAGACTTCCGGTAACATTTTATAAAAGTGACGCCGACCTTCCGGATGTGAAAGATTACAGTATGAAGGGCCGTACCTATCGTTATTTTAAAGGAGAAGTAGAATATCCTTTTGGTTATGGTTTAAGTTACAGTACTTTCAAATATTCCAATCTTAAAGCACCTGCCCAGCTTAAAAAAGGGAAAACCCTAACTGTAGAAGCGTTAGTAACCAACACCAGTAAGCTTAAAGGAGAGGAAGTGGTTCAATTGTACGTTTCCCATCCAAAAGCGACAGGAATGGCTCCTGTCAGGGCTTTAGCAGGCTTTCAAAGAATCAACCTGGAAAAGGGAGAATCTAAGACGGTTCGCTTTGAATTGAGTGCAGATCAGCTGATGCTGGTGGATGAAAATGGAAAGCGGTATCAGCCACAAGGGAAACTTTTGTTGAGTATAGGTGGTGGTCAGCCAGATGTAAAGCAAGTAGCGAGCTCCAATGTTTTGCAACACCCAGTTACAATAGCGAAATAACATGAGAAAAATCATCTTGATATCCTGTTTGTTACTGGTATTCGGGTTGCAGCGCTCCCGGGGACAAGTCACAAACTTTAACGGCAACTGGCAGTTTAAACGGATAGAGTTCCTGGATCAAAAACAGGTAGACTCTTCCAGAAAATTAGGCGTAAACTGGAGTGACCAGTTCCTCATTCAAAAGGAAAACCTGGAAGGAGCTTCCGTGTCCCCCAAAGACATGGTCTTGTCGACTATATTGGGAAAGGTCGATAAAATCAAATGGGAGACTGTGCGTCTCCCTCATACAGCTTTTCCTGAACCACTGGTTATTGTAAAGCCACGCGAGGGATTAGCTTTTTACAGAAAAAGTTTTTTTATTGATAAAAAACTAAAAGATAAAGACATTAGTATAGAGTTTAGCGGTGCCATGCAGGTGAGTGATATCTGGGTGAATGGCAAGTATGTGGGACGGCATGAAGGCGGATACTTACCCTTTGTTGTGGAGTTGTCTGGCCGGGCTGTTTATGGTCGCGAAAATGAAATTGTGCTGCGGCTAAACAATCAGGCAAATCCGGTGGTTCCACCCGGTAAGCCTGTTGAAAAACTTGATTTTGTCTATTATTCAGGTATTTACAGAGATGTACAGCTGCATATAAAAGACCGTTTGCACCTCACGAATGAGATCAATGCCGGTAAACAGGCAGGAGGCGGTATTTTTGTAACTTATCCTATGGTTAGCAAGGAGAAAGCGGTAGTGGAGGTGCAGTCCGATGTACAGAATAATTATCAACAGGAGAAGCATTTTATAATTCAGCAGGAAATCTTTGATCAGCAAGGAAAGCGGGTTGCTGTTGCGAAAAGTAATTCTTTACAACTGGGGCCAAGAGGAGATAAACCTTATGTACAATCCCTGAACATAGATCATCCTGCTTTATGGCATCCGGATCACCCAACGCTTTATAGGCTCAAAACAAGTGTTTTATCTGGGAACGTAGTGGTCGATTCAAGGGTAGCCAAAATAGGGATCCGGTCATTTGAAATCACAAAGGAGAAAGGCCTGCTGATCAATGGGGAACCATATAGGTTAGTAGGAACCAACCGGCACCAGAACTATCCGTATATTGGAAATGCGCTTTCAAATGAAGCTTCTTACAGAGATGCCTGGCTCATTAAGGCGGCCGGAATGAATGCAGTTAGAACGGCACATTATCCGCAGGGTAAAGCATTTTTAGATGCTGCGGATGAATTGGGCATATTGATCATTGATTGTATTCCCGGATGGCAGTTTTTTAATAAACACCCCTCATTTGAAAAAAATGTGATGCAGGATATCCGGGAGATGATCAGGCGGGACCGGAATCATCCTTCTATACTCTTATGGGAAACCAGCTTAAATGAAACCTATCCGGATGCAGAATTCAGATGTAAACAGGCAGAAGTGGCCCGTCAGGAGTGGCGCGGTACAGCCAATTTTTTCACCAGTGGGGATTCCTATTTTACAAAAGCCTGTTGGGATGTACCCTACGACGATTGGAACGGAGACCCGGGAAAAAGAAATAATACCACCTATAAAGGTAGCCCATTCCTGATCCGGGAGTATGGAGATTATGAATTTGGCGGAGGCAACAGTACCACCAGGCAATTAAGGGGGGCAGGAGAAAATGGACTATTGGAACAAGCCTGGAACCTGCAATGGGAACACAATAAAAACAGGAAAAGTTATCCTCATTCTATCGGTGATTTGACCTGGGCATTTTATGATGGACTGGCAGGCTGCGTAGTAGGTATTGAAGGATGGGGCGTTGCAGATATTTTCAGAATTCCCAAATACAGCTATCATTTTTTTAAAAGTCAGCAGCCGGTTGTAATCAGTAAAAATATACCCAGCTCAACCGGCCCGGTAATTTTCATTGCCAGTAATTGGGACCGCCCTACTACCGGGTCTAAGGTGGTTGTGTATAGCAATTGTGATTCGGTTACTTTATCGCTGAATGGCCGGAAGTTGCGCACTCAAAGGCCAGATAATGGACCTGAAACAGAACATGAGGGAGCTGCTAATAAAAAGGGGCTATACTTTAATGGTGGCAATGCGAATAACCTGGATCATCCTCCATTTACCTTTTATAATGTTGTGTATACTCCAGGAACGCTTAGGGCAGAGGGATATCGTTCCGGGAAAATCATAACGCAGTACAGTATAACTACTCCTGGAAAACCATTTAAAGCAGTCGTGGAAACAGGTGTTAATGGAAAACCTTTTATGGCCAACGGAGACATCATCTTTGTATATGTGAAACTCGTAGATGAGCAGAACAATCTGGTCACTACAGCTGATCTTCCCGTAACGCTGCAGGTTTCCGGCGACGGGGAATTGGTCAGTCCGGCTAGCGTCAAAGCAGAGGCTGGGATTGCGACTTTCTTACTCCGCTCAGGACGAAAAAAAGGAAGTTTGGTATTGAGTGCGCGTGCTTCTGGAATAAATTCTGGTCAAATAAGTATGACTGCTCATTGATTTTATAATAACAGTATCCAATTTCATAGTAAATCGGATACTGTTATATTAGTTTTATTGAGCTACATTGGTTTTATCAGGATAAGTTCATTCTTCCCTGTTTTAAAAGAGATTCGTTCTCCACCTATAGTTTCAGAAGATTTTCCATTCCTTATTAAATGTATTTTGCGGCCTGGCCATGGATTGATAAGGGTGCAAGGTTTAGCCTGTTCACTCCGGACCTTAACTTCAGAAACAATTCCATGTCTTAGCTTCGCAGACACTAAAAATGCACCCCATGCCCTGATATCTTTAAAGCCGGCATTCTGATTCCCCGGAAAGCCACTGAATAATCTAATGACATTTCCAGCACTCATGCAAAGCATTTCATCGAGTGCATTGGCAACAGTGCAGCTGTTCTCAATACCGTGTGGATTGTTCAACTGAAAACCGTTAGGGTAAGTATGTAAAGCATATTTATGCAGCTCATTAAGAACAACAGCTGGATTGTATCCAACTCGAATGGCAGCGGTAAAGAAGCTGTTGCTGGTGTTTGTATCCTGCCAGCGTTTCATCTCATCAATCGTGTTGCGAGCTACCTGTAGCAATTCTTCTTTACTATCCAGGGTAATGGCATTGGCAGGGTAAATATGTTGAATGCCCAGGCCATTATCGCCCCGCCAGTCAACCCCTTTTTCCGTGTACCGAAAAACCTGCCTTCCATTTCTTGTTTGAACGGGAAAGTCGCTGAGCTTGCTTAAAATATCTTTCCATTTTCCTTGCCTGCTTTCATCTACTTTTAATGTGGTGCTTAAATCAATGATCAGTTCGAAAGCATTCTGGATAAGTCCAAGTGATAATATGGGATTCATATCCTTTCCGGAACCCTCCTGGATGGCATCTCCGTAAATGACATATCTCCCGTCTTCAAACTTTAAATAATCTTCCCAGAAACTGGCAATGGCCAATGCATAAGGATATATCTTTTTTCCATAGGCTGCATCGTAAGTGCAACGCCAATACTGGGCCATATTAATCAGTCCGTAAGCGGCATTGGAACGTTGTCCATAAAACAATCCGCCCAGTTGCACACTTTCTTGCTTTGTATACCCATCCAGTGGAAAATTTCTAGTCACTTCAATCCCCAGGGGGCCGATACCTACCGGATACAAAATACCTCGCATATGGTTTACGTTTTTTGCGTACCATTCCCCTCTCGGCATGAAATCAATTAGCGGAGCATCATGAGATGCTCCCTGCTCTAATCGATTGGCTGCATACAAAGCATAAAAAGGAGCTTGAAAATTGTAGTTCAAATGATAATCTCCATTCCAAGCCGGTGTATCGTTTGTTGTCCAGCCAAATATTCCCGGAGGGAATTTTGCATCACGGCTGCAGGCCGCCATGGTATATAATCCCTGATAATAAGCTTTCATCAAAACCGTATCAGAAACTCGTACAGAAGATTTATCCCAATAGGCATTCCACCATTTATTGTGCTGTTGCATTTGTGTTTCAATGGTATTGCTGTTGATGTTTTTTATGCGACCCAATACATATTTTAAAGGATCTGCCTGCTTGAATTTACTTTCAATTGCAAGTGCCAGGACTAATTTTTTGCCAGGCTGTAATTCAACAGTGTTGCCGGTATAATTGATGGTTTTTAAAGCGACGGCCACTTCAGTAGCAATGTCAACGCTGTCTTTAAAAGCTCGGCTTAACCAATACAGATCGTCCGATTGACCTATGTTTAATTTGGCCTGTTTATTTTCCGGAGCTCTTAAATGAACAGAAACTTTTGCTGCATTCTCTGTGGCGTTTAGTTCAACAAAGATCAGGTTGCCCGTTGCAGATACCCATGATTTTACCGCTATCTTTTGACCGTTTTTATTCAATAAGCAAGTGGTGACACCATTGTTGAGCTGCTGTTCTGCGGTAAAGTTGGCGTCAGTAAAACCTTCAATTTTGATTTCGAGGGAACCGACTACTCTTGGGCCAGATAGACCATCGGCTTGTGACCGCAACCGCCAAAAATCATTTTTGGACAAGTAGTATTGCAAACAATCTCCTTTGTAACCCACACTCATGGTGAGGTCACCGTTGCCCATTAAAGGAGCATCTGTAGAAACATTGTTGGGGATATGGATTGGTGGCTTTGACCATCTGTTTTTATAGGTTCCGGGTTGTGCCAGGGCAGATAAAGCCAGTGCTTGAAACAGCAAGACTATGAAATACTTCTTCATCTTCATATATTCTAATTCAGTGCCCAATGTGGTACTAGCCCATTTCAAATGTAATATTTCTGGCTTGCAGAAGTTCTTTGTGCTGGAAAAATAATCCATTATGTATCTTTCCGTCCAGCAGTACCCGCTTTACTTTTTGTTTAGATAGAGAATAATTTTTTCGCTCTATAGTCAATTGGTGTGGCTGGCCGGAGGAAGATTTTACCGTGATCTGTATGTGGTCAAAGAGAGGTACACCGATAGCATATTCTGAACTTCCAGGGCAGACCGGATAAAAACCTATGCTGGTAAAGACAAGCCAGGCCGACATTTGCCCGCAGTCATCGTTGCCCGAAAGTCCGTCTGGTGAGTTTTTATAATTAATAGGTGTATATTGATAAATCCGGCTTTGGGTCTTTTCTGGTTTGCCGATATAGTTATATAAATATATATAGTGATGTCCGGGTTCATTATCATGATGGTAATGATCAGAGTCGAAATTTTCGTCAAGTCGTTTCTCGAAGTTTTCAGGTCCCCCCATGAGTTTTATTAATCCCGGGATATCATGCATGGCCCCAAATAAATAAGTCCATTTAGATCCCTCCGTCATCCCTTCGTTTGATCTGTTTTCGGGAACAAAGGAGCCATTTTCATT
>Ga0163161_10001922_pt1 | contig 15167 bp, 16 predicted proteins | sample S45metaG_FD_129847 | JGI IMG/M metagenome (GOLD analysis project Ga0163161, IMG submission 129847) | Switchgrass rhizosphere microbial communities from Kellogg Biological Station, Michigan, USA - S4-5 metaG | ecosystem: Host-associated > Plants > Roots > Rhizosphere > Soil | place: USA... | reverse complement strand
CTTCGCATTGCTTCGGTCGAGATGACGAATTTCTCTCTGGAGTCTGTCAATGCTAGCGTAGTTGAAGGACTCTTCTCAACCTTGCTCATCCCCGCTGGGTCTTACATATAAAACACATTAAACTTGTGCCCATCAGGGTCAGCAAATAAAAACCCATAATAACCTGCTCCAAAGGCCTTGGGCTCCGAAACAATTTTGCCACCTGCCTGCGTTACTTCCTTTGCCCATTGATCTACCTCATCCTTAGTCTCTGCAGAAAGGGTAAACACAATTTCATTCGCCAGGTGCGCATCCGAAATTTTCATCTCTACATTCGCCGTCAGCGCCTCTTTTAAAAAGAAATGCATGATAAACTGATCTTCACTGATAAAGAAGCTGGTGAGGTCGTCGTTTCTGCCGTTAGACTTGAAGCCCAATGCGGTATAAAATTTTGTGGTTCGGTCCAGATCACTTACGGTAAAGTTAGACCATATCTTTTTTGGTTTCATCGTTTTGTTTTTTAGGTAAAAATGTTTTCTCTAAGTTACTGTATAATGGCAAAATAGTGGGGTAGGTAAGCGACATTTAAAGGGTGTTTTGGGACAATGTTTTAAAGTTCAATAATTTCGCTAAATCTCTGTATTTTATTATATGAGACATATCGCGGTCTCATCTATCTTATTAAACTGAAAATTTCTATATTAGGCACGAGTATCAATATAAAGATGCCGACTAAGGTTATCATACAAGCGCGGTTTATAAATATCTATACAGCATTTATAGGTAAAATAAAAACTGGCAACAATATTCACCTATCCGAATTATTAGTTTAGGATATAAGAAAGCCTTCATCACAATAAATGGAAACCACAAATGAGCTCATCGTTTGGCTAGTTATAGCCTCAACAATACCAATCGACAATGAATCAGAAACATTTTACTATGATTCTCGAGAAAAAGAGTTTTTCATCTCAGGGGTGATAGACTACCTACTTATTGGCGATCATGATGGATTTCAATTTGAGTATAGTAAAGAAGATATTGATAAGTTGATTGAAAAGATACAAAGAATTGACAACCAAGATCCAACTCTGATTGAGATACCAGTATTATCTATAGCTGACAGAATTAGCTTTCAACATCGTTTTGTAAGTGAACATACAAGTGGTGAAATGCAAAATAAACTACTTGAAATCGTAAGCAAACAAAGCTATGAACACCAGCTAATCCTTGATTCCGCTATTCCGCCAGAATCATTTGACAATTTACTTGGTATGTGGGAAGAAGCCAAGTTTAGGCTAGCGCAAACGAGGGCACTCCAATTTGAGCAGACACACGGAGTTAAGCTAAAAGAGGTGTCGATTTGGAGGATTGATAAATCAAGAGGGGTAAGGAAAACAGCGCAGGTAAACGTAAATGCCATTTCTAAGGCTAAACTTTGGTGGAAGTTTTGGTAGATTGAAAATGAATGTCAACTATGCTTTGTGTTAAGCAAGCTTAAAGCAAAATTGAACTCTAGTTCTTAAATTAATATCATCTTTCCCTTCAAATACCACAACAATATGAGCTTCGATTTATACTTTTACAAACGAAAAGACAGCCAACAGACAGAAGAACAAATAGCAGAATATCTGACCAATAATCTTGTTCATAACATTAGTGAATATCCGAAACAATGGGTTTATGAAAATCCTGATACAGGAGTTTATTTTCTCTTCGAATGGAACGAGCCAGAAGAAGAACAAGAAAGTATCGAAATATTTGATAATTTTCCAGAGTATGAAGCTTTGAATTTTAGTTTCAGTATTAATTTTTTCAGACCCAGGTTTTTCGGCCATGAAGTATTCCCTATTATAGAAAAATTCATAAAAGATCTTGACCTTTATGTTTTAAACGCACAAGACGAAACCGACCCGGACAATCCAAGGAAATTCGCAGTAGGATGTCTTCAGGAACAATGGATAAGACACAATGATAGATTAACATTAGATCAGTTCATAGATTTAAATTTTGAATATTTGCCGCTTGAAAAGTCAGACTATTTATGGGAGTTTCAATTTCATAGAGACGATTTTCAAAATAGCTTAACGGAGGATTTGTTTGTCTCAGGCTTTTTTGTTCTAAAAAGCAAAGAAGATGAGCAATTGTATACTGCATGTGTTTGGCCTAACCATATTTCAATAATACTTCCTCCTGTCGACTTTTTAATAGTTAAAAAAGAATATAAAAAGCTTTTTAAAAAAGTAGAAGAAATTGGGCTTGTACCATATGATACAGTGCTTAATGAATTTGGAGACGACTTTGAAGATTATACCTATAGAGTGCCAGGCCTCAAAGTTTTCAGAAACACGGGCTCTGACAAAATTAAAAAGAAATTCAATGCGCTAAAATTGGTGAAGACAGTAAGTGAATTTGGTAGTGGAGTCCGTTTTGATGGTTTTGTAAATATCCGTCCTTAAGTGCCGGATAAATAGGTACAGTTAAAGTATAAGTTAATTTATTAAGCATATGAGCGCTAAGAATTACATTAGTGGAAGAATATCAAAACTATACTTACTCTTTAAAGGAAAGAGATAGATTGAAAAGAAATATTAATCTATAATATCGCGACATTTGCACGCCCAATCTGAATCTATTTAAGCAAAAAAGGCTTCCAGTTTTGAACTAGAAGCCTTTAATCGTACCCCGGAAGGGACTCGAACCCCTGACCCTCGGTTTAGAAAACCGACGCTCTATCCAGCTGAGCTACCGAGGCCCATTTTTTAATGAGCTGCAAATATAGAAGTTCTGTTGAATATGTAAAAATATATTTTAAACTATTTGAAGGCTGTTTTTCTGATTTTAAATAAGTGTTTAAAAACGAAGCAATTAAAATGGACTTTGCGCAGGGTGATTTAGAATACAAGGGTTAAAAAACTACATTTTTCACCCATGTTGTGCCTGAAACATAGAAAACGCACTCAAAAGAACCCTCAAAAAGCTTGTTTAGGCGTCTTCTCCGTTCCAGATGTCGTCATCCGCATGCCTGATTTCGTCATGACTGGAGGTTACACTCTTTAACTCTTCGTGGTGGTAATTTCTTTCCGGATTTTCAGGCAATCCATTATCATGATCTAGTGGCACTTTTCTTAAGTGCTCAGGTTTTTTAACCTCTGGTAAATCATCGTGTACAACAGAAGGGGTTAAGATCTTCTTTTTGGGGTAGTTGCTGTTTTCCATAATCTTACGAGGCACAAATTTCAAGCCACAAGCAAAGGTGAGGTTAAATTTTGGAAATCGACCGTTATTTTATTTTTAAATCGTTTAGCGGCCAGCAATGCCAGCAGGCAATAATTTAATGTCCTGGAAATCAAAGCCAACCCCGAGCAAACTGATTAAGGATTAGGAAACATTTGCTACAGATTTACTCCGGGTTTTGTTCGGCTACGATTGTTACAACTCCATCTGAGTCCGAACCAACCCCGTCTCAACCGGTAATTTTTCACAGCGATTTTACCTGGCTGTTTTAAATGGATTCCAGGGATAATTGGTGTTAGCCCATGACTTACATCAAAACCAGCACCATCAATTTTATTCAGAAAAAAAATAGCCCTTCCATTATAGAGTTATGGCAATTAAGATTAATTTCGTTAGATGAGATTATTCCGATACCTGTTGCTGTGCCTAACGGTGCAAACCTTGCTGTTTTCAAACCTGCTATTTGCCCAAACGGCAATCAATCCGGTCATTCCCGGCGATTTTGCTGATCCTTCGATCATTAAGGTTTCCAATCAGTATTATGCCATAGGTACTTCTTCAGAGTGGGCGCCGCATTTCCCGATTTATACTTCTGCTGATCTGCTGAACTGGAAACAGACGGGTTATGTGTTTGATCAGGCACCGGAATGGACAACAGGCTCTTTCTGGGCACCCGAATACGATTACCATGACAATACCTATTTTATCTATTATACGGCAAGAAGAAAAAAAGACCTGGTTTCCTGTATTGGCGTGGCCACCTCCAAATATCCCGACAGGGGATTTGTGGATCAGGGCGTGATTATCGACCATGGCAAGGAAGCCATTGATGGATTTGTTTTTTTGGATAAAGGGATTCGGTACATCACTTTCAAGGCCTATGGACTGGACAACAGGCCGATCGAAATTTTAGGCATTAAACTCAGTAAAGATGGTTTACATACCGAAGGGCAGCCTTTTTCGCTATTAAAAGACGATCAGCGGATTGGACTGGAGGGACAGAGCATTTTAAAAAAGGACGGTTATTATTATCTTTTTTACTCTGCAGGCAATTGTTGTGGGCCACAATGTGATTATAATGTGCGGGTAGCACGGTCGAAATCCTTCACCGGACCATATGAGCTATATCCCGGCAATCCTTTATTGATGGAGAATGACTTCTGGAAATGTTCGGGGCACGGCACCTTTGTGACGGCCAAGAATGGAAAAACTTATTATTTATACCATGCCTACAATAAAGAAACAACCGTTTTTGCGGGCAGGCAGGGCATGCTCGCCGAGCTGCTTTGGCCCGAAAAAAATGGCTGGCCTGTTTTTAAAGAACAATCGGGTCCGGCTGTAAACCCGGACCTGAAACTGACTTTCAAAAGTCCGTTAATGGATAAAGGCTGGCAATGGGATTTCAGGAATTCGGGCACGCAGGCTTGGCAGGGCGATGGGAAACTCCATCTATCAGGCAAAATGATGGCTAACTTAACAGGTGTCGCCCTAACGCGGAGACCTGTTTCGGCTGTTTTTGAAGCAGAAACAGTGGTGTCGAATGCAAACAAAGCGTTAAAAGGACTTACTTATTACGGAGACGCGAATGCCGCACTGGGTGTGGGTGTAATCGGTAATACGGTAGAGTTCTGGACCGTTCAGGCCAAGGAGCGTAAAGTGCGCGCATCAGTTCAGCTGGAAGCCAACACAGCCATAGCCTTGAAAATGAAGGTGATGCCGGATAAAAGCGTTCAGGTGTTTTTCAAACAGGGAAGCAAAGACTGGGAAAGTTTGAAGACCGAAGAAAAAGTGACAACAGATTTTCTTCCGCAATGGGACAGAAGTCCACGTATTGGACTTCATTTCAAGGGAGCGCCTGGCGAAGAGGCTGTTTTTTCTTCTTTTGATTTGAAATATAAATTGTAGATATAGCGTCGACTCCACTCCCGATGATAGATTAATTGATGTTTCGTTTATGAAGCGCTAGACGCGTTTGTGTTTACAGTCAAAACAAGGCTGGAAAGATCCTGAAACAAGTTCAGGATGACGAATAATGATTCAGGACGACACTTTAGCCTGGGGATTCGGCGCCTTCAGTGGCAATCGAATTAACATAGATTATTGTTTGCCAATCTTCTTATTGTAAGCCGCTTCAAGTGCTCCTAATGTTTCATCGTAACCCTTACGGTCTATAAATGCTGAAGGGTTATAGGCATCGCCGGCTTTGTGTTTGTTCTGAAGGTTAAACTGGCTGGCGTGTGAGGATAGCCAGATATCAAAGGTTTGTTTTTTTAGTGATTGGAAGGTATAGGCATAATCCTTTTCAATTTCAGGATAGGCTGGTATTTCCGAAAACTTTTTATCGGTAACAATGCTTGGCATATTGGCGATCAGCACTTTAAAGCTACGTTTTTCATCCCTGGTGTTCAACACAAAACTACATGATCCTTTGGTATGTCCGGGGTGGTGCAGCATGGTGATGGTGGTGTTACCCAGCTGGATACGATCGCCATCTTTTAGTAAACGATCGGCAACAACAGGCGTATAACTGCTTTCCTTGCCGCCCAGCGCATAATCCGACCGGCCACCGTCGCGCATTACCTGGGCATCTTTTTCATCAACCATCATCTTTGCACCGGTAAGTTTTTTGATTGCTGCCATGGCACCCATATGGTCGTAATGTGCCTGTGTGGTAAGCAGGATTTTGATATCCTTAAAGTTAAAACCCAGTGTTTTTACATTCTTTTCGATCTGTTCTGCTGATGAGCTTAAGCCGGTATTGATGAGTATGTTTCCTTTTGAAGTGGTAATCAGGTAACAAGCCAGGTCGGCGGTACCAACATAGTATACATTGCCAGCAATACGGAAAGGAGTATAAGGTGCAGACCATTCTTTTGGCGTTTCATCAGGTTCGTGTACGTTTTGAGCAAACGAGAAGAGCGGCAAAAAGAGGAAATAGAATAACGATTTAATTTTCATAGGATGAACAGGTAGTATACGGATTTATATCAATCAAAATTAATAAAATTATCCTGAGCGATACATGAAAGATGCCGAAATTATAGAAATGTGCGCTATGCCTAATCATATTCCGGCTCACTCAAACCTGGAGCATCGGAGCCATTTTGGCGGCCCTAAAATCGGTCGGTGCATAACCGGTCTGTTTTTTAAAATTGCCGCTAAAGTAAGCAGCATCCTCGTACCCCAGTTCGTAGGCAATTTCTTTGGCTGATTTGTCGGTATACATTAATAGTCTTTTGGCTTCGAGCAGCAAACGGTCGCGGATGATGGTTAAGGGGGATTGATGTCCATAAAGGGCGAAAACATTGGACAGCGTTTTAGCTGACCTGTTTAATTCACCGGCGTAAAAACTTACTGTATGGTGTTTCCGGTAATTATTTTCGACAAGAAGGTTATAATTGCGTATGATATCAAGTTTATCATCGCTTATGGATTGAGTAGGAACATATTGCTGTTTAGCAAGACGGGTAATAATAATAATCAAACGCTTTAATAACATTTGCAGCATATCCAGTTGAATATTATCGGTAGTACCGAATTCATCTGCAAATACTTCGAGCAGTGAATCGATCTTGCGCTGATGGGCCTCATCTAAATTGATAAACATATTGCCGGATGAACCGTAAAAGATAAAACCGACACAGCTTACTTCTTTATCGTGGTCTACCACACAATAAAAATTACGATTAAACTGCCAGGCTACAATCTGTTCTGGTTTCTCAAAGCTAAAAGACTGGCTTACTACCAGCGGAATAATGCTCTGCGCTGGAAATTCGTAACCTACACCGTCAATCATAATTTGCTGGGTAGTTCCTCTGTTCCAGGCAATGGTTAAAAATTTATCTTGCCGATCCCGCTGAAAAAATAGCCGGTCGAGTTGAGCTTCGTTTAAGGTTAGCCTAAATTCTCCCCGTGTGAGATTTTGCAGATACTGAAATTTCATTTTACCTTAATTTAATTCTGCAATATCGCAATCTTTTTTGCTGCGTTGAAAAGAGCGGGCATTAATTACAAATCTTCGGGAAATCTGTACATTCTTTGCCAGTGAAAAACCTAAGACCTTTATCCTTATAAAAAAACAAGTAATCATTTAAATAAATCATCATGGAAAATTTCCCAATCCCAGTAAAACAAGACATTTCACCTGCAAATCAGGCTATTTTTACCAATCTCGAAGGTATGGTTGGCTTTGTGCCTAATCTTTATGCTGTTTTTGCACATTCAGAATATGCTCTGGGTAATTACCTTAGTTTGCAGAATGGCAAAAGTTCTTTACGTGCGAAGGAGCGCGAGGTAATTAACCTTGTTGTAAGTCAACTGAACGAATGTGTATACTGTTTAAGTGCACATACTGCTTTTGCCAGGATGAACGGATTTAACGACGAACAGATTTTGGAGATCAGGAAAGCAGACATTTCATTTGATAGCAAACTTGATGCCTTGGCCAAATTGGTTAAAGCTATTGTTTTGGGCAAGGGACATGTTGATCCCGGATTATTAGAAAATTTTTACGCTGCTGGTTATAACAGAGGTAGCTTGGTAGATGTTACTATGGTAATCGGGGATAAGATCATTACCAATTACTTACATGCATTAACCAACATAGCGGTTGACTGGCCTATAGCTGTAGAATTAGAAGAGGAAAATGCTTAAATATTGATAGAGGCCTAACAGTTTACAAAGCGTCGAGAAAATCAAGATACAATGGAACACTTTTCTCAACCCATTCCTCTGAATAATTGTATTCAATGCCATAGTAAGGAAACAGGGGTCTGTATGTTGCCTTAACATATTCAAAGGAAAGCCCGTAGGGGCGGGTGAGTTCTTCCAAAGGATATTTATATAATTGGCGGGCAGTGGGCATTGGCCATTTGTTCCTGGCTGATTAATGGAAAACTCAGGTTTGGTGAACTGAAAAAAACTGCCTGCCATTACCGAGCTGATGCTGACGCTGCAGTTGCGAAAAATGGAGGAAAACAAAATCACCAATACGAATTAACCCCAATCGGTTACGAATTGAAGACCATTATCAAACAGCTCGAAAGCTGGGGTGAAAAACATAAGGCGCTCGATTAAGCGAGCGCCTTATGTTTTTAATGATTTTCAATATTGGTTGATCAGAACTGCAGCTGAGAAAGATTTTAAAATTTGATTGATAACTGCTCGGAAACCAACGCATTGTTTTTATAGTATTCGAAAAACCAATTTCCGTTCTTTTTTAATACGATACCATTAACACTCCCATTATTCGCGATAAAGTAATCGGCTACAGAACTTTTTAATAAAGTAAGTACAATCTTCGGTGCTGCATCAATCAACTGGTAACCGTTGGTTATGGCTTGTGCGTATAACAGCCCTTCGGGTTGTTTAATTTCGGTAGCAACAGGTTGATTGGCAGGCGCTGTTACTGCTTTAGTTTCCGGAGCTGGTATTGGCGCTGCTGCTGTGGGCGCTGGGGTAGCAACTTCAACGGTGCTGCCTGCTACATAATGGAAATCGCTGATGGAAGCAAAAGCTTCTTTTAATGCGGCATTATAAGAGGTGTTGTATTCTTTCTCTCTGCTTTTGCCTTCCTTGCCTTTGAGTACCACCGTGCCCTTACAGTCTTTGAGCACTAAAGTAAGGTTGGTTACAAACATGGAGTTTTTCTCTAAAATATCTACGGTTAAAGCCTTGCATCTATCGGTCGCGATTTCTGTTGGCAATTCTGCATTGTCGAAATACACCGTAAAACCTTTCGCCTCAAACGACGCTTTGGTTTCGGTGTTTAGCCCGTATTGGTTAATCTGTTTAAGGAAACTGAACTTTTCCGGTACAATTAAGTATTTGTAACTATTGATGTTAGATTGTGCCTGTACAGAAAAAGAACATGCCAAAAGGATGATGAAAAGATATCGTTTCATAAGGGGTGATTCAAGGATAAATATTGCGCCTCAATTTATACAATGATATGGAGAAAATCAAATTTTGTGCGGTGAACTTAAACCGTCTTCCAGATGCAAATCAAAAAAGAAGTAATAACAATATTATGCGTATATTTACGTTTTATAATCACACGCGCCCGAGAGGCGCATTCTTTTTGTTTTAGCACGCAACAGGAATCCTTCTGTGTATTCAGAGGGCAGGTGTTAAAACTGATCTCATGACAAAAATATCTTTCGAATCCACTACAACTCCCTTTTTTAAATCTTTAAAGGAAAAGGTGAATCTTTATTTTTTGGATACCGGAAAAAGTAAAAACGGCGGTCCTGTACTTTTTTTTAAGGGTTTAGGACTTGTTCTTTCGGCCATGGCCATTTATTTTATCCTGGTTTTCTTTTCTCCGCATTGGAGTATTGCCGTACTGCTCTGTGCTATTTTCGGGGCAAACCTGGCGGCCATTGGCTTTAATGTAATGCATGAGGGCGGGCACGGGAGTTTTTCCAGATACAAATGGATCAATGCGGTTTCTGCCTATTCGCTCAATATCATGGGCGGAACTATCCATTTCTGGAAACAGAAACACAATATCGACCACCATACCTATACCAATATCGACGGCATGGACCATGATATTGATATCAAGTTTATGCGTATGCACGAAGAGCAAAAGCGAAAGAGGCACCATCGTTTCCAGCAATATTACTGGATCCTGTTGTATGGCGTTTCTTATATTGCCTGGATTCTTTACCAGGATTTTGAGAAATACTTTTCGGGAAAGATGGGCAAAAACGGTAAAAAGATCAAACTTGATGTGAAAGAACACCTGATCTTCTGGACCACTAAATTGTTATACCTTTCGGTTTATTTATTACTCCCCATCCTGATGCTGGGCCTGGGCAAGGCTTTGATCGGTTTTACGATTGCAGCAGTAGTTTGCGGATTTACCCTGAGTATAGTGTTCCAGTTGGCGCATGTGGTAGAAGGGACTTCCTTTCCTGATAATATTAATGGCAGGATCCAGAATGAATGGGCGGTTCATCAGATTTCCTCTACGGCAAATTTTGCCACAAGGAGTAAGCTGGCATATTTTTTCCTTGGCGGACTTAATTTTCAGGTAGAACACCATCTGTTTCCGGGCATCAGCCATATCCATTATCCGAAAATCAATGAATTTGTGAAGGAGACCTGCAGGGAGTTTGGCGTTTCCTATCTGGAGCATAAAACGATGTTGAATGCATTTATTTCACATCTTTCACACCTTAAAAAACTGGGAACGACCGATTAACCGTTTCCCTTAATTAATTATTGCCGAAAGGCATCTTATGAAATGAATATGAAAAATGATGACATAGCCTTAGAGGCAAAAGTATTTTTATACCACTTGAACAATGCCAACGACGAAAATGGCATCCGTAAAGATGAAAGCTGGACCTTGCGCCAGGTGAGTGAAGCGGTAAAAACGGAAATCGAACGAAACTATTCGCCAACGGTTTCAACAAGGGTTGATCCTAAGGTAATGGAAGAGTTCTCTACAAGCCTGATGCTAAATTTAAAGGCACAGCCTAAGGTTAAAGTATCGAGCCTTTTTATGGATGTGCTGCCGGGAGCCGAATACATCATTGCCTTTTCTACCGACAGGATCAGGAGATAAGCCTTCAATAAAGATAATCTTTTGGCGATTATTCCCCGCGTTATTTACACTGCTCTGAAACAATGTATATAGCTTGTTTATTAATGATGTAGTAAAATGATTGCATAGCTAATAATATTCGTTATTTTAGTGGTAGCCTATCAAGTATTGGCTTAGTATTTTGAATAACGTGAGGATGTTAACAAAAATCAATCGCCGAACGCTACAGAAATTTCAACAATTGCTGATTATCGTCATCTCCTGGATGGTGATTGGGGTAATCATTGCTGTTTTTGAGGATCTGGTATTACATACCAGAAAATCATTGGGGCCAGCGCCCGGTTATTCCCTGCTGGCTTCCATAATTTTAAATGCGGGCATCGGTTTTACAGCGGCATTGATTGGAGGGAGTCTTTTGGTATTTTTTGTAAACGAGAAGTACAACGATAAACCTTATGGTTACACCCTTTTAATTGTTGCCGGATGTTTTATCTGCATCATTCTACTGGTGAACGAGGTGTTGAGTCTGCTTTCATTTGGCGATCCGCACCGGTTTCTTAAAAATGGCCTGGCCTGGGCCATCGTGGTTTCCATCACCCAGTTGATGCTTCAGATCAACAGTAAATTTGGACAGGGCATTTTCTGGGACATCATTCGTGGAAAGTACAATACGCCAAGGGAAGAATCGCGGATTTTCATGTTTCTTGATCTGAATTCATCAACCACAATCGCTGAAAGTTTGGGTGATAAAAAATACCATGAATTGCTCAAAGATATTTTTATCGACATTACCAATCCCATTTTGGAAAACAGAGGGGAAATATACCAGTATGTAGGTGATGAGGTGGTAATCGCCTGGCGTTATGAAGATGGACTGAACAACAATAAATGCATCAATTGCTTTTTTGATATTAAGACTCAGCTTCTCATACTAAAAGCGAAATATATCAGTAAATATGGCCTGCTGCCTTCATTTAAAGCGGGCATCCATTGCGGTAGGGTGATTGCCGGGGAAGTTGGTATCATAAAACGTGATATTACCTATTCGGGAGATGTACTCAATACCACTTCCAGGATCCAAAATATGTGTAAGGAATTTAATCAGGAGATGCTGGTTTCGACAGAACTGCTTAAAGAACTGCACTTAAGCGGAGATTATACTGCAAAAATATTTGGGGCAATTAAGTTGAGGGGGAAGGAAAAGGAAATGGAACTTGTGGCACTGACACCTGTTTAAAATTGCAGGTCACAATGTAATTAAGGCTCAGAATCCCGGGGGATTATTGTTAGTGTTATTTGAAACGCATAAGCATTCGTTTGAATTTGGTAATTTACTACCTACGCTTTCTATTTAAATTTGTATCATAAAAACAAAGATTAATCTTTTAACAATAGGTTATGAAATATAGAAAATTAGGAAATACCAGCGAACAGTTATCAGCGATAGGATTGGGTACCATGGGCATGAATCATGCTTATGGCAAACCAGATGATCAGGAATCATTGGCCACCTTAAATCTGGCCATCGAGCTGGGCATTAATTTTTGGGATACTGCCGATATTTATGCCCAGGGCGAAAATGAAAAATTGGTATCGCAGGTTTTAGTACCGAACAGGGATAAGATCTTTATCGCCACGAAATTTGGATTCAGATGGGATGATCAGAAGACCAGAGCTTTTGACGGATCGCCTGCGTATCTTAAAACAGCAGTAGAGCAAAGCCTGAAACGCCTGCGTACCGATCATATCGATTTGTATTATGCGCACCGGGTAGATCCAAATGTACCTGTCGAAGAAACGGTAGGGGCTATGGCCGAATTGGTTAAAGAGGGAAAGGTAAGATATCTTGGCCTGTCTGAAGCTTCAGCTGCATCCATTAGAAAAGCACATGCCGTACACCCGATAGCTGCACTGCAAAGTGAGTATTCACTTTTAACAAGAGATGTAGAAACTGAAATCCTTCCCTTAACAAAAGAATTGGGGATTTCTTTTGTTCCTTTCAGCCCGTTAGCCCGTGGATTGGTAACCAATACGCTTGATGTAAGTACACTTGGAGATAACGACTTTAGAAAGGGACTGCCACGTTACCAGGAGCAATATGCCGAAAACAATAAGAAACTGGCAGAAGGTTTTGCAGCAATAGCGGAATCGAAAAATGTTACACCAGCCCAAATTGCGCTGGCGTGGGTTTTAAGTCAAGGTGAGCACATTATCCCTATCCCTGGTACCAAGAAAACCAAATATTTAAAGGATAATGCCGGCGCCGTGGATGTAAACCTTACACCTGCCGATTTGACTACCATTGATGAACTGCTTAAAAAATATCCGGATACCGGCGCGCGCTATACCGCTGAGCAGGAGAAAATGGCGAATAACTAAGTGATTCGAATTGTCATGTTGAGCTTGCCGAAATACCTTAACGGGATTTAAAAGGGTCCTTCGACAAGCTCAGGATGACAATCGTGTATTATGGCACTGCTGTATTTAAGATATAACCTTTTTTAATGGTTATTTACCAGCTTTAAACATTTTGATCGCTGCATTTTGCACTTTTAGTGCATCATTTTCAATAATCTTTTTGATGGCCGCGTCTGTTGAGGCCTGAAATCCGGTTTTAACAATAATGGTGTCTTTTTCGTTGATCACCGTTAAACCAAAGAAATGGCTTCCGAATTTATAAGTGTTTTTGGTAATGTTGGCTTCTTTTTCAACGGTTTTGCCAAATTCGTAACTGCTGCTTAACTCATCAAAAAAGTCTTTTACTGCCTGGAAAATGATATGGGTTTCTATATTCAGATCATTAATGATCACCGTAGCATCCTTTAGTTCAGGGATAGCTTTTCCTTTGGCGCTTTTCTGTAAATCATTTAGCTCTGGAAATAAGTCTTCGCTAAAGATGATGTCTTTAGGATCTTTGATAAAAATTGTGGCAGTTTTTCCCGTTTCATCCATGCGCTGTACTAAATCAATGGTATCGTTGCCGTCCTTCAGGGTGGCTGCATCTGCTGCAGTATATTCGGTTTTAATGTCACTGATCGTGTTCTTGATGACGTTAACAACGTATTCTAAGACTGGGTATGGCGTAATATTATTCATTGTAATAATTTTTTGCAAAGGTACGGCTTAGTTTTTAAGGTATAATATAATCGGGAAAAAGAAAACGATTATTTTTAGATAAAGACATCACAAACAGGCTTTTAGTTTTTAATTGTTGCAGGATGGATATTCTCCTTCCAAGAAAACAGCAATTATGGGCAGATGGCGCAGGCAACTATCCGACTAGTGGCCAGGTTTGTAACAAGCTTGTTTAACTGTGCGGAATAGGGAGTGAGGGACAGATACCGCCCAATTCTGATGCTATATTTTCTTATATTAGAATCATGAAGAATCTAGCCTTATTTTTTGTACTATTTCTGTCTATCGATAGTTTATTTGCACAACCTACGCAAAAACCAATGCTTTATGGCAACAACTGGATGGCTATCACGGGTAAGCCAATGGCTGCCACTGCCGGATCGATGATTTTCCAACAGGGTGGTAACGCCGTTGATGCAGCTTGTGCCATGCTGGCCGCCACCTGCACCATGTGGGATACCTTAAGTTGGGGAGGAGAAACACAGGCGCTGATTTACAATCCTAAAACGAAAAAGGTTATTGCAATCAATGCCATGGGTGTGGCGCCAACCGGAGCTACAGTAGCGTTTTTTAAAAGTAAAGGCTATAATTTTCCGCCAGAATATGGACCATTGGCGGCAACTACACCTGGCACCCCGGGCGGACTCATTTTTATGTTGAGTAAATATGGCAGCATGAGTTTAGGACAGGTTTTAGCGCCAGCCATGCACATGGCAGCGGGTTATGCCATTGAAGCACAGGCCGCAAATACCATAGAACGCGATAAAGAAATGATCAAAACCTGGCCTTATAGCAAAAAGGTTTTATTGCCACATGCAGGTGAGAAACGTGAAGCTCCTGAGGCAGGTGAGGTTTTTATTCAAAAAGATCTGCTTGCCACTTTAACCAAAATGGTTGATGCAGAGAAAGCCGCATTGAAAAAGGGTAAATCCCGTCAGGAGGCATTAATGGCGGCTTACGATCGTTTTTATAAAGGCGATATTGCGCAGGAGTTTGTCCGTGGAAGTAAGGAACAAGGGGGCTTAATCACCATGGATGATCTGGCCAAATGGAAGCCGGTAGAAGAGGATGCCTTAAGCACCAATTATAAAGGCATTGAAGTATACAAATTAAAACAATGGACACAAGGCCCTGTTTTACTCCAGGCTTTAAATATCTTGGAAAATTTTGATTTAAAAACAATGGGCTACAATAGCTCAAAATACATTCACACGGTTTATCAAGCCATGAACCTTTCTTTTGCAGATCGTGATTTTTATTATGG
>Ga0163161_10001917_pt1 | contig 15190 bp, 13 predicted proteins | sample S45metaG_FD_129847 | JGI IMG/M metagenome (GOLD analysis project Ga0163161, IMG submission 129847) | Switchgrass rhizosphere microbial communities from Kellogg Biological Station, Michigan, USA - S4-5 metaG | ecosystem: Host-associated > Plants > Roots > Rhizosphere > Soil | place: USA... | reverse complement strand
CTGGCAAACGGCCAGAGTGCGCCATCCCATTCGCAACTATGCCCGGTTCCTCTGGTTCTAAAGGTCGGATTTCTTCTTTCCGCTGTAGTTAAACCCCAGGGAGCCTTAAAACCAGCGGTGTCTAATAGCTGATCCCATGCTTTTGCGTATTTAGATTCATCATCAGGTAAATTGAACTCCCAAGGTGTGAAACCGATGGCTTCCCTTACCTCCGATGAGCCGCCTTTGGCTTTTCTCGTTTCGAAGAATGAAGCTGCATCATTCCATAAACTATCCTGAACGAGCTTTTTGAGCACAATTGACTTATTTTTATATTTTTCAGCCAGCGTTTCATCGCCGAAGAGCATTGCCATTTTATTTAACGCCACCGCATTGCCATACATATAACTGTTAATGGTTGGTCGTTGGTTCTGGTCTTTTCTTGATCCGCTGATGGATTCTTCCATTCCATCCTTCACATCATTTTGCCAGAATAATCCATTTTTAAGCTGTCGCTCGGTTTCCCATTTGCTATAATCTTTGTCTAAGGCCGGCAAAATCTCCTTTAAAAAGGTCCGATCGGGCTTGACAAGGGAATTTTGATAAACCGCATCATCTACCCAACTGCTAAATTGGTGAAAACGCTGTTTCGTTTGCCCCACATCCGCATGGTAAAGCCAGAATCTGATGTAATCCTTAAGATACGAATTATCCCTTAACCACCTGCCCTCATAAATATGGTGCCCTAAAGCACAACTGATGGAATTATATTTACCAGCGTGTTTAACAGGCTCGATAAACTCTGTGAAAATGAAGCCTTCAGGGGTTTTAACGAGGTGTTTGCGGTACGTCCACCAGCGATAATAGTAATTTTGCTCCAGTACCGAATCCGGACATTCGAATAAAGGTATCTGCTCAGCAAGCCAGGTAAAAGCTTCGGCATTGGGTACGTAATTTTTGACCGCCTCCGTATCTATAGAATTGAAATAAGTGACATATTTCTTCAGTTTCTCAGTGCCCGGAATAGACTTCTGTTGCGCAAATCCGGTGATTGCCCAAACCGACAGTGCGGCTGTAGCTATAAAATTTCTTGTATTTATCATTATTCAAATAACCAATCTATATCTTTTCCTCTACCATCTAAACCCGCATTAAAAATGCGCAGTTCCTGTTTATCATCAATAAACCCCAAAACTAAACAGGCACCTTTACCTAAATTCAACGTATGCGTTCCGGCGGGGAAAGCATAGGCATGAACATTTACCGGAGGAAGGCCATATGGCACCAACGCGTTTGATATTTTAATTTCCGATTGACCATAATTATTGGCGCTTGCGTCGGTTTCCAATTGCGGTGGAGCAAGGTATTGAGGGTTCTTCTGATTGAAAAAACCGATGAGCAGTTTTACGGGATCTTTTGTGCTAAATTTAATTTCGGTACCCGTTTTTATCTGGTTCTGTTTACTCAACATCATTCCTTTTAAACCCAGCAATTGCGCTGCAACTTCCTTTATCCTAACCGCCGTATCTGCAAACAGCTCCACGTCTTTGGCAATCACATAACTTTTTGCTTCATTTAAAACTTTCACTTCGGCAGCCTTATAAGGTACAATTGCAGCAACTGCTCCCTGCTTTATTGATTTTAGAGAATCAATGCTATGTTTAAAATGATCAAATTCTTTTGTAAAAACAGGTAACATTTCTTTCCAATGGATAAAAGTTTTGTCTACGCCGCGCATTGGTATTTTACGCTGCTTGGTTTGCATACTATTGGCATACAGATAACTGTTCTCCGTTAGTTTAACCAATACTTCATAATGAGCTACACTTTTTTGTAAAAAAGGCAAAGCCTGTTCTAAATCAGATACCTGATTCGAATATTTATACCTCAATATCCAAAGCGCAGCCTTCACTTTTTCCGCATAAAAGTTAGCCATAGCATCGTAGCAATAGATGTCATTTTTTAATCTGCCGAATTCTGCCGTATCTTTTGTTACGGTTGATTTAGCATCATTAATCGATTGAATCGCTTTTTTACCATGCTCAACCACTTCCCGGGCAATCTGAACAGGTGTTTCTCCAATATGCCCCTGTTTCTTCCACTCTTTTTCCGCGTATTCGATAATCATCTCACCTTCGGGTGCTTCCGATTCGTACATCAATGTAAATACACCATATCGATAAGGATTAATGAGCTGTGTCATCAACATGCCTAAGGTTAGCGTTTGTCGGTTGCCATCTGTAATGCCATACCTGCGCAAAAGTTTGGGCGAAATTTCTCCAGATTCTTCATAAGCATTCAAAATGGCTTTTCCGCTATTCAAATTAGTTCCATATTTATCAGCGAGCGCTTTGCCCCAATAATCAATTTCCTGGTTACGGTTTCTTTGCGAGTTCCACGAGTACCTTGCCCATTCTTTGTACCAGATCCAATCGCGGTCTACTTCCAGCAATCGCCCCTTTACATTGTCTGCAGAATATGGCCAGTCCCAATAACTTGCCTGTGGGTACAGGTGCAGGCCCTTTGCACCATAAATTTTGTTCATCGCCTCTACCGATTTCTGAATAAAATCGGCCGAAGCATATCTAAAGGGTTCCAGATTGGCCAAGATATGCACATTGGAGATATTAACCGTGCCAATAGCCGCTAATTTCCGATTGAGCGCTGCCCAGGTACCCCGAGGGGCATATGTGGTTAAAGCCTCTCCATTAAACTTATTTTCGGTATACAGGTTTTTATATAAAGGTAATGCGGCTTTCATCACGCTTGGTGCGTCGGTATCGTGCGCACGCAAAACAATTGGCGGTTCATCCTTGATTCCTGCGGCTTTTAAGCCATCCTGTACCCCAGGGATAATCGTTTTGGTAAACCAATCAATATCGTCCTGCCCCACACCTTCCATCGCCTCGCCCAAAGCTACCATTAAACCCACGTTGGGATATTTCTCTACAAAAGAAGCAATCGATTTTCGGGTGTAATCAGCGATGATTGGGATAATCGGACGGTTCCTGTCCTGTGTTTTTAAGCCATGTTTATCAGCAAAAGGTTTTGGGATAATGATATTGTAAAACATCTGGATCACCCAGATACCACGTTTATCCGCTTCTTTGGTTAAAAACTGGAAGATTTCTTCGTTCTTTTTCAAGGTGGCGTCATCTACCTCAACCGCATAGGGATAATCTTTAAGTCTTAATAATGACGAAAATGGATGGCCATTCCACAAATAAAGTGAATTGTAACGGTTTTCCACCATCATATCGAGATACTTGATCCATAAAGCTTTATCATAAAGCCAGGGAAAAGTTTCGGGTGTGTAAGGATATTCATATACATCATGACCGGGCAGATAATCAGGTTTCTGCAGGCCGATGCAAGTGCCCCTTAACACCATTTCAGGCTGATCGGAAAATGCAAGTTGTGTCGGTAATTTACCGCTGTTACTGATCCGATCAACCAGTTCTATACAACCATACAAGGCACCAGACGCATCGTTGCCAATGATATAAATTGTTCCATTTTTTCCGGTATAAAGATGAAAACCCTCTTTTTTTGTTACTGAAATTTTATTTTTGATTTCCGCCGGAAGGTGATCGGTAAAAAGTTTATCTGAAAATACACCGATTGCAATAATATTGTTAGCGCCAGCAAGCTTATCCTTTTGTTCAAATTTGACCGCATAGTTTAATTTAAGCAGAGCTTTTGATAACTTTTCGGCACCAAAACGTACCCGGACATGGTTTTCGGTAGAAGTGACTATTGTTTTTTGCACACGATCTGTAGCACCGGCAAATGATATGGATAAAAAACAGCAGAAAATAAAAATCAGAAAATTTCTCATTCAATTGGCTCTATAACAAAACCTATATTCGCTAGGTTTTTGTAGGATATCTGGTTAAACATTATCTTTAAATATAAAGACGATATTCAAATATAAGTAAAAAGTTTGATTGGCTTTGTAAAATTTATGCAAGGTAAAGCCGTTTATCTCTTCAGAACAGCTTATGACAATATCTGTTAATATTTAGGCAAGAAGATAAAATTTTTAATCAACATTATTTATTTTATTTGTATCCTATTCTAATCAATTATAATTTTATAAGCATATACATGTTTTCACTAAAAAACAAAAAAGCCGTAGTTACCGGTGGCGGAAGCGGCATTGGAAAAGCCATTGCAACCATTTTAGCCAAACAGGGTGCTGAAGTCCATATTATCGAGCTAGGAACTGAACAAGCCCAGGATACCATAAATGAAATTACGACCAACGGAGGCTCGGCATTCAGTTACGGTTGTGATGTTTCTGATCACAAATCGGTTCACGATGTTTTTAAGGAGATCGGAGCGATCAACATCCTGATTAACAATGCAGGTATCGCACACATTGGAAAGGCCGATACCACAGATGAAGCAGATTTTGACCGCGTTATGCGCGTAAACGTTAAAGGTGTTTACAATTGTTTGCATGCAGCCATTCCACAGATCCGTTTAGCTGGCGGCGGTGTGATCATAAACATGGCATCGATTGCGGCACTCATTGGATTGCCAGACCGCTTTGTTTACAGCGCAGCAAAAGGTGCGGTAAAGGCCATCACGATGAGTGTTGCTAAAGATTATATCGGCGAGAAAATCAGATGTAATTCTATCTCACCTGCAAGGGTACATACGCCTTTTGTGGATGGCTTTTTACAGAAAAACTATCCAGATAATATCCCGGAAATGTTCGAAAAACTATCGAAAACACAACCCATCGGCAGAATGGCCAAACCAGAAGAAGTGGGGGCATTGGCACTATACCTTTGCAGTGATGAAGCCTCGTTTATTACGGGTTGCGATTACCCTATTGATGGTGGATTTACGACCTTAAACAACTAAAAGAATTTTAAATACAATAAAGAGATTATAATGAAATTAATACGATTTGGAGAAGCTGGCGCCGAAAAACCTGGAGTAATGATTAACGATAATTATTTCGACGTTTCTGCATTGGTGAAAGATTATAACGAAGAATTCTTCGGTGGTGATGGTTTGGAAAAACTAAAAAAGGATATCGAATCGGCAGATCTGCCACAGGTAGATAAAGGTGTACGCTTAGGCCCTGCTTTGGCCCGTCCTTCAAAAATAATCTGCGTGGGTTTAAATTATAAAGACCATGCTGCTGAAACCAATGCGCCGATTCCATCGGAACCGATTTTGTTCTTCAAAGCCACTTCGGCAATAGTTGGACCAAATGACGACTTAATCATTCCAAAAAACAGTAAAAAAACCGATTGGGAAGTAGAACTGGCCATTGTTATTGGTAAAAAAGCAAGTTATGTTGCTGAAGAAAATGCTTTAGACCATATCGCGGGATATGTTTTGCATAACGACTATAGTGAACGTGAATTTCAGATCGAAAGAAACGGACAATGGGTAAAGGGAAAAAGCTGCGATACCTTCGCACCTATCGGACCATTTATCGCCACTCAGGATGAAATTGCCGACGTGCACAATCTTCGCCTGTGGTTAACCGTAAACGGAAAAACATTACAGGATGGAAATACCTCAAACCTGATTTTCAATGTTCCCTTTATGATTTCGTACATCAGTCAGTTTATGACGCTTTTACCAGGAGATGTGATTACTACGGGAACACCGGCCGGTGTTGGCTTAGGTCAAAAACCAGAGCCATGGTATTTAAAGCCAGGCGACGTAGTAGAATTAGGTATTGATGGCCTTGGATCGAGTAAACAAACCGTTAAGGCATACAGCGGAATTTAACATGAAAAGATACTGTTTAACACTCGATCTTGTAAATGATGAAAAGCTTATCGAAGCGTATAAGCAGTATCATCAATCGGTTTGGCCGGAGATTAAAGAAAGTATCACTTCTTCTGGAATAGAGAACTTAGAAATATATCTGCTTGGGAACCGCTTATTTATGATCATGGAGGTAAATGAAAGCTTTTCCTTTGAAGAAAAATCAAGAGCCGATTTGGCCAATCCAAAAGTACAGGAATGGGAAACTTTGATGTGGAAATACCAACAGGCTATACCAGGTTCGAAACCTGGCGAAAAATGGATTTTAATGGATCAGATATTTAAACTTTAACCTCTTGTTACATGATTGATACGCACGTACATTTTTGGAATTTTGATCCGGTCAGGGATAGCTGGATCAGTGAAGAGATGATGGCTATCCGTAAAGATTTCTCACCGAAAAATCTTTTAAGGGTATACAATGATCTTCAGATAACCGGTTGTATTGCAGTACAGGCTAACCAATCGGAAGAAGAAAATCAGTTTCTCTTAACGCTGGCAGAGCAAAATGAAATCATAAAAGGCATTGTGGGGTGGGTTGATCTGCTTAATTCAGGTTTAGATGAACGTTTAAGCTATTGGAACACCTTCAAAACCATTAAGGGCTGGCGACATATTTTACAGGCTGAAAATACGGAATTTATACTCAATAAAAAATTTATTGATGGCATTAAGCTTTTAAAAAAATACCATTATACTTACGATTTGTTGTGCTACCACAATCAATTGCCAGCTATTATCAAAATGGTTGATCAGATCCCTGACCAACCATTTGTATTGGATCATTGTGGCAAACCCAATGTTAAAAATCAAGATTTGAAATCATGGTCTGAAAACATTAAAATCTTAGCGGCTCACCCCAATATACACTGTAAAGTTTCTGGTTTACTTGCAGAAGCAGACTGGAAAAACTGGAAAGAAAAAGAACTTTTCAATTGTTTTGATACAGTTTTCGAACATTTCGGCCCTGAAAGGGTGATGTATGGCAGCGATTGGCCGGTCATGTTGATTAGCAGACCGTACCAGGATTGGTTTAATTTAGTGCATAAATATGCCGAACGGTTTTCTGCGGAAGAGCGAAAACTGATTTTTACGGATAATGCAAATGCTTTTTATTCGGTTTAACTGTCGTTTTTAGCCAAAGATTCACAGATATACACAGATTGCTGCTATCTCTTATTGATATCCCTAACTCGTGTAAGCAAATCGCTAATGTTCTCCAACATAAAACAATAAATACAAAATAGCAGATAGAGCAGGATGGAAAATATAATATAAAAGATTAGTTTTCGCCTTTTAAAACAGCATCTGACCAATACAATATTTAAAAATGAGTAAAAAGATTACATTCCCTTACAATCCTCAATACCCTTCTGTAGCCGACTTAAGGAAAAAGGCAAAATCAAGGATTCCTAAATTTGCTTTCGACTATCTGGAGGGTGGTTGTAATGAGGGACTTAATTTATCGCGAAACGAGAGCGACTTCGACAATATTTACCTTAAACCGAATTACTTACGTGTTGGCGGGGATATCGACATGTCGGTTGAATTATTTGGCCGTCGTTATAGTGCTCCATTTGGGGTATCTCCGATTGGTTTGCAAGGTTTGATGTGGCCTAATGCCCCCGAAATTTTAGCCAAGGCTACCGCTAAAGCCGATATTCCTTATACGTTAAGCACTGTATCCACGAGTAGCATCGAACGGATTGCCGAAGTATCAGAAGGAAAAGCCTGGTTTCAATTGTACCATCCAACGGAGAACAGCTTAAGAGATGACATCTTAAATCGATTAAAAGCTGTTGAATGTCCGGTATTGGTTGTTCTGGTCGATGTGCCTGCATTTGGTTTACGATATAAAGAAATTAAGAGTGGCCTATCTATACCACCAAAAATGTCAGTCAATAATATCTTGCAGGCTTTTGCCCGTCCGCTATGGGGAATTAAAACCCTGCAACATGGGATTCCATCATTTGCGACCTTAAAGCCTTATATGGAAAAAGGAATGGATATGTCGCAGCTGGGGCAATTCATGAACAGAACATTTACCGGTAAGGTTGATATTGAAAAGGTTGCTGCCATTCGTGATCTTTGGAAAGGACCTTTGGTACTAAAAGGAATCACGACTGATGAAGATATGCAGGCTGCTATACAACTGGGTGCTGATGGTGTGATTGTTTCCAATCATGGTGGCAGACAAATTGACGCAGGCGAATCTTCGATCAATTCACTGATTAAACTGGCGAACAATCCACTATACAAATCAAAACTGAAGATCATGTTAGATGGTGGTATCCGTTCGGGCGTTGATTTAGCAAGAGCACATGCCGTAGGATCGGAATTCAATTTTATGGGCCGGCCTTTTATGTATGGCGTTGGCGCTTTGGGCAATGAAGGAGGCGATCATACCATCAATATGTTCAAAACGCATTTATACCAGATCATGCAACAATTAACCATTGAGAAGATTACACAATTCCCTGATCGGTTATTAACCCCTTAAAGACGGATTTTCAGATAAAACAAACAAAAAAAGCAAAACTCCTGGTTTTGCTTTTTTTGTCTGAAATTTTATAACAATTCTTAGTCCATTTTCTTTAGTGCTGCTGTTTTCAAAAATTTATAAGTTGTACTCGTTTTATATGTTTCGCCTGGTTTGAGCACTGTAGATGCAAAATTCGCATGGTTTGGCGCATCAGGAAAATGTTGTGTTTCTAGGCAAAAAGCCGAACGGTGAGGGTATGACTTTCCGCCTTTACCATCTTTATCAGCCCCTGTCAAGAAGTTACCGCTATAAAACTGTAGGCCGGGCTCAACTGTATAAACTTCCAAAACAATACCCGTTACCGGACTTTTAACGATAGCCACGGGTGTTTTGCCATCGTGATGCGTTAATACAAAATTATGGTCATAACCTTTACCGAATTTTAATTGCTGATCATTTTCTTCGATCGATTTTCCGATGGTTTTGGCTTTGTTAAAATCGAAAGCTGTTCCGGCTACCGGCTGTAGTTTACCAGTTGGAATCAAGGTAGAATCAACCGGAGTATAGGCATTCGCATCGATGGTGAGTTCGTGGTCCAAAATTGTATTATTGCCTTCTCCATTTAGGTTAAAATAAGCATGGTTGGTTAAATTTACCACTGTAGCTTTGTCTGTGGTAGCCAAATAATCAATTTGTAAGGCATTGTCATCAGTTAAAGTATACGTTACCTTAACATCTAATTTGCCTGGATAACCTGCTTCACCATCTTTTGAAACATAGTTCAACTCCAGTTTTTGACTATCCAGTTGTTTAGCCTCCCAAACTTTTGAAAAGAAACCGTCCTTACCACCGTGCAGGGTATTCACACCATCGTTAAGCTGTAAAGTATATTCTTTTTCTGCTAAAGTAAATTTACCCTTCCCGATCCTGTTGCCATATCGGCCAATTAATGCGCCAAAAAACGGTTCTCCTTTTTTACGGTAAGCGCCTATACTGTCGTAACCCAAAACAACATCGGTTAATTTGTTATCTTTATCGGGCACCAGGAGTGAAACTACTCTCCCACCGTAATTGGTTATGGAAACCGAGGTGCCCTGTTTATTTTTCAAGGTGTATAGTTTAACATTTTTCCCATCGATAGTGCTGTTGAATTTTACGGAATCAGTTTGAACGGTTGTTGTGGCCCCTTTATCCGATTTAGGATTACAGGAAGTAAAAACCATAGATAAACATAGTGTAGCGAAGGGCAAAGCCTTAAGGAATATTTTTTTCATGGATTAAATTTTGAGGAAGCAGGCCTTGATTGTAATGCGATACAACTATTGACATGGCTTCATATTGATTTATTTTTGGTTAAGACTAAAGTATGAAAAAAATATTAACGTCATAGTAACGATTATAATTATTATTTCTCCTATTCTGGTCGATGATCATCAACAATAAAAAAAATCACATAATTTAGCGGCCATATGCATTATTTGAATTTCAGGCCAAAGGCTTTTCTTTTCGACTTAAATGGCACTATGATTAATGATATGGAATACCATACTTTAGCATGGTACAGCATCATGACGGAAGATTTAGGCGCTAAACTCGATTACGAAAACATTAAAAAAGAAATGTACGGGAAAAACCATGAGGTTTTGGAACGTGTTTTCGGAAAAGGTAAATTTAATGCTGAAGAAATAGAACGGCTTTCTATGGATAAGGAAAAGCGCTATCAGCAAGGTTATATGCCACACCTTGCGCTTATTGATGGCCTGGACCTTTTCCTGGAACGTTCAAAAAAAGCCAATATTAAAATGGCCATTGGATCAGCGGCAATACCTTTTAATATCGATTTTGTAATAGACGGGCTTAATATCCGTCATTATATGAATGCGATAGTAAGTGCCGATGATGTAAAAACAAGTAAACCGGATCCTGAAACTTTTATAAAGGCAGCAAAAGCTTTAAATATTGCCCCAATCGATTGTCTGGTATTCGAAGATGCACCGAAGGGTGTAGAGTCGGCCTTAAATGCCGGTATCCAATGTATGGTATTAACAACCACGCACACGATCGAAGAATTTGATGGTTATCCAAATATCTTAGGCTATATTACAGATTATAATGATGCCAAATTAAACACTCTTTTTTAACATGGGAAAATATTTAAATCAAAAACCTGTTCTTGTTGCAGTAGACTGCATCATTTTTGGCTATGATGGCGAACAGTTAAAACTTTTGGTCATCAAAAGAGCCATAGAACCCGTTAAAGACAAATGGAGTTTGATGGGTGGTTTTATTGGTGAAACAGAAGATCTTGATGGCGCAGCCAAAAGGATCTTATTGGAATTAACGGGATTACATGATGTTTATCTCGAACAGCTCCACGCTTATGGCCGCCCCGACCGTGACCCCATCGAACGTACGGTTTCTGTAGTTTATTTTGCACTTATCGACATCAACAAATACAGTAAACAGATCAACGATCAATACCATGCCGAGTGGTTTAAACTCAAAGAAGTTCCTGAACTGATTTTTGACCACGATATGATGGTGAAAGCAGCAATGGATAAAATCCGTTATCAGGCAGCCCTCCATCCTATCTTATTTGAACTTTTACCAAAACGCTTTACGATACCACAGCTGCAGGCTTTATATGAGCAGGTTTACGATTCGCCGATCGATAACCGGAACTTTATCCGCAAGATTACGGCCAGTGGACTATTGATCAAACAGACCGATAAGGATAAATCGAGTTCCCGTAGAGGAGCTTTTTATTTTAAACTGGATAAGAATAAACACAAGGCACAGTTTCAGTCTTTTCTGAATTTTATCCCTAAAGCAAGCAAATAGAGGCTGATTTTAAAATTTGCTGTTACGCCGAAAATAAATTTTAAAATTATTTTTATGCTTAGAAAATTTAAAATCAACAAGTTATAAGCGCTGTTTTTTAGCTAAGCAAAAAACAGCTAAAACATTTTTAAAAAATGTTTGCAACGAAAGGATAAATCTCTATATTTGCACCTCCTTAAACAAAGGGAAATGATTCCGTAGCTCAGCTGGTAGAGCATTACACTTTTAATGTAGTGGTCCTGGGTTCGAATCCCAGCGGGATCACAGAAAACCTCACAGAAATGTGAGGTTTTTTTGTTTTATTCCCACTGGGATTCGAAGAGAAGCGCTGGCATGGGTTGGGGATTTTGCAGGGCTGAGCCAATCCCAGCGGGATCACAAAAACCTTCAAGCCAAAAAGCTTGGAGGTTTTTTGTTAAAGGTGATTTTGAACGGGCATGTGTCTGTACAGGGAGTGAAAAATTTCTGTCATAAATCCCCGTCATTTGTCCAGCTCAATCCTCTTCTACGGTATTACCTTCTCTTTCTAAAAACCCAATTGCTTTGGCGACAGGTATCAATGATTAAATATATTTTAGCGTTCAAATCATAGGATTCCTTATCACATGCCTGCAAAATAAAATATACAGTTTCCAGATCGAAGCACGTTTCATAATCGATAGTTTACAGCTGCTATTTAAGAATCCAATATTGATTTTATTAGCTTATTATTAAATATTTCGTTCACTATTTTTGTTGATGTTAAAGGTTCTTGAAGTGGATGTTGTCGAAAAACATTTCTATGTAAATCTTCTATGGTATGGGTAATTAAAATAGCCTTTTGTTCCGATAGTTCATATATCTTTTTCTTGTGGCGGGTATTGAATACTAAACTGTTTGGATCAACAATTCCTGCATCAATATAGGCCCTTGTTTTCTTAGCGCATCTGCAAGGGTTAGATTTATTCACCAAACCGCATCTTTTATTCATCCAATGATATAAGTCCTGCCTTGCCCGCATTAACCGAATACGAAAATTACCCGTTGTAATTCCTAAAATTTCCGAACCTAAGTTATGGTCAATGTCAAACATTTCGCCTAGTATATAAACCATTCTTTGTTCCCTGCTTAAACAAAGTAACATTCCAGCTGTACAGCTTATTCTAATTTCTTCTATTGTGTCTTTGAGTTCATTTTCTTCAGTTTCATTTAGTTCGTGAACAGGGATATTGTCAATTGAATTAAAATAACTTTCAAAGTCTATTGTTTTCAATGCGGATTTACTTTTTTTTGTGTTTAAGAAGTGGTTTACAGTTATTCTATAAAGCCAGGTTCTGAATTTACTTTTACCTTCAAATTTTGTTAATGCAGTAATTGCTTTTATAAATACTTCCTGCGTTAAGTCTTCTGCATCTTCAACACTTTTGGTCATTTTTAACGCAAGGTTATAAATGAACAATTGATGTCTGCCAATTAGATTTTGTAGTGCCTTTTTATCACCACCAATGGCCAGTCTTACCAAGCCCGAATCTATTTCGTCGGTATAGTTTATTTGAACGGGGTTATCCATTTATTTTTAATAAAACTAAAGCAAACCATTAAATTTGCTTTAGTTAATTTACAATTTAAATTTGCCTTAAACCACCATCTACTGTTAATTCGTTACCTATAATATAGGACGAATCATCAGAAGCAAGAAATAGTACTGTTTTAGCAATTTCTTCCGGTTGTCCCCAGCGTTTAACCGGGATTTGATCTGTAATGGCTTCGCCTGCTGCTTTTAATACCTCTTCAGGCAACCCGATTTTACCCCAAAGTGGCGTTCCGATCGCTCCTGGGCTTACTGCATTTACTCTGATCCCTCTTTCAATTAATTCGGCAGATGCAACCCTGACAACAGAACGTAAAGCCGCTTTACTTGCACTTAATAAACTGCTCCCGCCAAAACCTATAATATTTAACCAAGATGTCGTAATGACTACAGAAGCGTTATTATTTAGGTAAGGAATGGCCTTCTGAAGTGTAAAGTAAGCTCCTTTGAAATTTACATTAATCATTTCATCAAAAAAAGCTTCTGTTGTGTCTGCAATTGTTGCCAACTTTGCTTGTGCAGCATTAACGAATAAGATGTCAATTTTTCCAAATCTAGATTTCGTTTCATCGAACAATTTGTCCAGGTCTGGTAGTTTACACACATCTCCCTGCACAGCAAAACTGTTTGGGCCAAGTTCGCTTACAGCTTCATTGAGGGCTTGTTTACCCCGTCCAAAAATTACAACTTTTGCACCGTTTGCGATAAATTCTTTGGCTGTAGCTAAACCAATCCCACTACTCCCCCCTGTTATTACAGCAACTTTGTTTTTTAATTTGTCCATTTTTACAATAATTTAATAGCAACTCTATTGTCGCCACTATTTGGACAAGCAAAAAGTACCGTGTTACAAAAGTTGGGAAGCTATTTTGATCTCACCCTATTTGTGAAAGCTGCAGAATCTTTTCCTATTTTCATCATTCCTTAATTAAGCCATTACCTTCACATAAAGCAGAGCTTATTAATCAGGATAAGGACAGTCTTATCCTTTTTCCTATTATTCAACTGATTCCCACCAGCTAAAGAAGTATCCCTATCCTCAAGTTCTAATGGATTGATCAGATCATATAAAACTTATACGTTTATACGTGTAGTAAATATTATAATACAATTGTATTTTTTAACATAAAAAATATTAGCTTCGTTATGTATTTTCATGTCTGATTTTACATCATCATCCATCAGTTTTTTAAACCCTATTTTAAAAACCAAACTAACAATTATGAAAAATTTATTGAAGTACCTGCTGCTTTTAAACATTGCCGTATTTTCTGTGGCCTGCCGTTCAGATAAGGATGACCTTTTAGGTGAACAGCCGAATAAACCGGCTACTGAGTTCTACAAAAATGCAAACGAACTGGCTGCAACTTATGATCCTTCGAATGCTGTAAGTCAGACGGTAAGAGATCGCGTTTACGATTTATACAGGTCGAAAAAGTGGGGTGAGCTGGAGACTTTATTTATAAATGATAATTTAAACGGAAAATGGCCGCCTGCAAATGGAGGGTATAATACGGTAGATGATACGCCTATTACGATGGGACAAAGATATGATCGGTATAGCAATGGCATAGGAACTTATAGCGGAACCGGAGCTCCGACTTTGGGCGGTAGTTTTACAAGTCCGATTATCAATGGATCCGTATATACTTTCGGGCAAAGGGCTTTGAACCAACCTGAAAATTCTTATGATTTTTATTATGAATTAGAAGTTCTAAATAATTCGCTAAATTTCGGGGGCCAAACAGCAGACGTTATCCCCTGGTTTAATCAGGTAGGTAATGGTAAGCAGACGATGTGGAAAATCCCGATCGATCCGACAACCGGCTACCAAAAAACATGGAATAAACTGGCACAGGAAGGATACATCAAAGTTACGATTAAGAAAAATCCAAGTGGAAAATATCCGGGAGCTGTAGGGGTAGTTATTGCACAATAAAATAATTTAGATGTATTCCATTTCAAAAAAAATATTCATTGAAAAACAGGTTCCTGTTGAAAAAAACATCTTCAGTAACGACGAGATCGGTCAGTTAGCAGAAGTAAAATTCAAATGTTCCGATTGCGGAGAAGAAAACACCATTAAAATAACGCCATACGAAACCGGTTTTCCGGTTTTTCAATTGTACAACCAGGAAAAGGTTTTAGCAAAGAATGAATTACTAGGCAATAAAATTGTTTCCGAAACTTCCAGAAATTCACTGCATTTTGGAGAATTAACTGTAAATGATCTACCAACGCTATACATTGGAACAGATTGCCCTTCTTGTGGCTCAAAGTATATTTGTGTTTTTAGTTATGGTGAAAAACAGCCCGGACTAACTTTGCTTACCATTTCCGGTGTATGGAAATACAACGAGATTTAACCTGGGATATGCTAAAAAGGCGGGATCACAAAAAGAGGCTGTATCATAAATCATGATCAGCCTCTTATTTGTTTAGGTGCGTTTTACTGGTTCTTTTTTACAAGATTTATTTGGGTTTGACATTGATATAATGACTTGATTTTCATATATTTATTG
>Ga0163161_10001914_pt1 | contig 15197 bp, 12 predicted proteins | sample S45metaG_FD_129847 | JGI IMG/M metagenome (GOLD analysis project Ga0163161, IMG submission 129847) | Switchgrass rhizosphere microbial communities from Kellogg Biological Station, Michigan, USA - S4-5 metaG | ecosystem: Host-associated > Plants > Roots > Rhizosphere > Soil | place: USA... | reverse complement strand
TATTAAACACCCTAATCAACAGTAGACTAAACATTATGAATATCAACAACCCAACCAAAAATATCAAGGAGTTGGTTTTGTAGTCAATATGAGGCTCGCGAAGCCCGTAAACCTTGAACATGACTGCAACAGAAGCACAACAAATCAGCATCAGGATGAAAGCGGGAAACAACCTGAACCGTTGTGCCTGAATTGCAGCAACACCAAAACCTACCATAAACGTCATCAACGTAATGATGACTGGCCACCAATATTGGCTTCCAATATTACCGACAACAGGCAAATACTTAAAAATAAAGTTGATCCACAGCGGATCAAACAATCTGACCACCACAAGCGTAATACCGATGAAGCTCAATCGAACCAGCCACTTGAAGTGATCCGTCTTTCGAAACAGAGCACATCCCGCTAACGCAATAGCGATGACTCCGCTGTGGTAGACAGTATTCCCCATGATAGAGCTAGAGTTGGCACCCGTGTCCCAAAGAATCGCCGCGGGCTCCATCGCATTATAAGACTCAATCAAGTGTGAAGGAGAGTAGAACGATGCGAGTGCATAGGGAAAATTTAGCGACCAAAATACGCGCTTCGAATAATCATCCAATGTTCCGAGACTGGAGAGGCTCTCCATAAACGGAAAATACAGCGGCGCCAACAACAGCAACGACGCCAACAGCCCGCCCGCCAGCAAGGACAACAGTAAAGTGACATGCTTGATTGACCAGTCTCTTTCTCTCATCGCCTGCACAATAAAACCAATCACTACGACCCCCATCGCAATGATCGAGGTAATAGTAGTCGGCATAAATGTAAACGAAAAAAACAATGCGAAGGATAGAACTACCGAAATCCATCTCAACACAGACGTAAACTGAACAAACGACAACGCCGCATACAAGCACAGCGGAACGAGAAAATAGCTCTGAGTGACATTCGAGCCAAAATTTGCAGTGATGTATCCATTTAACAAGTAAAAAATACAGGCAGACGTCGCTGCCAGTGCTGTCAGGCCAAATCGCTCTCTGACAATCCGGTAAACAAAGAACACCGCGAAATAGGCAAACCCCAAGATAACGAGATTATAGACAATTGAACTGCCACCCATCACCGCATTGAGAAGGGTCAAAAAAGAAAATTTCTGATCAACAAGCGCTTCTGGACCTAGAGCCCCTGCCGCCGAATAAGGATTCCAATAAGGCGACTCTCCATTTTTAATACTGTTTGCCATGAACTGGATCATGGGTTCCGATTGATAAGTAGCCCCCCCATTATCATTGTAGCCCGCCCACCATCCAGTCGAGTTTGGAATAGGGTAAAAAGGCTTTAAAGGAACCCCATTAAAAGCACCCGTTATCTGATCCGTTAATCGCAAGCTAGCCTGATTGAAAATCACGTCAGGAAAAGCAGCAACGATCAGAATCAACGCTACTAAATAAGCCTCAAGAACACGACGACTTACAGGCAAACATCTGAAGAACGAAACAATAAAATTAGGCACTGGGATTCCAAATACATTGACTATAAATACATCAAAACCAATAAACTAATTTCGTTTTGTGCAAAAAAGCCCTAATCAAGCAATACCCAAAACCCAGTCCTTCCTTTCGGAAGATAAACTTTGACACCCCACGTTCGCGCACACCTTGCGCACCAGCGATATATTTGACTTCTCCGCCCATCAAAATAGATTTAAAGGTGATCTCCGGGCTAATGCTGAATCTGTTTTGGCTAAGCCCAACGCCCAGGGTCTCTCTTCTGCGAAACATTTTGAATGCGTAGGTCGAGTCCGGAATATATTGACCCAACGCTACACGCACTCCAATTCGGAAGAAGAATTGAAAGAATTTGTATTTGAATGGAATGGTTCCGTCATCACCAGCTTGAATATAACGCGAGCACTGAGCCAGGATGGCGCCCTTCTGCATCTCATTGTAGAGCGCTGGAATCAAGTGAATCGGGTCAACGGCATCTGCGGAGACAAATATGCAATACCGACCGATGCCGTGGGCTGCACCGTACCGAACAACGGCACCGTAGCCGCGACGATGCAATGAACGGCTGATCACTCGAACCGGCAATTGGACTTTGTTGGCATCCCCCCAGGCGGATGCAAGGCTGTACGTTTCATCATCACTTTTATCGTCGACAACGATGACTTCAGTGGTGAACGGCTGCCCGGCGACTGCTGCTTTCACACTATCAAGAATACCGACAATGTTTTCCGCTTCGTTCAAGCAAGGAATAACAATGGTGAGATCTATAGGATCCTCTACCGAGGAATCCTGCTGCAATGAGCCCATCGATTCGTTTACGGTCATTTTGCCCCCTCGTATAAAGCCGTCTTCAAGCGGCTTTTATCAAAATTTTATAGTCAGCCAACCAGTTTTGACGAATAAGGTATCACGCGAGTCAACGCAGCCAGAACTAGACAAACGGCAAAGGTTGCCAGCGACAGACTGAAAATTGCCGTGAATGTCGACATGGCGGCAAGGTTCAAGGTAAATCCGAACATCCCTGCCTTGATCAGGTCGATTACCAACAAATGCATAAAATAGACTGGGAAGACGATGCTCGACAAAAACGCCACAGGGCGGATCAACACAGCGGTCACCCGGATTTTCCTGATCATATGGAATGCGGCGCACGCTGCAATCAATACGTTAGGACTGAAATACAGGAAGGCGGTCTCGTTCGGAACGGGTGACAACGAATTGAGGCGCCAACTGATCAGGAACGTCGCCAGGCTCGCCAGGAAAAAGACGACCCCGCTGCACCAGACAGGAAACTTACTCAGAATATCCGAGCGAATGAGATAGAACCCCAGCAGGAAGTAGCCAGGCCAACTCAAAAAGTTGGAGAGCGTTAGATGCGTGAGGATGTTGACCGGAAAGTAAACTGTCACCGCGTTGATCACAAACCAAACGCCGAAGAAATAAGCCGCGAATCGTTTGCTAGCCAGTAGAGCTACCGAAATCGGTTGGAGAATAGGCAGCAGAATGTAAACACCGATGGTCATGTAGACAAACCACAGGTGATACATCACCGGTCCTTGCAGGGCTTGGAACAGCGCATTCGGAACATCGAGCGGTTTCCCGGTCCAGTAGTTAAGCCAGAAAACGTGCAGCACACTCCAGAACGCGAGTGGGATAGCGACCTTCAGAACCCTGGACACAATCCCGCCCAGCCCTTTGGACATGTCTCGCCCCAGCAACAATGCCCCGGAAAGCATTGCAAACAGCGGCACAGAAACCCTCGCGATCGAGTCGAGGGCGTTAGCGACCAGGAAACTATTGAGTTCTATATTTCGATAATCGTAAAAGATCGGTGCCGAAATATGGATGAGCAACACCCCAAACATCGCAATCAGTCGGCAAGCATCCGCCCAGGCTAACCGCCCTGGATCTTGTTGTTGTGTCATGGTCGGGTCAGGCCTTAGAGGTAAGAATGATTTTGTCCAACGGCGCTCCGACGATGACGCCGTCGATGCTCGTAGCAACTACTTTGAACAATACGGCGTCGTGCATCCAATGCAGTTGCACGTGTTCATGCAAAGTACCGTTGGCGATAGCGGCCACGATCGAATAGTCACCAACGGCCAGAATCGGTAGCTTGAAATGGAATTCGGCATCAATTCGCTTGCCTGCAGCAACCCTGACCGGTGACTCTTTATAGGAGTGGTAGGTATTGCCACCGATCAAAGGCTGCCCCAAACGGTCTTTGATGATGAAACCGATAATCGGCAAATCCACATCGTGGATCGCCTTGGCTGAAACCTTGACGACAACTTCAGCCCCCCCCTCACAGACCGTGAGCTGGCGACCGTTGGCATTGGTGAAACTGACTTTTTGTATTTCTGCGCCACCGGTCCCGAATGTTGAAGACTGTGGGTTGAAGCCAAAGCTCTCGATTTCTTGAGCCCCTTTGGCGATGGACTCATCGTCATGCATGACGATACGTTGCTCGATAACTTCGTCGATTGGTTCTTCTTCGACTACATCTTCGATCTCTTCTTCGACGCCTGCCTCAACCGCCACCGGAGCCGCGCCCTCGGCACCGGTATGTTGCATGTAGAGCTGCGCAAAGTACTTCTCACAGACGTCTTTCGCGCTGCCAGCATCGCGAACAACACCACCTTCAAGCCAGATAGCGTGATCGCAAAAAGCCGTTACTGCAGCAAGATCGTGGCTTACGAATAGAATCGTGCCCTGCTCCTGAAACTGTCTCAGGAATCGCATGCACTTCTGCGCGAAGAACGCGTCCCCGACAGACAAGGCTTCATCGATAATCAGAATATCTGCGTCGACATGAGCAATTACGGAGAACGCCAATCGAGCCTGCATACCACTGGAGTAGGCCTTTACAGGTTGATCGATAAAATCGCCCAGTTCCGAGAAGTCGACAATCTTCTGGAACCGTTCCTCAATGCAAGACTTCTTCAGTTCAAACAAACTGGCGTACAGGTAGATGTTTTCGCGCCCGCTGAACTCTGGATTGAACCCCGAACCCAGCTCCAGGACTGCGGCGACCTTCCCGTTAATTTTCACCGAGCCTTTGGTCGGTGTCAGTGTCCCGGTCAACAGTTGCAGCAAAGTGCTTTTACCGGCACCGTTGCGACCGATCACACCGACTGATTGCCCCTTCAGCACTTCGAAGCTGACGTCTTTCAGTGCGAGGAAATCGCGATAGTAATTGCGCTTCCAACCGAGAAAGATCTGTTTCAGGCGGTCATGGGGCGCGTCATAAATGTGGTAGGCCTTTTCAAGACCAACAACTTCGATGACCGGTTGCGGTTTTACTTCTGTAGTCATGTCCATACTCATAAAACGTCCGCAAAGCCGTGTCTGACAGATCTAAAGAAGCGAAGGCCGAGCCAGCAGACGACCAGGCTCACGCAGGCGTAGATCAACAACCCTTGAAAGTTGGGAAGCACGCCATTAATCATTACCAATCGCGCCTGCTCAACGATGAACGACAGCGGATTGAGCATGATCAACTGACTGGCCCACTGAGGGAGCTTGTCGAGTGGATAGAGCACTGGGGAGAAAAACATCAAGGCCTGGGTGATCACGATGGTCAACTGCGCGATATCCCGCAGGAAAACCCCGAGGGCACTGAGGAACCACGTAATGCCTAACAGGCATAAAACCATTGGGGCGATGACGATTGGCAGAAATACAATGGTCCATTGCAGTCCGCCGTTGACGAACAACGCAATAGCCGCCCACGCGACCACACTCAGGCACAGCTGGAACACGGCTGAGCCGATGGGTACCCAAACCAATAGTTCGACCGGAAACACCACTTTCTTGACGAAATTGGGATTTGAGGTAATCAGGTTGGGCGCGCGGTTTACGCATTCAGCAAAAAACGTGAATACGATCAGCCCGGGGAACAACATCAACGCAAAACCAGTGATGCCTTCGACACCAGGCCAACGAGAAGGCAAAAAGTAGCCAAACACTACGGCATACATCGCCAACGTCATCAATGGCGTGATCAGCGGCCAAAGGACGCCCAACAGCGCCCCTTTGAATCGCATATCAACATCGCGTTTGATCAGTTGCTTGATTAGATCGAAGTGCCTTACATGAGCGGTGAGGATATTCTGACTCAATTAGAAAGCCCCATTGATGCTTTGGTGTGATTTCCCAAAAACGCAAGAAAGGATTCTTTCATGCGTTCCAGAGTGAAATCCTTCATGAAGCATGAATGGCCATTGGCGGCAAAACGACCGTACGCCTCGGTGTCCTGAACGGCTCTCTCCAATTGGCTGATGATCGCCGAAGTATCGAGTGACTCGCAAAGGAAGCCAGCATCATTGGCCTTGATGTACTTTGCTGGAGAGGCGTAAGTCGGCGCATGACAAAACACCGGCCGGCCCGCGGCAAAGTAAGTGACGACCTTCGACGGGAAGCTGTTGCTGGATTCTTCGTGGTACTCGCCCGAGAACCAGTAAGGCAAATAGAGGAGGTCCGACTCGGACAACAGTCGAATGGTCTCTTCCTGGCTTTGCCAACCCAGGTACTCGAAGTTTGACGGACTCTGAGTGAATACTTTGAAAGCCCCACCCATGACACGCACACGAATCCGTTTACCGGCAATTTTCCAGTTGCAGGCATTCAGGGCGTGTTGCAGGCACTCCCACTCTGTCTGTGCATAGAATTGCCCGGCCATGGCAATGATAAATTCATCGCTATCATGCGCGCGGGTTGCGGGCGGCAATGCCAGTTCACGAGGCAGGCCGGCAATTACCGGCGCATTAACGACGCGGTACTTGCTCGTGTAGTTTTCGGACATCGCCCACGACGCGGTGGCACAGGAAACGCTACCCTTGATGACTTCGTCGAACTCCTTGAGCAAACGACGGCGAGTAAACCCATCGATGAGGTTCGCTTGCAACCACCAACCGAAGGGATCCCAGACCTGAGTCAGTAGCGGCACATTGAGGGCTTTGGTCAATTGACGGGCCAGACGCACCATCGTCTGGCCTTGCAATACGACCCACACCGCATCAACTTTCTGCGCCTTGGCAAACTCGACGATCTGCGGCAGCAACTCTTTGCTAACGCGACCAGCCTGTACCAATTCAAACGGAAACGCCGACAGTATCCCTGCTTTACGAGGCAACACTCGAACAGCTGCTTCTCGTGGCTTCTTTAAAATCAGCTTGGGGACTGCGTCAAGTTCCGCCGGAATCTCCGGGTTCAGCGCCGGATTAACAACCGCACAAATTGCGATCTGGTCCTTGGGCAAAAAACCGACCAACCGATCCAGTACCAAACCTGCAGTAAAGTTACGGCAAGGTGGAATATCAGTTAAAAGCAGTACTTTCATTTAGCAGCAACCGTTTTGTATATCTCCGCCAGTCGCTGGGCATACAAGTCGTCACCATAGTGCAACTCGGCAATCTCTCGTCCCTTGCGACCACGCTCTTCACGTTCGGCCGGATTGTCGATCAGGTGTTGCAGGGCACGGTAGAGTCCTTCTCCATCGTGCATCGGTACGGACACCCCGACCTCCGGAGCGAAAGTTACTTCTGGCAACGAAGTCCCTTCGAACACGATCACCGGCTTGCCGCAAGCGAACGCTTCAATGGCCATTACGCCAAAGGCTTCTACGATCGACGGCATCAGGAAGATGTCTGACGCGACAAAAGCATCCCGGGCCTGCTCTTCATCGTTGGTCCAGCCAAGCTCAACCAACTGGAATCGATCGGCAAACTGCTCCATCAAACCTTTGCTATTGAGCGTCAGCAGACAGACCGGTTGTTTGGCGCTAATACGCTCAAGTGCCTGGATGATGTATGGCAGCCCTTTGAACTGGTTATCCACAGCCCTGAAGCAAATGACCAACGCATCATCGGGAATACCGAAGCGTTTACGCGCATCCGGCGAGGCTTTGGGATTGAAGAAATCAAGGTCCAGGCCAAACGGTACCTGGTGGATATCAACATCCTCGAAAAGAGGAGAAGCCTCGACCATATCGCGCATCCACTTCGAGGCAACGATTACGTCAAACTTCGATTTGTTGTAAGCGCGTTTTTTGTATTTGAACAAAAACCGCGTGGTATCCATCAGCAGTGGAAAGTGAATATCCAGGTCAGGACACTTACCGCAGCCAGTCATCCAGCGCTTGCATTCAAACGGGTAGACGCAATGCCCGGTCATTGCCCACGGATCATGCAGCGTCCACACCGTCGGTTTGCGACGGGTGATTTCCGGCAGGTCGCCGAGGCTCATGTAACCCGAGTGGATGATGTGCAAATGCAGTACATCTGCCTCCTCGAAGGCAGGCATTTTCATCATCTGCTTGGCGTGCGGATACAACACCGACTGCATTGAAGTCAGGCGTTCAACCCGATTGATAATCCGGTTGATTTTCCTTGTGTTCTTTCCCTCGAAAGTCAGGACTTCGGGGTTCTGAGTATCCTTCTCCCAAATAAGGTGTCGAGATTCGACATCGTATTTTTTCAGAAGCGGCGTAATGGATAGACCATTAAATCGACGACCTGGTGACTCGTAACCATTGACCTGAAGTACCTTCATTTGCGATAAGAACCTGCTTTCAGTGCGAGACGAGCAATCTTGCTATTGGCAATGATCTCTTCGCGACGTACGAGGTCTGCCTGCATACCAGCCAGGTTTGCTTCATGAGTAGCGAGTTGAGTTTCTTTCTCTGCGACCCACGCTTCACGACGACGAATGTCATTTTCCAGGTCGCGCAAATTTGAGTGATGCGCGTCAAGTTGAGCTTCTTTCTCAATGAAATACTGCTCACGCTGCTGGATCTGCGCATGAAGCTGCTGAATGTTCAACTCGCGCTGTTCAAGATCCGACTCAAGACTTTCAATACCCAGGTTCTGCAGGAACTCAGGCTTCCATTCTGCGATCGGAAACTCGAAAAGCTCGCGCACAGGCTTCAGTTCAGGAGCACTGGAAATGCAAAGAATCGAGTTTGGCGGATTTTCTTCGGTACGCGTCAGTTCGGTAACGCCATCCAGTCCTTCGTAAAAGAACTCTTTATTCGGATAGGCTTCGAAATGCTCTTCTTTGATCCAGTGAACGAGGTGGTGGACGTTACCATCCCCCTCGTTAAATGGAACGTTAACCATCAGACGTTTCCGGCAATGAACTTTAAGCGCAAAGTTCAGGCCATCCACGACATGTTCTAGCGCATGGCGAGAGACGACGTAGTCGAATGAATGGGCATCGCGCACGAATGACTCGGCATCGCCGTTCACATACTGAATGTTTTTCGCGCCGTAGTTATCTTTTGCGTACTGAACCGACTCGATACTTGGATCGATGCCCACGATTTGTGCGCCCAGAATTTCACCGAGCATGAAGGTCCCATGCCCTGTGCCACAGCCGATGTCCAGGATAGTGATACCAGACACAAGCATTGACGGATCACGCAAGATGTCGGCTTCAATAACATCACGAAACAGTTGATAACTGCTTTTATGACGAACCACTTCATCTCGACCGTGAGTCTCTCCCGGAACCAGACGTTCACCTGCATTGTAAATTGCGTCCAACGTCTGAGTATTCGTGCTCATTTTTTCTCTCGCTATTTTTTTTGCTTGCGCTAAATTCGGATTTACTTCGACCAAACGGTCCGATTGATAAAATCTACGTAACTCAAAACAATCCGCAGCACTTTCTGCGACACCAGCCCACCTTCATAGTCTGGTACCACACGACGAATAGCACCGGCCTGATCCTGGCTGGTGACAATACGCACAGCATCCAGAACCCGCTCCGACTTCAGGCCGCTCATGATTAGTGTGCCCTGGTCCATACCCTCTGGACGCTCGTGTGCATTACGAATCGTCACGGCGGTCAAGCCCAGCAGCGAAGCCTCTTCGGTGATGGTGCCGCTGTCAGACAGAATGCAGAACGCTTCCATCTGCAGCTTGATGTAGTCAAAGAAACCGAATGGCTTGAGGAACTGAATTCTCGAATCCAGACCGTCGAGCCCCAATGCTTCCAGACGCTGACGTGTACGCGGGTGGGTAGAAACAATGACTGGCATGTCATAGGTTTCAACCAGAGCCTGCAGCGTATTCAACAGGTCCTGCAGGTTGGCCGGCGTATCGACGTTTTCTTCACGGTGCGCGCTGACAACGAAAAAGTTCTTCGACTTCAGCTCAAGTTTTTCGAGGATTTGCGAGCCCACGATCTTGGGTTCGAAATGCTCCAGCACTTCCTGCATGTGAGAGCCCGATTTGATAATACGATCGGGTGGAATCCCTTCATCCAGCAAGTAGCGACGAGCGTGCTCGGTCAATACCAGGTTAATGTCGCTGAGGTGATCCAGAACCTTGCGATTGAGTTCTTCCGGAACACGCTGGTCGAAGCAGCGGTTACCAGCTTCCATGTGGAATACCGGAATTTTTCTACGCTTGGCTGCAATCACTGCCAGGCAGGAGTTGGTATCGCCGTACAGCATCAGAGCGTCCGGCTTCTCAGCCTCCAGGACTTCGTCGGCTTTCTCGATTACGCGCGCGATGGTTTGCGCGGCGTTGGCGCCTACTGCTCCGAGGAAGTAATCCGGCTTGCGGATATCCAGGTCATCGAAGAATACCTGGTTCAACTCATAGTCGAAGTTCTGTCCGGTATGAACGAGGATGTGCTGGGTATGAGCATCGAACTCGGCAATAACCCGCGACATTTTGATCAGCTCGGGACGAGTCCCGACAATGGTCATTACCTTAAGCATTGAGTTGCTCCTGGATGTAGGACAGTTTCAGGAGCAATTGCTTCACGCCTTCGACATCGAGTTGAGTCGTGTTGTGAGAGGTGTAGTCTTCGAACTGGGTGATTTCCAGCTCGCCTTCAACGACAAATTTTGCATAGTTGAGGTCACGATTATCGGCAGGTACACGATAGTACTGACCCATGTCCTCGGCTTTTGCCAACTCTTCACGTGAAACCAGCGACTCGTAGAGTTTTTCGCCATGACGAGTACCAATGACGCGAATGTCGTTTTCTTTGGCGAACAATTCCTTCAGCGCCTGAGCCAACACCTCGATGGTCGATGCCGGGGCCTTCTGAACGAAGATGTCGCCTTGACGGCCGTGTTCGAATGCATGCAATACCAGGTCGACAGAGTCTTCCAGCGACATCAGGAAGCGGGTCATGGTCGGGTCGGTAATGGTGATCGACTTGCCTTCGCGCAGCTGCTCGATGAACAACGGAATAACCGAGCCACGGGAGGCCATGACGTTGCCGTAACGCGTCGCGCAAAATACGGTTTCGCCTTCGGACTGCATGCGGGCCTTGGCCACCATGAGCTTCTCCATCATTGCCTTGGAGATGCCCATTGCATTGATCGGATACACCGCTTTGTCGGTACTGAGCACGATAACGCGATCAACGTGGTTCGCGATTGCCGCTTTCATGACGTTATCCGCACCCAGGACGTTGGTGCGTACCGCTTCCATCGGGTAGAACTCGCAGGAAGGAACCTGCTTCAGCGCGGCCGCGTGAAAGACGTAATCAACGCCTTTCATCGCATCGCGGATGCTGTCGTAGTCACGAACGTCGCCGATGTAGAATTTCAGCTTTGGATTGTTCAAGGCAATCCGCATGTCTTCTTGCTTTTTTTCATCACGGCTGAAGATGCGAATTTCTTTGACGTCTGTCTTCAGAAAACGATTCAGAACAGCGTTACCGAAAGAGCCTGTACCGCCGGTAATCATCAAAACTTTATTATCGAACATTATCTAAACCTTGCGCTTAATTGAAGTCATGCATGTTTTGTACTAAAACCGGCCACTCAGGGGCAACGTAACCAGTTGCCTCCCGGAAGCGGTCCGCGTTTAACGAACGGTCGATCGTCAACCTGTCCGAAGGGACAATCTCAGTGTCTTTTCCATAAGTTTTCGCCACAAGCTTCAGCAAGTCGTACTTGTTTATAGGCTGGGTCGCTACGTGATACAGACCATGCAGATCAGGGCGCGGCAAAACGTACTCGTTGATCACTCGTGCCAACTCCATGGTTGGCAAACCGGAGAAGATAGCGCCGGTAAATCCTTGAACGGTCCCTTGCTGCGCAAGGAACCAACCGACGAGGCTGCGATGTCCAGACAGCTCCCGGCCAATAATCGAAGTGCGCAATGTAATGGCGTGAGGATAATCAACCTCGCCCAACAGCTTGGAACGCCCATACAGGTCGTAAGCGTCAGGGAAATCGGATTCCAGATACCCACCCTTCTCACCCGAGAAAACGCAATCGGTGCTGATATGGACCAGGCGCGCGCCAGTCGCCTTGCACAAGGCAGCCAGACGGTGAGGCAGCAATGTATTGATTGGCACAGCCTGAAGAGGATCATTTGCATCGGCCAATTGCTTGACCAGTCCCACACAGTTGATCACGACATCAGGTCTTATCGTCCCGAAAGCCTTGATCAGCGAATCCTGACTTTCGACATCCACGCCAAGAATGATTTTCTCGGCCAAGGCCTCTGAGAAAAATTTCCGGGAACCCTCGCTCCGAGCAGTACCGTAAACGGTCAAATCGGGGTTAGCCGACAACACTCGGTAGGCTGCGTTACCCAGCATTCCGGAAACACCCAACACCATAACTCTCATTGCCCTACTCCTCACTTCCCGGACCAAAAACCCGATTCCATCATCCGGTTGCCACTCATCAGTTGAACGTCTACACCCGCTGCATCCAGAGGAGCAACAAAAGGGGGACATATCGCGAATCTGTACTCAACACGGGCTGGAGCCCTCTTGCGCAGCGATCCATTCTTGCAGCCCCGCTCACCGTCAATGCCTGAAAAACAATGACGATGTTCGAATACCTGCAACAGGATCGCCAGCAAGTGCTCACTGCTCATCCATGCTACCCAGGAACTGCGGGATAGACCGGCGTAACCCGAAGGAGGTTACCCACCCCATTACACCCGAACGAACACATCACCCTTGCGCATAGCAATGCTGCGTTGGCTACGCAAGAGAATCACATCTGCCAGCGGAGTATTGGCTTTATGCCATCACTCCGCAAAAACCAGAGAAGTTTACCATACAATTTTGTGCAATTGAGTGGCGGCTACAGTACGTCCATCCGCGGATTCTGTGCCTTGGCGACCAAGTGACCACCATCGTCGCAAGCGCACCTTACTCAAAGATCTGCGCTTGACAGTGGCCATCTATAAGCCCATACAAACAGCTTCGCGCCAAACACCGCTCGAATCAGGTCTCGGCTTTGCCTGCGTTGTACTTCACCGCCAACACAACAAGAGGCAAATAGGCGACCAACAGACCGATCCCCCCATCCAGCGACCCAATCCCAACCCATATCGCGAGCGGAGCCAACCAAAGAACATTGATCAAAACGACCGCGAGGGTGATTTTCTTGTGGCTGAGGTGATGTCGAGACGCATATTGATAGGCATGACTACGATGCGCCTCATACACCTTCTCTCCCCGAATCAAGCGGTGCAGCATTGTGTAGGTCGCATCCACGATGAAAACACCCGCAAAAATCAGCCAACTCCACAGCAATTGCGGGGCAACCCAAGCCGCCTGCAAAGCCAGGCCGCCGAGAATCAATCCAAGAAACCCACTGCCGGCATACCCCATGAAAATTTTCGCAGGCGGAAAATTCCAGATCAAAAAACCCGCACAAGCGCTGGCGAGCAAAAGAGGCACCCACAACTCACCTGTAAAGCCGCCCAACCAGTATAGAAATGCACCACCCAGGCAGACACAGATAGCCTCAGCCCCCGCAATACCGTCGATCCCATCCATGAAGTTATACAAGTTCAAGAGCCAGACCAGATAGATTGCAGCCAGCGCACCTCCCCACCAACCCAGGTCGACAACAAATCCAAACAGGTTCAGAGGGGCGAGCCCCCCAATGCAAAACAAAAACCACGCGGCCGCTGAAAAGTGCCCGAGCAACCGCCATCGAGCCGCAATGTGACCATGATCATCAGCAAACCCTATCAAGGCCACGACAGCACCAGCCCCAAACAATCCCGCAAACGCGCCCCACGAAACCACCCCGGATAAAACGCAAACACACAATGCTCCAAGGAACGAAACAACTATCGATACGCCGCCCCCCCTAGGAGTAGGGATCGAGTGCGAACTTCGGGCATTGGGAATATCAATGAGACTGTTACGCAAGGCGTAGCGTCGCAAATAAAACGTCATCAACCAGGATGCGACAAACACCCCTACCAACAACAGAAAGATCATTTGGTTTTCGTATCCAGATAATGTTTCGCCACACCTGCTAGCGCTTGTTCAATACCGACAGGCGGCGCCCACTGCAACAACTCACATGTTCGCCGCACATCGACCTGAAGCGAACCACACAAGCGTACGGAAAGAGCCTGCTTCCCCATCAAAACCAACGCCAGAGACAGTATTTTTTGCGGGAAAGGGATCAGTACAGAGCGCACGCCAAGTGATTGCGCCACACGTCGAAGTAACTGTGTCGTGGAAAGATCTTCGCCATCACTGACGAGAAAGGTATTACCCGGGGCCGCGGGATGCTCAATGCAACGTACGATCAAATCAACCAGATTATCCAGTGCAACCATGCTGCGTCGATTGTTGATCGAACCAAATGGCAGCGGTACTCCTCGTTCGACCCATCGAAGCATATTGAGGAAATTGGCCTTTACGCCCGGGCCATAGACCAGAGGAGGACGAATTATCACAATCTCCATTCCGGTGCGCGCCCCCAACTCCATTAGAGCGTCCTCAGCCTCACGCTTGGAGATGCCATAGGCGTCGACTGGTGCCGGCAAATCAATCGAAGTAAATGGCTGGCCAGGAAGGGTATGCTCCCCATTGACCTTGATTGAACTGATGAAAACAAAGCGCTTTACGCCCGCCTGCGCGGCAATGGCCGCCAATTTGATTGTTCCATCGACATTGGCTGCCCGGAAGGCACTAAGGTCATCCGCCCCCTGCGCAGTCATCACATGCACACGCGCAGCTGCATGCACGACCGCCGTAACACCTGCCAATGCATCTACAGGAATGTTGGCGCCCAACTCAAAAAAGATATGCTCACAGGGAAAGTCCGTTTGGGACGACCCGCGAACACCGCACACCGCGGAAAACTTCTCACTCGACAACAACTTGGTTACAACCGCGGACCCGACAAACCCACTCGCGCCCGTCACCAGGACTTTTGAACAACTCATTTGCTCTTGCCCACCACATTCATCCTGAAAACTTCCATTACTCTTCAGCCGCGAACGCCGAACCGCTTCTGAATAACGAGCGCGTTGTGTTCATGGCAAGCAGATTTGTCTATTACGGTTTCCACAACCAAGTTGTTGCAGGATCATGCCCGACACCCCCTAACCATCGGCCACGGATGAGTCTATCGGCGTTAAGGGCCGCGTCAATGATATCGTTGGGAATGTGACGAACAGCTGCCGAGATAACACTCTCGATACCTCAGCAACTCGCCAGAGTTTCGACTGTCAGGCCAGGCGCTTGCGTGAAGCCCGGGCCGCGCGCCCCAGAAACCAGCCAAGCATCGGACCGATAACCATGCCGACCAGCAACGCAAGAACCACCACCAGCGACACTGGTAGCTGCGGCCCTGCCCAGCCAAGAAATAGCAGGGAAACCGATTGTTGATTCTCTAAAACAAACGCCAGAATCACCAATACGAGCAACAACACAAACAAGGCGAGCAATACACGCTTGAGATTACGC
>Ga0163161_10001912_pt1 | contig 15206 bp, 12 predicted proteins | sample S45metaG_FD_129847 | JGI IMG/M metagenome (GOLD analysis project Ga0163161, IMG submission 129847) | Switchgrass rhizosphere microbial communities from Kellogg Biological Station, Michigan, USA - S4-5 metaG | ecosystem: Host-associated > Plants > Roots > Rhizosphere > Soil | place: USA... | reverse complement strand
TTTCTCGGCATGTGGATAGATAAAACTTACATTTTTCAGCTCCAGGTCTATCTGGAGGTCCTGAGGAATGGGTTTAGGATCAGGAGTTTCATCCAGGCTGCTTTCAAGATCAAACAATTCGAATACACTTTTCACAAAGATATTGTTATGATACAGGGTAGAAATCCCTGATGACAGGCTTTGCATCACGTTGAAAGATTGCGGCAGGGCGACCAGAAAGAGGGTGATATCGCCCACGCTGGTAATTCCATGGATACTTCCGATGGCAATGTACGCGATGCAGGAAAAGAAACCCAGCGTAGCAATCATGGAAGTGAACAGTTCTTTATATGTACGCTCTTTGCTCAGTTTAAGCCTTCCATCCAGCAGATCAAGCCTGATCTTCACATAGATTTTTCTGATGTGGTGCCCCAGTCCAAAACTTCTGATTTCCTTTGCATGAATGTCTGAAGTAAGCAGCGAGCTTAAGTACGTGGATTTTCTTTCCAGTGCAGTTTGTGTAAGACGCAGTGCGTTCTGGCTATCTGCAAAACTGATACGGACCCACATGGTAGGTATTACAAACAGGGCAAGAATAGGAAAAAGGCGCCAGTCGATAGCTACAAGCATCGATCCAATGAGCACTAAACTCAGGGAGTTTTTAGCAATGTCTACTATGGTAAAAACGATAAGGTTGGGCTTATCACTCCCCATATCCCTTGCACGTTTTAAAATATCAAAATATTCAGGGCTTTCATAAAATGATAAATCAAGTCCGATAGCGCTCCTGTGGATCTTATCATCGATATACTCTGAAACTTTACCTGATTGTTTTTCAGTAATGTATCCCGAGATCGCCTTTACAGAAGCATAAGCTACAGCAGACAGCGTGGCATAGATCACAAATCTAATGACCTCAGGTTCATTTTTAAGATCGGTAATACCATGTTTGGAAATGGTGTCTATCAATGCCTTAAGCAGGTAGAGAGAAGAGAAAAACAGACCGCTTTCGAGAATAATAAAGAATATGGAGATAGCAGTCCATTCTTTGGAAGCGTCCCAGATCAACTTCAGTATTCTCGCAATATTTAAATTGGTACTGAATTTATGAACTTTATGGGCAAATGATTTGATCATATAGGTGGTAGACAGTTATAATTTTACTAGCTATGAATAGTTGATCATGGCAGCATAACAACAAAAATAACATTTTGCTGTGCTTATAAAAGTCCTTCCGCTTTAAATATCCGTTCCGGATTTTTCTTTTTAAATAACCCCGTCAGATAAAATAACCCTCTGCTTGCCAGGCTGGAAAGTGGTTTTTCCAGCACGACATTTATCAGCCATGATGTGAAAATAGTAACCGATAAAATCCCAAATAACAGTACGTCCGGTTGAATTTTATTTCTGAAAAACCAGTAAAAACATAGAAAGTAAATATGGAAAAGATAGAATGGATAAGCCAGTTCTCCCAAAATCTGGTAAACCCGTCGTCCGGCGATATGGATCACCTTCGTGCTGATCAGCAAGAATACGATGTAAATTGTGGTGATGATTCCTCTGAGCACCCATGGATCAATAATAGTCGCACCTTTATAGTACAAATCTAACTGATCTGCCTGGGCCTGCGCACTGACAAAGGAACACATAAAACTTACAGCCAGTAAGGGATACAAGATGAATTTGCTGGCATAATCTGCACTGATCATATAAAACAGCATCCCGGATGCAAATGGAATAATAATGAAAAAGTCTGGAAGCCCTGGCAGAAAGAGGCCGTATACACATAAGGCCAGCAGGGAACCTAATATAATCAATATCCTGTTCCACAACTTAAATACAATGATGATCGCCAGAAAGAAATAAAAGACCAATTCTATCAGCAATGTATGAAATACAGGATTGATTGTCGGATAACCAAACAGGTAGGGAACCATCGTCAGGTTAACAAAAAATGTTTTTAAAGATGCTTCGGCCAGATAGCTGTGATTGGTATAAAACAGGCGCGGCATAATAAAGGCTACGATACAACTCACCCAAAACAAAGGATATAGCCTGGAAAGCCGGCTGATTGCAAATTCTTTGATGTTTCTTTTGATAGAGGTCATGGTGACCACATACCCGCTGACCATGAAGAAGATTAACAATGCTGTAGTAGCATATTTGGAAAACCACATGTATTTTAGATTTGCAGGAACAATCTGATATACCAGATTAAATGTATCTGTGTAATGGCCAAAAAAGACGTATAATACAGCAAAAAATCTTAAAAGATCGAGAGCACCGGATCTTTTTGAAGGCAAGGGCACATTTTTATTCATGAACGGGTAAAATATCCGGCAAGTGCCATTCTAATATCATGCCTATGTGTAAAATTGGCTGTTATTTATTAAAAACTTTGCTGAAAGTATATTTAAAACGGTTCATGATCAGAATTCTGATTTGATCAGTTTTTTACTGAGGAATTTATTCAACGTTTAGGACCTGATTTTCCATGTTTTGACATTATAATTTCATTCATCATTCAATTTTTACTGATTGATTATCTTGAATGTGCTAAACAGGCTGCTTTATTTTTTGTCGGTAGAAGGTTAAACATCAAAAAACCCTCTTTACTTATCGTAAAGAGGGCCTGATTTGGTTGAACTTCAGTAGTACCGAAGTCCCAGTACCCGAGAGCAGATTCGAACTGCCACGCCGTTGCCAGCACCAGCCCCTCAAGCTGGCGCGTCTACCAATTTCGCCACCCGGGTATAATTCTGTGCTGCAAATATATATTTATTCACCTTAGTTTTAATACCTATTTAAAAAAAACTACACCTCAATTTCTAATCCATCATAAGCGAGCCTGATGTGGGGAGGCAATTCTGCCTCAATATCAGCATGTTTGCCCAAATTATGGCTCATATGTGTAAAATAAGTCTTTTCTGCACCAATCAGCTCTGCAAAAGCCATTGCCTCCTCTAAAGTGAAGTGAGAAATATGATGTTCCTTTTGCAAAGCATTTACAACCAGCACCTTTGTGCCTCTAATTTGATCAATCGACGCCTGAGAAATTGTTTTGGCATCAGTGATGTAAGTAAAATCGTTAATCCTGTAACCCAGGATAGGCAATTTATAATGCATAATATCCAAAGGGATAAACTCAGTTTTGCCGATATGAAAATTCTCTCCGGTAACCGTATGCATATTGATCTGCGGAACACCAGGATAAACCTTCTCTGCAAAAATGTACGAGAATTCGCGTTTCAAAGCATCCTGAACACGTTCAGTTGCATATACATCTATATTTTTCTGCAGCATATAGTTAAATGGCCTGATATCATCAAGGCCTGCGATATGGTCTTTATGCTCATGCGTATACACAATGGCGTCAAGATCCTTCACCTTTGCCCGCAGCATCTGGTACCTGAAATCAGGCCCGCTGTCTATCACAATAGTTTTATCAGCAGTTTCCAGCAGAACAGAAACACGCAGGCGCTTATCCCTTGCATCGTCTGACCGGCAAACTTCACATCCGCAGGTGATCACAGGAATACCCTGTGAAGTACCAGTACCCAGAAATGTAATTTTCAAAATGCGAAGGTTAAAGTCATAGTTTCAAAATTAACAAAAAAAGGGTTAAGACAATTTGCCTCAACCCTTTTTTACAAATAATATTTTGTTAGCGTAAATCAACCACTTCAACCCCGGGGTATTTCTTCGCATCAAAGCCAAAAGTACCGGCGGGTGCCTTTACATTGGGCGTAAATGTTTTGACGACATAAGTATACTTGTTTCCGTTTTTATCAAAGATCACCACATTGGCAATCTGGTGGGCCGACTTATCAATTCCCAGCCTGATCTTAAAATAAGATTTCTTTGTATCTACAGGCGACAGATCTATCATCTGATAAGTTTTGGCACCTTCTTTCTTTTCACCGGTATAGAGGTACTTAAAACCCTTTTCGTACAGTGTAAATATCCCCGCAGGATTCAGTGCATCACCGCTGTTGTCTACTGCAGACACCTGCACTTCTTTATCTTTTTTGAGATAAGTCCACTGGCTTTTTCCGTCGCTGATCATGTCCTGGTCCGTCATCACCACCTTATATTTATTGGCGGCCGACTGTACAGTTAAAGTCCCCTGCTGAGTTTCCTTTTGCTTGTTCTGAGGGTTTTCCATCGTAAAAACAAAAGTAGCCTTCACAATGTCGTATGCTTTATATTTTTTACTGGCTTCCGCTAAGATAGTTTTTGCTTTTGCATCAGTCTGGCTATATCCGCACATATACATTACCGATAATAGCAGCAACAATAGGATCTTCTTCATTTGGTATGTTATTTCTTCAGATTAGTCAAGAACTGTTCCAAAGCATAATCATCGGGCAGCAATACTTCCCTTGCCTTGCTGCCTTCAAATGGCCCTACCACCCCTGCAGCTTCGAGCTGATCAATGATCCTTCCTGCCCTGTTGTACCCTAATTTCAGCTTACGCTGGATCAATGATGTAGAACCCTGCTGGTGCATAACGATCAGTCTGGCAGCATCTTCAAACATAGAATCCCTGTCATCAGGATCAAAATCGAGTTTCGCTGATTCCGCAGCTTCATCGAGGTACTCCGGTAACTGATAAGCTTCAGGATAACCACGCTGATTACCGATAAACTCAGAGATACGGTCTACCTCAGGTGTATCCACAAAAGCACACTGCAGCCTGATCAGATCGTTACCTGTAGACAATAACATATCCCCGCGACCAATCAGCTGGTCTGCACCACCGCTGTCAAGAATTGTACGGGAGTCAATTTTAGATAATACCCTGAAAGCAAGCCTTGCCGGGAAGTTGGCCTTGATTGTACCTGTAATGATATTCACTGAAGGACGCTGAGTAGCCAGAACCAGGTGGATACCTACTGCACGTGCCAGCTGGGCCAGACGCGCAATCGGGGTTTCTACTTCCTTACCTGCCGTCATCATCAGATCGGCAAACTCGTCAACTACCAGCACGATGTAAGGAAGCCAGCGGTGAGAATTATTAGGGTTCAGCTTTCTTTTGATAAACTTTTCATTGTATTCCCTCAGGTTCCTCACCTGTGCATCCTTTAACAGATCATAACGCTGATCCATTTCAATACACAGCGAGTTCAACGTATTAATTACTTTTTTAGTGTCAGTAATAATTGCATCGGCCTCTCCCGGTAGTTTTGCGAGAAAGTGACGTTCAATTTTATTAAAAAGTGTAAGCTCCACCTTTTTAGGGTCTACCAGCACAAATTTAAGTTGGGAAGGATGTTTTTTGTACAGTAGTGATACCAGAATAGCATTGATACCCACAGATTTACCCTGCCCTGTTGCCCCCGCTACGAGGAGATGGGGCATCTTTGCAAGGTCAGCAATATAGACCTCATTAGAGATCGTTTTTCCAAGTGCGATCGGCAGGTCCATATCCGTCTTCTGGAATTTCTCCGTGGCCAGGATACTTCGCATTGAAACCATCTCAGGATGCATATTAGGCACCTCAATACCAATAGTACCTTTACCCGGCATAGGGGCAATAATCCTTATCCCCAAAGCAGCTAAGCTGAGGGCAATATCATCTTCCAGGTTCTTGATTTTCGAGATCCTTACGCCAGGGGCCGGTATAATTTCATATAGTGTAACTGTTGGGCCAATTGTAGCCTTGATCTTATCAATCTCAATGTTATAATGGTTGAGCGTTTCAACAATCTTATTTTTATTGGCTTCCAGCTCATCTGCATTGACAGAGATTTTATTGGAACCATAATCTTCCAGCAAATCTATTGAGGGGTATTTATAGCTCGCCAGATCCAGCGTAGGATCATAATTGCCAAACTGCTCTACCAGCTCTTCCGATTTTTTATCCTCGTCACTTTTCTCAATGGTAAGCTGAGGTTCAGGTTTTACATCTTCATAGACAATCTCCGACAGCGGCTCCACAACCGGCGACAAGATGATCGGCGCATTGTTCATCACATTCAATACCGGAGCTGCCGGCGGGATAAGGTCTTCCTCCTCCAATGGTGCGTTCTCAAAGCGGCTTGGCGTCAGCACGATATTCTGCTGGGTCTTTTTCCGCTGACCAGCCAGACGGTCGTTCAGCGTAAATTCTACTTCTCCGGGATTTTTCTCCAGTTCAACATTTTCTGCCATCGCAGTATGACCCCTCACCACATTATTCGCCATTGCGGTTTCCTCCTCCCTGTCTGCACGCTGTTCAGCAAAACGTTCTGCAACGGCAGCAGCAGGAAAATGGTTGCCTACCTCAGCAACATCAATATCTTCTTCTTCTTCCTGGCGCTGTTTACGTTCAGGCAGTTTAAAATCTATGTTATACGCGATGATTAAAATAGTCAGCCCCAAAAAGGCAAGCAGTCCCCCTACCCCGGTAATACCGATCTGGGCAACCAGAAGTTTATTGCTCCAGTAACCCACTTCCCCCTCCAGATAATGTGGCGCATCTGAGAAGAAGGAATGAAAAAAACCGAAGGCAAGTGATAGGAAAAGCAGGAAAAATAAGCTGTAGCCCAATGTTTTTTCCAGGGCGAATATCTTTACCTTGAATAACAGGCGGTAGCCGATGACAAAAAAGATGAAGACAAAGATAAAAGAGGCTACACCAAACCACTCATAGATAAACTGGTGTGAAAGCAAAGCACCAAACTTGCCCAGCCAGTTCTGTACCACCACAGGAATGTTGTTCTGCTGCAATTCCTCCATCGTTTTGAAAAGATTGCTCCATCCCCCGTTGGCATCGATCACATAGCTGTAATCTTCCTGCCAGGTAAACAGATAAGAAGTAAAAGCAACAAGAAAGTAAATGGCGAGAATCAGAAAAAACAAGCCAGCGATTTTAAGGACACGCTCATTCTGAAAGTTCAGTGAAGGCATCCTGTCGAACAGTTCTCTTGGTGCTTTGGCCGATGCTCTTGAACCTGGCTTGTCTCCGTATTCGTTTTTGAATGAATTAGATTTAAATTGGTTTCCCCTTACCGACATCTTTTATAAACTAGTATTAAACAACAAATATAAAATATATAGTTGTATGTGTCATGTTATTCTAAACTGCAGAGGTAGAATAAATATTTATTCTTACATATCCCAAATCCTCAGCCTGATCCTTTTGATATAATGACGCACGTCCAGAATAAGCGCCGCCATCACATAAAATACAATCGGAAAACCTACAGCCAGAAATGAGGAATAGATAAAGAAAAGCCTGATTTTGCTAATGGACATATTGAACCGCTCTGCGATATAAGTACATACCCCAAAACTTTGTTTCTCAAAATAGGTGACGATGCTCTGAAACATGATATTAATAATTATATTTTGGGGTTCAATTATTGATCAATTTAGATATTATTTCTTCAAAAAGCAAAAACCATACCCTAAATACCACGCTATCTGGTGAGAATATCTCTCCCAATCGGACAATCCAAACATTTTTTAAGTGTACAGCATTTTTTATACAGCTGCAAGACAGCCTGTGAGTCCCATGCGCTTTTTACACCCAGGCCCGATTTTTTATAGGCTGCAGTTACTGCATTATTTTCCGCAGCTATTCTTTGCAGAAAACCAATCGCCCGCTGCTGCATTTCAGGCAGTCCGAAATAACGGCCATAATGATATAATATCACGCAAACTGTATTAATAATCAAGTTTTCTACGGATTTCCTGCCCAGACTCAACGACATAGGTTTACAGTTCTTGTCAAACTGATCATGGTTGTTCCAGTAGGGATGAACGGCCAGGGGCGTAAATAAAAGGATCAGGGATTGCAGATCCGCGGCTCCAAGCATATCTGCGATCGCAGGGGTATTTCCTGTCATCATTCCAGCCAGCTGCGCAATCCTTAATACAGGAAAGTTTTGCGGGTGCATCCTTAGAAATTTCCATAATGATTTGTCGAGCGGTACCAGCTGATACTTTTTTCTGAGGAACAAATACTCAGTCTGTAACTTCCGCGGATAACTATCCATAAAATCGCCTTCCAGAAATCCCGCCTGTCCAAACAGCAAAGCTTCAATCTGCAGGGGCTGATTTCTGTGCTTAGCCAAAAGCGTGGCTGGTAAACCTGCAGCCAGCAGTTCAAAGGGAACATTATTTACCTTAAACCCAAAGTTCCTGATCAGCAACTGGTGGAAAGACTCATTCCAGTTGTATCTGTTCTTTCCCATCAGCAATTCCAGTTCAGCCGATTTATCTGCCAAACGTGCCATCGCCATCGTTTCAAGCACCTTTCTGCTGATCGAAGGGGCAGTGAGCCCAATCTGGTTTGAGCAGGGAAATAGAGTCCGGCCGTCAATCAGCGATCTGTACCGCTGAAGCATCGTTTCCGGAATAAGATTTTTAACCCGCAGCACAGGAATTACACTTCCATCCATGCGGCATATGCCGGCATCATCTTCATATACCACATGAAGGATCACCGTATCGTACAGACGGTCCTGATCATGATGATGCAACAACCAGTCTGAAGCCTTTATATGGATCTCCACATTTCCCGCCCACAATGCTCCGCCAATTCTGAGCTTCGCTGTGCTGAAATCAGGGCCTGAGTGTATGTTAGGTGTTCCGGGGTCAATGATGTCCAGTTTTGATCCGTCTGTACAATATAGATCGGGGCTGGCCAGCAACCTGTATTGCCAGATATAATGTAAAAAATCTTCATTAAGCCGCATGTAGCAAACTTAATTCACATACATTAATTTCTGTTAATTAAATATCTTTATAATTAAACAATTACACCTGGATATGAAGTGATGTCAAAACTTTCTGAAAGCGTTTTAGATTAAATCTGCATTTTCAAGTATATTCTGCATCTCCAGCTGTAATTTCAATGCTTCTTCTCTCGCTTTCTCTGCAAAATCTTTTCCGTTACCGGCATAGATAATGCCCCGGGCAGAATTGACCAGTAGTCCGCAATGGTCGTTCAACCCAAATTCACAAACATCAGCAAGGCTTCCGCCCTGAGCGCCAACCCCTGGAACAAGCAGGAAACTGTCCGGGGCCAGGCGCCTGATATTCGCAAATTCAGAACCTCTTGTTGCCCCAACTACATACATTAAACGCTCACTGTCTGCCCATGTAGAAGAAACCCTGATCACTTCCTCATATAATTTTCCACCGGGTGTTTCCAGCAACTGAAAGTCATGGTGGCCTTCATTTGAAGTGGCTGCCAGCAGGATCACCCATTTATCTTCATATGTTAAGAAAGGGCTGACAGAATCTTTGCCCATATATGGAGCAACAGTTATAGAGTCGAAACTCATACCTGATTTTTCTTCATTGAAAAAAGCATCAGCATACATTGCAGAAGTATTTCCGATATCTCCTCTTTTGGCATCTGCGATCGTGAAGATTTCTTTAGGAATATGTGCCCAGGTTTTAAGTAAACTTGCCCAGCCCTTCAAACCTCTTGATTCATAAAAAGCAGTATTTGGTTTATAGGCAACACACAGGTCTTCTGTCGCATCAATAATTTGCTTATTGAACTCAAAAATTGGATCTTCATGATCCAAAAGATGTTGCGGTATATTTTCAAGTGCCGGGTCAAGTCCCACACACAAAAATGATTTTTTAGACTTTATCTGTTCAAATAGTTGCTTTTTATTCATTTGGGCTTAGATTATGCGCAAATATGCCAAAATTTCCATAGTTTTATGAAAGCTGATTTGACAAAACTTAAGTAAAATATTTCTAACATTTTAAAATTTTACTTGGAGTTTCAGATACAAATACATACAATTGCAACATAATTCTCAAAAGTTTATCTGATCAGTCCAGAAAATCTCACAAAATTTTGTACTATTTTTCAAATCCTAATTGCATTTTTTGCTCTGATATGTCGATAAATACGTTTATAAAAATTTCTCTACACCCACATAATGTTTAACAAAACAGAATTAAATGAAAAGCTCACGGCTGAACTGCGTGAGTTAGCAAAATCTAAGGGGATCTTAAATGCCGATGATATGCGCAAGGCCGAGCTGGTTGAAGTGATTCGCCAGATCAGCGAACAGCAGGGAGAACCAGATGTAATCATTCCATCAACCGAATCTACCATTGCCGAGATCATCACGACGAATGATGCTGCCAGCCAGGCACCGGTAAAAGCTGCAAAAGCGAAAGCTCCAAAGATCAGCACTGCAGAAAAACCGCTCAGGAAAAGAACACGCATCTCTAAAGATGAAGCCGAAACTGCTGCACCTGCAAACCAGAATTTTAACAGGGCCTCTTTATTTGACAATCCAGCACCGGAGGAACAACAGGAAAGTGCTGCCCAGCCTGCAGAAAAAGAAGAATCTGAAGTTTCTGTACCACAAGCAAGAAAAGAAGATAACTCTCCGGCACCTGTAAACAATCCAAACGGCGAACAGAAAAAAGTTAAGCCTGTAAGGGAGGATAACAGACCTAAGGGTAACAATACTGGCAACAACAGCAACCAGAAATCAAACGAAAACAGTTATTCAAACCTGGATTTCGATAATACCATCACCAATGAAGGTGTGCTGGAAATTATGCCTGACGGATACGGTTTTCTGAGATCTGCAGATTATAACTACCTGTCTTCTCCTGATGATATTTATGTATCACAATCACAAATCAAACTTTTTGGTTTAAAAACAGGAGATACTGTTAAAGGAAGTATCCGCCCGCCAAAAGAAGGCGAAAAATATTTCCCCCTGGTACGTGTAGAAACCATCAACGGACGTCTTCCGGCAGAGGTAAGAGACAGGGTTCCTTTTGACTACCTTACCCCATTGTTCCCTACTGAAAGGTTGAACCTTTTCACTGAGACCAATAATTACTCTACAAGGATCATCGACTTATTTACCCCGATTGGTAAGGGCCAGCGTGGTTTGATCGTGGCACAACCAAAAACAGGTAAAACAAACCTCCTGAAAGAAGTAGCCAATGCGATCGCTAAAAACCATCCTGAAGTTTACCTGATCATCCTCCTGATCGATGAGCGTCCGGAAGAGGTAACAGATATGGCCAGAAGCGTACGTGCCGAGGTCATTGCATCTACATTTGATGAGCCTGCTGAACGTCACGTTAAAATTGCCAATATCGTACTTGAAAAAGCTAAACGACTGGTAGAATGTGGCCATGACGTGGTCATCCTGCTGGATTCTATCACCCGTCTTGCCCGTGCTTATAATACTACTGCCCCTGCTTCAGGTAAAATCCTGTCAGGTGGTGTGGATGCAAACGCATTACATAAACCAAAACGTTTCTTCGGAGCGGCACGGAATATTGAGAGAGGCGGTTCACTGACCATCCTGGCAACTGCCCTTACAGATACAGGATCTAAAATGGACGAGGTCATCTTTGAAGAATTCAAAGGTACCGGTAACATGGAGCTTCAGTTGGACCGTAAATTATCTAACAAACGTATTTTCCCTGCAATCGACATTACGGCATCAAGTACGCGTCGTGATGATCTGCTGCATGACAGAGATACGTTGCAGAGAGTTTGGATACTGCGTAATCACCTGGCCGATATGAATGCCCAGGAAGCCATGGAATTTGTTCAGGCACAAATCAAGAATACCAAGTCTAACGAGGAGTTCTTAATTTCAATGAACAGCTAATCCAAAATGAAGAAACACATTCCTAATGCATTAACTTGCGCCAACCTCCTTTCGGGGTGTTTTGGTGTAGTTTCTGCATTTAAAGGTAACTTAGACGTAGCGGCTTATGCCGTGCTCGCCTCTGGTATATTCGACTTTTTCGATGGTTTTGTAGCCAGGTCCCTGGGTGTCAAGTCGGCTATCGGCAAAGAACTGGATTCACTGGCGGATATGGTAAGCTTTGGCTTCCTGCCCGGAGTAGTGATGTTTCAAATGCTTGCACAAAGCGATTTCAGTTCTCCATATCTTCCGTACTTCGGTTTCCTGATCACCATGTTCTCGGCACTGCGCCTTGCCAAGTTTAATATCGATGAACGGCAGACGGAAGATTTTATTGGCCTGAACACCCCAATGAACACTTTATTTATTGTGTCACTGCCCTTTATACAGCACGATTATCCGGGACTGGGAAGTTCTACCTTGCTCCTGGTATCTGTCACTGTGGTGATGAGTTTCCTGCTCACCAGTGAGATCCGGATTTTTTCGCTGAAATTTGGCTCGCAGGACTGGGCACAAAACAAAATCAAATATATTTTTCTGATCCTGTCAGCAATACTGATAGCCTTTCTGAAATTTGCTGCTATACCGTTTGTGCTGGTACTGTACATCGCTTTATCCATATTGCATTTCAGGAAAATGGATAAAAATAACGGCTAATCTTTTGAGAATAGGCGGTAAATATTTAAAGCTGAATTAGAGACGTTTCTCTAGTTCAGCTTTTGCTTCATCCAGCTGCCTGTATAAGATCTGTACAAAATCACTGAATTCCTGAAAATTCTTTGGCATTTCTGAAAGATCTTTCTGATCACGTGCACTGTTTTCAATCAGCTGCAAATGTCCGCGGGCATCCTCTCTGCCTACGTATGATAGCGTCGGTTTGATCTTATGTGCAAATCCTGCCGCCTTCTCCCATTCCTGCGAAACGATGGATTGCTCCAGATCGGCAATATATAAAGGCGTTTGTGATTTGAACATGTCGATCATCTCGATCATAAATTCTGCACTGTCGCCAGACATATCCCGTAAATAAGACAAGTCAAGAGGGCTGTTGTTTTTTTCTGCGTCTATCATTTGGGACAAAACTATATAAAATTATGAGATTTTTGAAACCACTAAGTTATCCTTTAATATGGATAATAAATCTGAAATATTTTGATGCAGCAAAGGATGTTGTACTTCTGCAGCAATTTCTGCCATGGGCACCAGCACAAACTTCCTGTCCTGCATCCTCGGATGCGGAATCTGAAGCCTTTCACCATCGTCCACAACCTGACCACCATATAAAATGATATCGATATCGATTACCCTGGCTCCCCACCTTTCTGCCCTGATGCGCCCAAGTTCTTCTTCAATGGCCAAAGTACTTTCGAGTACTTGATGAGGACTCAGACTGGTGATCACACCAGCAGCCAGATTTAAAAAGACCGGCTGGTCTTCATTGCCCCAGGCCGCTGTCTCATATAACGAAGATACCACGGATATTTCTCCGATCATCTCCCCTATCCTGAGCAGCGCCAGATCCAGCACCGCCCTTCTGTCCCCTAAATTGCTGCCAAGTAACAAATAAACTGTTTTGGTCTCTAAGTCCATATAAAAGCCTGATTCATTTAATACCTTTACAAATTAAATATTAATCATCCACATGAGAGAATTTTTCAAATATGTTTTTGCTACCGTTGTAGGTATCATCATTTCTACATTCCTTATTTTCCTGGTTATCATTCTTCTTGTGGTAGGCATTGTCTCTTCTATTGATGAAGATAAAAGCATCAATGTACTCAGCAACAGCGTGCTTTATCTGAACCTGGATCAGAGCATTAAGGAGCGCACTCCCAATAAAACTCTGGAAAACCTGCCTATCGTTGGTTCCGGAGGCGGAAAAAGTATTGGCTTCAATGATTTGATTCTGGCACTGAAAAGGGCTAAAGCGGATGAAAACATCAAATGTATCTATTTAAATGTAAGCTCTCCGGGAGCAGGTAAAGCAACACTCAAAGAAATCAGGGATGCACTGATCGATTTTAAGAAAAGTAAAAAGAAAATTATCGCTTACAGCGAGGTGTATACACAGGATGCCTATTATCTGGCATCAGTGGCGGATAAAGTTTATCTGAACCCGCAGGGCGCACTGGAATTTAAAGGGTACAGCTCTCAGCTTACCTTTTTTAAAGGTGCTATGGAAAAAATTGGTGTGGAAGCACAGATTATCCGCGTTGGAAATTACAAAAGTGCTGTGGAGCCTTTTATCAATGATAAAATGAGTGACTACAATCGGAAACAAGTGACTGCGTACGTGGGCGGCCTCTACAATACATTTCTGGAAGGTATTGCTGCATCAAGGAATATTCCAAAGGATAGTCTCTATGTATATGCGAATACTTACAGAATCCAGCAGCCAAAAGATGCACTGGCTTACAAGATGGTCGACGGATTAAAGTATAAAGACGAGGTACTGGACGAACTGAAAAAACTGAGCGATACAGGCGTAAAAGAAACACTTTCAACGGTTACCATCAACGACTACGCCCAGAATCAGAAAGCTGAAAACAGCGACAGCAAAAATAAGATAGCCGTGATCTATGCCAATGGCGATATTACCGGCGGCGAAGGCAATGATGAATCGATCGGTTCTGAACGGATCTCACGGGCGATCAGAAAAGCAAGAATGGATGATAAAGTTAAAGCCATCGTACTCCGCGTCAATTCTGGCGGAGGGAGTGCACTGGCATCAGACGTGATCTGGAGAGAAATTATACTGAGCAAAAAAACTAAGCCTGTCATTGCTTCATTTGGAGATGTGGCTGCCTCTGGTGGTTATTATATCGGCTGTGCCGCAGACTCCATTTTTGTTCAGCCCAACACCATCACCGGTTCCATAGGGGTATTCGGTATTATTCCTAACTTCCAAAACCTGTTTAACAATAAGCTGGGCATTACTTTCGATGGCGTAAAGACCGGTGAATATGCTGACATCATGAGTGTAAACCGTCCGCTTACCGCAGGTGAAAGATTAATTATTCAGACAGATGTAAACCATGTATATGACAGTTTCATCACCCGCGTTGCAGAAGGCCGCAAAAAAACAAAATCCTATATTGATTCAATTGGCGGCGGACATGTATGGGTGGGTACAGACGCTGTTAAAATTGGTCTTGCAGACAGACTGGGAAGCTTTAACGATGCTGTTGCTGCAGCAGGCAAAAAAGCCAGATTGAAGGAGTACCGCGTGGTAGAGTATCCCGAGCAGATCAGTACGCTGAAATCACTGCTGGATGATGGCGCCGATAACGTAAAAATGTATTATGCCAGGCAGGAATTTGGCGAAAACTTCTTCCTGTATCAGCAGATGAAAAAAGCAATTGTAAATGCAGGTATACAGGCCCGCATGCCTTTTGATCTTTCGGTTCAATAATACACATATGCGGGGGGCATCATTTAATCTCCCCGCATTAGGTTATTTTTTCAGAAGGCTTTAGGATTGAAATTTGGATATAAATCATAATCAATCAATCCCTTATGAAAAACAAACCATACTTCCATATCCTCATTGCCGCACTATTGTTTACGCTTTATCAAGCGCGCAAAGAC
>Ga0163161_10001909_pt1 | contig 15224 bp, 9 predicted proteins | sample S45metaG_FD_129847 | JGI IMG/M metagenome (GOLD analysis project Ga0163161, IMG submission 129847) | Switchgrass rhizosphere microbial communities from Kellogg Biological Station, Michigan, USA - S4-5 metaG | ecosystem: Host-associated > Plants > Roots > Rhizosphere > Soil | place: USA: Michigan... | reverse complement strand
GTTCGCGACCTGGGACATCCTGCGCAAGTACAACAAGGACTACAAGCTCATCTTCGTCGGCGACGCGACCATGAGCCCCTACGAGATCCTGCAGCCCGGCGGCAGCGTCGAATACAACAACGAAGAGGCCGGCGCCGAGTGGATCCAGCGCCTGACGCACACCTTCCCGAAGTTCGCGTGGATCAACCCCGAGCCCCAGGGCGTGTGGCAATACAGGCAGAGCATCGCGGTGATGCAGCAGCTGATGTCCAACCGCATGTACCCGCTCACGCTGCGCGGCCTGGAAGACGCGATGCGCATGCTGTCCAAGTAATGCGTGAGTAGGACACCAGTCGCGCATCCGCAGGACAGCGCGACCTGTATCCGGAAGCTTCAGGAACCGCCAAATCTTGCTGTCAGAATCTGCCCATGGTCAGGGTGGTATCCGTTTCTTCGCCGGCGTGGTGGCCGGCTTTGCTTTTTTGTGGCGTCCTGCTTTTGCAAGGCTGCAGCTTGCTGCCGAAAAAAGAAAGCACGGAGGGCAAGCCCGTCGCGGGCCTGGTCCGTAGCGGCGATGCCGACAGCACAGCCGCAAAGGACAGCAAGGACGAGAAGAAAGCCGACAAGCGCGACGCCTTCACCGTCGACGTGCGCGGGCCTGAGGCGGTGCGCGATTACCTCACGCTGCACCTGGAAATCCAGCGCTATCGCGAACTCGACGACCTCGGCGCGACGGAAATCTCCCGCCTCATGGTCGCCGCCGAAGCCAATGCGCGCGAGCTGCTCGGCACCCTCGGCTACTTCACCCCCACGCTGACGCTCGAACTCAACGAGACGCCCGAGAGCACCAAGGCCCCGCGCGAGATCGTCATCACCGTCGCGCCCGGCGAGGCCACCAAGGTGAGCAACGTGCAGATCAGCTACGCCGGCGAGATTGCCGACGCCGCCGCGGCCGAGGCGCAGCGCGACTCGATCCGCACCGGCTGGGCCCTGCGCGCAGGCCTGCCCTTCACCCAGCAGGCCTGGGACGACGCCAAGACCACCGCGCTGCGCAGCCTCACGGCCAAGCGCTTCCCCACCGGCAACATCGAGGTGAGCCGCGCCGAGGTCGATGCCGACCGCAGCGAGGCGCGCCTGAGCGTCACCTACCAGTCGGGCCCCGCCTACAAGTTCGGCCCGCTCGTGCTGCGGGGCCTTTCGCGCTACGACCCCGACGGCGCGCGCCGCATCGCACGCCTGCCCAGCGGCACCGACTACGACCAGCAGAAGCTGCTCGACGCGCAGCAGCGCCTGGCCAGCAGCGGCTATTACGACTCGGTGTTCCTCACACTCGACACCGAGAGCGGCAACCCGCTGGCCGCGCCCGTCATCGCGCAACTGCGAGAAGCGCCGCTGCAGAAGGTGGTGCTGGGGGCAGGCTTCACCACCGACAACGGCCCGCGCCTGTCGATCGACCACATCCACAACCAGATTCCGCTGCTGGGCTGGCGCGCGGTCTCGCGGCTCTCGGTGGACAACGACATCAAGTCGCTGGGCACCGAGTGGAACGCGATTCCCGACGACAAGGGCTGGCGCTGGTTCTCCGGTGCCGAACTCAAGCGCGAAGAAGCGGGCAGCTACATCGTGGACAGCGGGCGGCTGCGCGGCGGGCGCAACAAGTCCAGCGACCACATCGATCGCAGCTACTTCCTGCAGTACGACTACGCGCAGAACCGCGGCGTCGACGCGCCGCCTTCGGCCTCGGCGGTCACCGCCAACTGGGGCTGGACCGGGCGCTACTTTGACAACAACTCGGCCCCCACGCGCGGCTACGCGCTCGCGCTCGAACTCGCGGCCGGCTACACGCTCACGGGCGAGCAGACGCCCTTCACCCGCACCTATGTGCGCGGGCTGGGCATCCTGCCGCTCGGCTCGGCCGAGGACACCGAAGCGCGCGCCCGCCGCAGCCGCCTGCAGTTGCGCGTCGAGGCCGGCGCGGTGTCTGCGAAAGACTCCGCGCAGATCCCGTCCACGCTGATGTTCCTCACGGGCGGCGACACCACCGTGCGCGGCTACAGCTACAAGCAGATCGGCACCGTGCGCGCCGACGGCCAGACCGTGGCCGGCCGCTACCTCGGCGTGGCGAGCGTCGAATGGCAGCGCCCCTTCGTCTACAACAACAAGCTCACCGAATGGGAGAGCGTGGTGTTCGTCGATGCCGGCGCCGTGGCCGACAAGCCCGGCGAACTCAAGCCCAAGGTGGGCGTGGGCGTGGGTGCGCGCTGGCGCAGCCCGGTCGGGCCGGTGCAGGCCGACCTGGCCTACGGCGTGGACACGAAGAAATTCCGCCTGCACTTCCGGCTCGGCTTCACCTTCTGACCGCACCGCATCCGATGTCGAACGAAGAAGCCGTCTCCGACCCCACGCCGCCCGTGCTGCCATCCGCAGTCAAGGCCAAGCGCTCGCGCGCGCGCCGTGTCGTGCGCGCGCTGGCATGGACCTTCGCTGGCCTCTTCCTCGCCGTGCTGCTGCTCGTCGCGGGCGCGTGGTGGTGGCTGGGCTCGAACACCTCGCTCGCGTTCGCGCTGGGGCAAGCGGCTCAGCGCCTGCCCGCGGGCCAGACGCTCGAAAGCCGCGACGTGACCGGGTCGCTGCGCACCGGCGGGCACATCGGCTGGCTCAAGTACCAGAGCGAGAGCATCGCCGTCGAGGTGAACGACGCCACCATCGGCTGGCAGTTCGCGCCCCTCTTCCAGCGCAAGGTGCAGCTCGGCGAGGTGCATGCGAAGCAGGTGCTGATCGAGAAGCGCGGTGCGCCGAGCGAAGAACCGACCCAGCCGCTCGAACAACTCGTGCTGCCCGTGGATGTAGATGTGCCCTTCCGCATCGACGAGGTGCGCTGGGCCGGCCCACCCGTGCTGGAAGCGAAGAACCTCACCGGCAGCTACGTCTACAAGAACGCCGAGCACGCGCTCGAAGTGAAGGGCGTCGACATCGCCGACGGCCACTACAGCGCACGCGTCAAGCTGCAGGGTCCCGCGCCGATGGCGATCGATGCGGCGCTCGATGGCCGCGTGAAGGCGCCGCTGGCCGAAGACCACAACATCGACGTGATCGCGCAAGCCACCGTGAAGGGCACGCTCGCCGGCATGGCCGCGCGCCTGCAGGTCGCCGCCGAACTCAAGCCCGCCGAAGAGAACGCCGATGCGCCGATGGAAGCCAAGCTGCAGGCGCAGATCGCCCCATGGCTACCGCAGCCGGTGATCGACGCCAAGGCCGATCTCAGCAATGTCGATGCATCGAGCCTCTGGCCCGGCGCCCCCGAAACCCAGCTCACCGGCACCGTCTCGGTCGAACCCGATCCGGATGCGGGCGCCTCCGCATGGAAGGCCTCGGCCGACATCCGCAACGCCCTGCCCGGCCCGTGGGACCGATCGAAGCTCCCGGTCGAACAGGTGCAAGGCCGCGTCGGCTTCGACGGCACCCACTGGACCATCCCCGAAGCCACCGTGCGTGCCGGCGGCGGCCGCATCGATGCCGAAGGCCGCTGGAGCCCCGCACCCGCGCCCTGGCAGATTCGCGCGACGGTGCGCAGCGTGCGGCCCGGTGCGCTGCACAGCGAACTGGCCGGCGCGCCCGTCAGCGGCCAGGTCACCGCGCAACAGCGCGAAGACACCATCACCTTCGACGCATCGCTCAAGGCCGAAGGCGGCGCCGGCAGCAAGTCGCTGCCCGGCTTTGCGCTCGACCGCGCGCTGGCGCAGGGCCAGTGGAAAGACCAGGTGCTCGACCTGCGCACGCTGCGCATCGAGGCCCAGCGCGCGAGCATCGACGGCAAGCTGCAGGTGCGCGTGGCCGAGCAGGCGGCGAGCGGCAAGCTCAACCTCGTGCTGCCCGGCGGCGGCGCGCAACTCGAAGGCCGCATCGCGCCGGATGCGGGCGCAGGCGACATCAAGGCGCGTATCGACGATGCCGACACCCTGCAGCGCTGGGTCGAAGGCCTGCCCGGTCTCTCGGGCGTGTTCGCGGGCACGACGGCCAAGGGCTCGGCGCGGCTCGATGCAAGCTGGCAAGGCGGCTGGCGGACCATCCAGCGCCGCATCGAGAACGCGAATGCACCCGCGCAGCGCGGCATCGCGGAGCCCACGCTCAAGGCCGCGCTCACCGTGCCCCGCCTCGACCTTAACCTGCCGGCCGCGCAGCCGGGCGGCACCGCCACCGCGGTGCAACTGCGCGAACTGCAGGCCGACCTTTCCGGCAGCCTCGCGCAGGCCGCGCTCACGCTGAAAGGCGAGGCCACCACGGGCACCCAGAAGATCACGCTCGACACCCGCGCGAGCGGCGGCATCGCCGGCGCCAACCAGTGGCGCGCGGCCCTCGCCAGCCTGCGCCTGCAGGCACAGGACAGCGCCCGCCCCGGCAACCCGTGGATCGTGGAGCTGAGCCGCGAAGTCACCGCCACCATCCGCGCCGGCGGCAACCCGGCCCGACTCGACGTCGAAGCCTCCGCCGCCTCGGCCACGCTGCGCGGCCCCGTGCCCGGCACCGTGCGCATCGACTGGCAGCCGCTGCGCTTCAGCCAGAGCGGCGCGGCGCCGAACAAGGTATTCCGGGTGCAGTCGAAGGGCCAGATGCAGGGCCTGCCGATGGCCTGGGCCGGCGCCTTCGGTGCGAGCTCGACGCTGAGCGACCTGGGCATCAGCGGCGACCTGATGTTCGACGGCGACTGGGACATCGACGCCGGCGACACGCTGCGCGCCAAGGCCCGCATCGCGCGCCAGAGCGGCGACATCCGCGTGCAGGCGGGCGAGGCCGCGCTGGTCACCCGCATCACGAGCACCGGGACCGGCACCGCGAGCGAACGCACGATGAATTCGGCCTCGACGGGCGGCGCGGAAGCACCCAGCACACCGGCGGGCCTGAGCCAGGCCGAGTTGCGCCTAGACGCCGAAGGCGATGCGGTGCGGGCCACGCTCGCCTGGGACAGCGAACGCGCCGGCAAGATCAACGCCGACATGAACACGCGCGTGACGCAGCGCGCGGGCGGCTGGCAGTGGGCGCCCGATGCGCCGCTGGGCGGCAGCATCAAGGCCACGTTGCCGAACCTGGGCGTGTGGTCGATGCTCGCGCCGCCGGGCTGGCGCATCGCCGGCACGCTCGATGCCAACGCCGCGCTCTCGGGCAACCGCGCCGCGCCGCGCTGGAACGGCACGCTCGGCGCCGACAAGCTTGCGCTGCGCGCACCGGTCGAAGGGCTGGACCTGCGCGACGGGCGCCTGCGCGCCAGCCTCGCCGGCGAGCGCATCGAGATCACCGAGTTCACGCTCAAGGGCGGCGCCGGCAGCTCGGCCCGCATCGGCGGCCAGAGCGGCAACCGCAGCACCGCGGCAAGCGAGGCGGGCACCGATGGCGGATCGCTCTCGGCGCGCGGCGACATGAGCTGGGGCGCCGCACCGGGCACCACCACGCCAAGCATCCGCATGGCCCTGCAAGGCGAACTGCGCGCGCTGCGCGTGCTGGTGCGCACCGACCGGCAGGTCACGCTCTCGGGCGACCTGCAGGCGCGGCTCGACGCCGGCCAGTTCACCGTGCGCGGCAAGCTCAAGACCGACCGCGCCGTCATCATCCTGCCCGACGAAACCGCGCCCAGCCTTGGCACCGACGTGGTCGTGCGCTCGGCCGCCAAGGACCGCGAAGCGGCCGAGGCCGCGCAGCGCGAATCGGCTCGCGCCGATGCACAGGCGGCCAAGCCGCAGACCGCGAAGCCGCCCGACATCGTCGTGAACTTCGACCTCGGCGACGACTTCGCGGTGCAGGGCCGCGGCATCACGACGCGGCTCGAAGGCGAGCTGGAGATCCGCAGCACCAAGCTCAATGCACCGCCGCGCATCACCGGCGAAGTGAAGACCGTGAAGGGCCAGTACCGCGCCTACGGCCAGCAGATGGATGTGGAAACCGGTGTGGCGCGCTTCAACGGGCCCTTCGACAACCCGCAGCTGGACATCCTCGCGATCCGCCCGAACATCTCGCAGCGCGCGGGCGTGCAGATCTCGGGCAGCGCGCAGTCGCCGCGCGTGAAGCTCTACTCGGAGCCCGCGCTCTCCGATGCGGAAACGCTCTCGTGGGTGATCCTCGGGCGCGCCTCGGCCACCAGCGGCGGCGAGTCGGCGCTGCTGCAGCAGGCCGCGCTCGCGGTGCTGGGCAAGATCGGCAAGTCCGGCAGCGGCGGCAGCCTCGCCAGCCGCTTCGGCCTGGACGAACTCGGCTTCAAGGGCCCGGGCAGCGGCGGCGACCTGCGCGAGTCGGCGGTCACGCTGGGCAAGCGGCTGTCGAAGGATTTCTACGTGACCTACGAACGCAGCGTTGGCGGCACCTTCGGCACGCTCTTCATCTTCTACGACCTGACGACACGCCTCACGCTGCGCGGACAGGCGGGCCAGACCAGCGGCCTCGACCTGATCTACACCCTGAAGTACGACTGATCGAAATCCTAGGGACTTCGATCTTGACCGGGCCGAACCCGGAGTTAACAATTCATCGACGCCTTCACCGAGGAGCGACGATGAAAAAAGATGGAGACAAGGGCGGCCACAGCCCGGTGCACGACCGTCGGATGCACGACGCGCCGACGTCCTCGCGGATCGCGCTCGTGCGCAGCGCGCTGCATGTGGTGATCGCGGTCGTCGCGCTTCTGGCGATCGCCACGTCGATCCCGCACTGGGGCGGCGAGAACTTCCCCGTGCTGAGCCTGGTGATCTACGTCGCGGGCATGGTGTTCATCGCGATGCCGCTGTGCCTTTGCTATGAGGCGCTGCTGAAGTCATACACGGAGCAGCAGCAGATGAGGCGCACCAGCCTCACCTGATCCGGGACCTACCCCGCATCCCCCCCGCCCGGCGGAAACTGCTCTTTCCTTTCAGCCAACTCGACGGCCCCGCCCGGCAGCAGGTTCGCGCGATGGCTGCGCACCGCCGACGCCACGATCGGCATCAGGTGCGTTGCGCCGCCCGCTTCGAGCGCGCGGATCAGTTGCATGCGCATGCTCGGCGCCCAGAACGACTTCAGATGCGCCGCGATCGCGTTCGTGGCCATCGTCGCGTTGTCGGGCGACTGGGCCTGGAAGAAGCTGCCGATCTGGTTGGCCATCTTGACCAGTTGCGCCGTCGGATCGTGGTCGTGCATGCACTGCCTTTGAAGAGATGAAGTGGCTTGCCGGCAGCTCGCGTCAGTGCGCGCGGCTTCCGGTCGATGTGAAATCCAGCCCGGCCGTCGTCACGCGCTCCGGGTGGCTGTAGACCGCCAGGTCGTCCTGGCGCGCAAAGCCGACCAGCGTGAGCCGCGCGCGTTCCGCCGTGGCGACCGCGAACGAAGTCGGCGCCGATACGGCGGCCAGCAGCGGCACGCCCGCCATCGCGGTCTTCTGCACCATCTCGAAACTCGCGCGGCTGGTGACGGCGATGAAGCCGGACGACGCATCGATGTCGTTGCTCGCAAGCGCGCCGATGAGCTTGTCGAGCGCGTTGTGGCGGCCCACGTCTTCGCGCAGCCACATCACCTCGCCCGCTGCCGAGCACCACGCCGCCGCATGCACCGCGCCGGTGGCCTGCTGCAGCGTCTGCAGCGACTGGAACTGCGACATCGCATGGGCGATGGCCTGACGCTCCAGCGGCACGGCGGCATCGCCGAGCACCGGCAGTTCGCGCGACACATGCGCCAGGCTCTCGGTGCCGCACAGCCCGCAGCCGGTGCGGCCCGCGATCGTGCGGCGCCGCTGCTTCAAGCGCGTGAACGCGGCACTCGACACCTGCAGCCGCACCGTGATGCCGAGGTCCGAGGGCGCAATGTCCACCGAATAGAGCTCGTGCGCCGCATCGAGGATGCCTTCGCCGAGCGAGAAGCCGAGCGCGAAATCTTCCAGGTCCAGCGGCGTCGCGAGCATCACCGCGTGCGAGATGCCGTTGAACTCCAGCGCGACGGGCACTTCTTCGGCCACCCAGTCCTGCACCGCGTAGGCCTCGCCGCCGCGCACGCCGTGCACCGGCAGCAGCAGCGCGCCTTCGCAGAAGGTGTCGGCGCCTTCGGCGGCCGGCAGGGTGGCGATGTTCATGGCGCTCTTTGCTCGCTCACTTGGCCGGGATCGTCTCGTTGCTGCGGTCCGGCGCCGATGCGGCCGTCGCCAGGTCGATCTGCGTCTTGTTGAAGCGGCTGTACTCCTGCTGCCAGGTCGAGGGCTGCATCACCGGCATCACCTGCACGGCCGTCACCTTGTACTCGGGGCAGTTGGTGGCCCAGTCGGAGTTGTCGGTGGTGATGACGTTGGCACCCGATTCGGGGAAGTGGAAGGTGGTGTAGACCACGCCCGGCTGCATGCGCTCGGACACCGTGGCGCGCAGCACCGTCTCGCCCGCGCGGCTCTGGATGCCGACCCAGTCGTCGTCCTTCACGCCGCGTTCTTCCGCGTCGTGCGGATGGATCTCCAGCCGGTCTTCGCCGTGCCACAGGTTGTTGTCGGTGCGGCGCGTCTGCGCGCCCACGTTGTACTGCGACAGGATGCGCCCCGTGGTCAGGAGCAGCGGGAACTTGCGCGTGACCTTCTCGTCCGTCGCCACGTACTGCGTGACGATGAAACGGCCCTTGCCGCGCACGAAGGCATCGATGTGCATCGTCGGCGTGCCGTCGGGCGCGTCGTCGTTGCAGGGCCACTGGATGCTGCCGAGTTCGTCCAGGCGCTTGTAGCTCACGCCGTGGAAGGTCGGCGTCAGCGCGGCGATCTCGGCCATGATGTCCTCGGGGCTCTTGTAGTTCATCGGGTAGCCCAGCGCCTGCGCGAGCTTCACCGTGATTTCCCAGTCGGCGAGGCCCGCCTTCGGCGGCATCACCTTGCGAACGCGCGAGATGCGGCGCTCGGCATTGGTGAAGGTGCCGTCCTTCTCGAGGAACGACGACCCCGGCAGGAACACATGCGCGTACTTGGCGGTTTCGTTGAGGAACATGTCCTGCACCACCACGCATTCCATCGCCATCATGGCCGCTGCCACGTGCTGCGTGTTGGGGTCCGACTGCACGATGTCCTCGCCCTCGCAGTAGAGGCCCTTGAAGCCACCACCGATGGCGGAGTCGAACATGTTGGGAATGCGCAGGCCCGGCTCGGGGTCGATGGTCACGCCCCAGGCCGCCTCGAACGAGGCGCGCGTGGTGCTGTCCGACACATGGCGGTAGCCCGGCAGTTCGTGCGGGAACGAGCCCATGTCGCACGCGCCCTGCACGTTGTTCTGGCCGCGCAGCGGGTTCACGCCCACGCCTTCGCGGCCGACGTTGCCGGTGGCCATCGCGAGGTTGGCGATGCCCATCACGGTGGTCGATCCCTGGCTGTGCTCGGTCACGCCCAGGCCGTAGAAGATCGCGCCGTTGGCGGCGCTGGCGAACAGGCGCGCCGCGGCACGCATCTCGGCAGCCGGCACGCCGGTGGCCTTTTCGGTGGCCTCGGGCGATTGCTCGGGCTGCGCGACGAAATCTCTCCAGGCGGCGAACGAGGCGGTGTCGCAGCGCTCTGCAATGAAGGCATCGGCCGTGAGCCCTTCGGTCACGATGACGTGCGCGAGCGCGGTGACCACGGCCACGTTGGTGCCGGGCTTGAGCTGCAGGTGGTGCGAGGCCTTCACATGCGGCGACTTCACGATGTCGATGCGGCGCGGATCGACCACGATCAGCTTGGCGCCTTCGCGCAGCCGCTTCTTCATGCGCGAGGCGAACACCGGGTGGCCATCGGTCGGATTGGCGCCGATCACCATGATCACGTCGGCCTTCTCCACCGACTTGAAGGTCTGCGTGCCGGCCGATTCGCCCAGCGTCTGCTTCAGGCCGTAGCCCGTGGGCGAGTGGCACACGCGGGCGCAGGTGTCCACGTTGTTGTTGCCGAAGGCCGCGCGCACCAGCTTCTGCACGAGGTAGGTTTCTTCATTCGTGCAGCGCGACTACGTGATGCCACCGATGGAGTCCTTGCCGTACTTGGCCTGCAGGCGCTTGAATTCGCCGGCCGCGTAGTTGAGCGCGGTGTCCCAGCTCACTTCCTGCCACGGGTCGCTGATGTTCTTGCGGATCATCGGCTTGAGCATGCGGTCCTGGTGGGTCGCGTAGCCCCAGGCGAAGCGGCCCTTCACGCACGAATGGCCCTCGTTGGCCTTGCCGTCTTTCCACGGCGTCATGCGCACGACCTCGTTGCCCTTCATCTCGGCCTTGAAGGCGCAACCCACGCCGCAGTAGGCGCAGGTGGTGATGATGCTGTGCTCGGGCTGGCCGAGCCAGATCACCGACTTCTCCTGCAGCGTGGCCGTGGGGCAGGCTTCGACGCAGGCTCCGCAGCTCACGCATTCCGACTCCATGAAGGCTTCGTCCTGGCCCGGCGACACGCGCGATTCGAAGCCGCGACCGCTGATGGTCAGCGCAAAGGTGCCCTGCGTTTCTTCACAAGCGCGCACGCACCGGTTGCACACGATGCACTTCGAAGGGTCGTAGGTGAAGTACGGGTTCGACTCGTCCTTCTGGTCCTTCAGGTGGTTGGCGCCGTCGAAGCCGTAGCGCACGTTGCGCAGGCCCGTGACGCCCGCCATGTCCTGCAGCTCGCAGTTGCCGTTGGCCGAGCAGGTGAGGCAGTCGAGCGGATGGTCGGAGATGTAGAGCTCCATCACGCCCTTGCGCAGGTCCTGCAGCTTGGGCGTTTGCGTGCGCACTTTCATGCCCGCTTCGGCCGGCGTGGTGCACGAGGCCGGGAAGCCCTTGCGGCCTTCGATCTCGACCAGGCACAGGCGACACGAGCCGAAGGGCTCCAGGCTGTCGGTGGCGCAGAGCTTGGGCACGTTGATGCCGGCATCCACGGCCGCGCGCATGAGCGAGGTGCCCGCGGGCACGGTGACTTCGTTGCCGTCGATCTCCAGCGTCACTTCGCGTGTCGATTCGCGCTTGGGGGTGCCGTAGTCGATTTCTTTCAGATGGTCGAGCATGTGTTCTTGTCTCCTGCTGCTTGTGCGGTGCGTTGCGAGCGATGCGTTCGATGCTTTCAAGCAGCCTTGCGATCGGGGACCACGAGACCGAAGTCCTGTGGGAAATGGTCGAGTGCGGACAGCACCGGGAACGGCGTCATGCCGCCCATGGCGCACAGCGAACCGTGGACCATGGTGTTGCACAGGTCGCGCAGCAGGATGACGTGCTCCACGCGTTTGTTGTCCGCGCGGATCTTGTCGATCACCTCCACGCCGCGGGTCGATCCGATGCGGCACGGCGTGCACTTGCCGCACGACTCGATGGCGCAGAACTCCATCGCATAGCGCGCGAGCTTGGAGAGGTCCGCCGTGTCGTCGTGCACCACGATGCCGCCGTGACCCACGGTGCCGCCCACGGCCGCGTAGGCCTCGTAGTCCAGCGGCAGGTCCCATTGCGATTCGGGCAGGTACGCGCCCAGCGGCCCACCGACCTGCACCGCCTTGATCGGCCGACCCGAGGCGGAGCCGCCGCCGTAGTCGTACAGCAGTTCGCGCAGCGTGACGCCGAAGGCCTTCTCCACCAGCCCACCGTGCTTGATGTTGCCGGCCAGCTGCATCGGCAGCGTGCCGCGCGAACGGCCGACGCCGAAGTCGCGGTAGTGCTCGGCACCGCGTGCGAGGATCAACGGCACGCTCGCAAGCGTGATCACGTTGTTGATGAGCGTCGGCTGCCCGAAGAGGCCGGTGATGGCCGGCAGCGGCGGCTTGGCGCGCACAATGCCGCGCTTGCCTTCCAGGCTTTCGAGCAGCGCGGTTTCTTCGCCGCACACATACGAGCCCGCGCCCTTGCGCACTTCGAGCCAGAAGGTCTGGCCCGAGCCGAGGATGTTGTCGCCAAGGAACCCGGCGGCTTCCGCCGCGCGGATCGCCTCGTTCATCGTCGCGATGGCGTGCGGGTATTCGGAGCGGATGTAGACATAGCCCTTGGTCGCGCCGGTGGCGATGCCCGCGATGGTCATGCCTTCGACGAGCATGAGCGGGTCGCCCTCCATCGTCATGCGGTCGGAGAAGGTGCCCGAGTCGCCTTCGTCGGCATTGCAGACGATGTACTTCTGCGCCGCCGGCGTGGCCATCACCGTCTTCCACTTGATGCCGGCCGGGAATGCCGCGCCGCCACGGCCGCGCAAGCCCGAGTCGAGCACCTGCTGCACCACCTCTTCGGGCTTGAGGCCGAGCGCGCGGCGCAGGCCCGCATAGCCTTCGTGCGCTTCGTAGTCAGCAACCGACACCGGATCGGTGATGCCCATGCGCGCGAAGGTCAGGCGCTCCTGCTTCTTCAGGTACGGGATCTCGTCGGTCAGGCCGAGCGACAGCGGATGTGTCTGCGCGCCTTCGGCGAAGCCGGCATCGAACAGGTCGGCCACGTCGTCGATGGTCACGGGGCCATAGGCCACGCGGCCGGCCGGCGTGCTCACCTCGACCATCGGCTCCAGCCAGAACAGGCCGCGCGAGCCGTTGCGCACCATGCCGAAAGACACGCCGCGAATGGCGGCTTCTTGCGCGATGCGTTCGGCCACGCGTTCCGCGCCGACCGCCAATGCAGCCGAATCGCGCGGCACATAAATGGTGAGGCTCATGCGCAATCTCCGTAGTGCGCCACCAGCGCATCGAACGAACGCGGCGTCATGCGCGCGTGCGGTTCTTCGTTGATCGTCATCGCGGGCGACGAGGCGCAGAGGCCGAGGCAGAAGGCCGGCTCCAGCGTGAAGTTGCCGTCCTTCGAATGGCCGTGCGCGCTGCAACCCAGGCGCAGTTCCGCGTGGGCCAGCAGCGCATCGGCGCCCATGGCCTGGCAGGCCTCGGCCCGGCAGATCTGGATCACGTGGCGCGCCGCGGGTGCGGAGCGGAAGTGGTGGTAATAGGTGATGACGCCATGCACTTCGGCGCGCGAGAGGTTCACGCCCTCGGCGATCGTCGTCACGGTGTGCGGCGGGATGTAGCCCAGCGCGTCCTGCACGTCGTGAAGGATCGGGAGCAAGGCCCCCGGCTCTTCGGCGCGCTCGATCAGCACCTGGCGCACCGCGGCCAGTTCATCGGATTCGCTCATCGTGGCGTGTCGGCCTACTTCGTTCATGCGGCGCTCCTTGCCGGGTTTTTATTCATCGTGGTCTCGCTGCCCCGGCGTTTTCATCCTACGACCGAAATACGCTCGCAGACACTGCCGATTGCCCTAGGGAAAATTGCGGTTTCCCGCTCTGGAGGCACTGTCGGGGAATACGCAGGCAAAGGCCTTGACTCAGGTCAATTTCCCGGAAACAAGGGGCCGGGCACCGCCGGCCGAAACCTCGCGCAAACCCGCAAGCGCCGGCCCGACGATGACCGGATCGGCGCCCACCGCGTAGACCGCGTACCCGCGCCTTGCAGGTCGCGGCCGACACCCTTGAAGCCACCGCCCCCTGGCGGGCCGATGTGCTGCGCTCACGCGCCTCGCGCATCGGCCTTCGCTGACTGAAAGAACAATGGAATCAGGACGCCTGGCGGCTGGCCTCGATGTGCTTGCGGCGCATCGGACGCAACACGAACCAGGCCATCAGCGCGGCCGCGGCATTCACTGCGCTCGCAACGATGAACACCGCGTGCCAGCTGCCGGTGGCTGCGGCGAGCACGCTGGAGAGCGGCACCAGCAGCGAGGCCGTGCCCTTGGCGGTGTAGAGCATGCCGGCGTTCGATGCGGCGTACTTGGAGCCGAAAGTGTCGGCGCAGGTCGAGGGGAACAGGCTGTAGATCTCGCCCCAGGCGAAGAACACCATGCCGGTCAGCAGCACGAAGAGGATCGGGTTCTGGCCGTAGTAGTACAGCGCCAGGATGCCGACCGATTCGAGTGCGAAGGCGATGAACATCGTCTGCTCACGCCCGATCTTGTCGGAGACCCAGCCGAAGAAGGGTCGCGTCAAGCCGTTGAGCACGCGGTCGATCGCCAGGGCAAAAGTCAGCGCGGGCAATACCAGTCCCATGATGTTGACCGGTACATCCATGATCTTGAAGTCTTGCGCAATCGGTCCGAGCTGCGCGGTGGCCATCAGGCCGCCGGCCGCCACCATCACGAACATCGCGTACATCACCCAGAAGATCGGCGAGCGCAGCACTTCGGAAGGCGAGTAGTCGCGCTGCGACTGCTGCACGTTTCCGCGGCTCGATGCAGCCTTCACGTGATCGGGCGCGCGGGTGAGCAACCAGGCCAGGGCGAAGACGATCACGCCCTGACCGATCCCAAAATAGAGAAACGCAGACTCGTAGCCGCTGGTCTTGATCATCACGGAGATCGGGATGATCGTGAGGGCCGAGCCGGCGCCGAAGCCCGCGGCGGTCATGCCCGCTGCAAGCCCGCGGCGATCGGGGAACCACTTGAGCGCATTGCCCACGCAGGTGCCATACACCGCGCCCGCGCCGATACCGCCGACGGCGGCCGCAACGTAGAGCATCGGGAGCGAAGCGGCGAACGAATTCATCACCCAGCCGAGGCCGCAGAGCACGCCGCCCACGAGCACCACGGGACGCGGGCCGAAGCGGTCGACGAGGTAGCCCTCGATGGGCACGAGCCAGGTTTCGGTAAGCACGAAGATGGTGAAGGCAACCTGGATGGCGGCGCGGCTCCAGCCGTGCTTCTCAGCGATGGGATTGACGAAGAGGGTCCAGCCGTACTGCAGGTTCGCGATCATCGCCATGCAGACGATGCCGATCAGCAACTGTCCCCATCGGTACGCCTCGGATCGCTTGGCGGTGACACCGCGGGTGGAATCCGAGGGTGGATACATCGCGGAGCCGGAGCCCGCGATCGTGGTGGTTGGCCGAGTCATGGCGTTGTCCTTAATGTTTTGATGAGTCCGACGGTCTCGGGAAAAACGACGCAATCAGTCGAGTGAAAAACGAGAAATGAATCACTTGTTTTTGCGCGTGGATGACTGTCGGACTGCACGACTCAAAAACTCTTGACCGCAGTCAAGTTCACACGAATCGCGAGTTGTTGAGACCCCCGAGATATCCCTAGCACTTGGCTTCTTTTTTGGAAGGGTTTGGTGATGCGGCGCTGTTGTTCTTGGCGCTGTTGTTCAGGCGGCGATCACGCCGACGGGGTACCTTGCTCCGCGAATGTCCCCCGCTTCGCTCCTCCTTGATTTCGCTGCGCAAGGCACCCCATCGGCGTGATCGTTTTTCAGAGCGGTCGTTGATCGGCCGCACACCCACAGCGTGCCCAAGTGCGCAGGGCATCGGGTGCTCCCCGCAGCG
>Ga0163161_10001908_pt1 | contig 15228 bp, 14 predicted proteins | sample S45metaG_FD_129847 | JGI IMG/M metagenome (GOLD analysis project Ga0163161, IMG submission 129847) | Switchgrass rhizosphere microbial communities from Kellogg Biological Station, Michigan, USA - S4-5 metaG | ecosystem: Host-associated > Plants > Roots > Rhizosphere > Soil | place: USA... | reverse complement strand
CCCATAACCATTTGTCGACACGCATGGTCTCTACAGCATCGTTTTCATGCAATTTTGACATCATTATCCTTTCTATCAATTTGATTCAATATAGACAGCAACTCTGTAAGTCGATCTAGTGCTTTATACTCTAGATCCTGTTGCTGTCTTATACCCTTTAGACTTGAGGGCTGTGAGATAGTAAACAAGTGTTTAATACCAAATTTTTCTGCCGTTTTTAATACGGGAGCCGTATCGTCAATAAAAATTGTTTCATCTGGATTGAAGGGGTGTGCTCGTTGGAGTTCTTGCCAAAAATTAATATTTTCTTTGGCATAACCAATTTGTTCACTTGATATGATTACATCAAAGAAATGTTCAATTGCAATATTGTCGAGTTTTAAGCGTAAGCTAGCACGGTCAGCATTAGTCACTAGCCAACACGTATATCCATGTTCTTTAAGTTGTTGCAAAAGCTCACTACAGCCAGATCGAGCTTGTATCTTAAATTGAAATTCTTGTTGTAACTTGAGCACATCAACGCCTACAGTTTTCGTCCAATAGGTTGATGAATACCAAACAAGAGTGTGCTGATGAGATTGATAAAATTGATATAGTATTTTTTGGCTTTGGGCGAGTGGAAGTTGATGTATCTGTGCATGTCGTGCAGGAAGACACTCATTCCAAATGAAATCATCAAAGGCAAGATCTAATAGCGTACCATCCATGTCAAACATTACAATCTTAGACATGCGTCAAAAATCTCCAAAATCATTCAAAGCAAAATTTGTATGGCACATTTATCATATATCCTTTTAAAATCATAAATTATAAAAAATTATGAATATGCAAATTAATTTAAAGCTCCATCCATTAGTTTTTTCTAAAATTTCTAAAGATTATTGTGATGGATAGGGAGATAAATCTTTTGAAATTATAGCGTGTAATTCTGCAAAACAAAAAACAATAATAAATGCTTTTTTAGTAGAAAATTCTTCTTTTATTTGGAGTAGAACAATAGCCAGAATCTTCTAAATTAGAAATATAGAAGATTTATTTGAGGTTTTTTCCCTATTATGGTTAAGTTTGCTTACATAGAATACGTATTGACAAACATTTTATAAATTGAAGAGTACTTGTTTAAAGTTATAGTTAAAATTATTCCTATAAGAACTTAGAGAAAGCAATGAAAATTGGATTTATTGGTGGAACCAATGACGGTATCGTAATCAATGCTGCTGATGGTCTTGATACTTATAAACTTGAATGGCACTACAAAGCAGAAAAGCATTGTGAATCACAACTTACCTTGGGGCTGAATGGGCCTGAGTATGATTATTACAATTTATTAATTCTAAGAAAAAATAAAGAGGCTAAACTTTTTTATGTGCTTACCACTATGGAGAAAGAGGAAATAGCCAATAAAATCCATGAATATTGGGAATGCTCGACCTCTGTTGGTTATGATTTTGATGAGTAAATGTTCGTGATTTCATATAGCACATGTGCTCTTAATTCGTGATGGAGAGGAACTTTAGGATGATTAAAGTTTTTAACTTTATGCATTCCAAGCTTTTCCATTACCGCTTGAGAAGGGGTATTAATAATAGCTGTGAATGAAACGATCTTATCTAAATTGAGTACATTAAAAGCATAGTCTAAAGCTGCTTTTGCTCCTTCAGTTGCATAACCTTGTTTCCAGAATTCTTTAGAAAGTCTCCAACCAATCTCTACGCATGGAGAGAAATCAAATTGTTCAGGTTGATGATGTAAACCAATAAATCCGATAAATTGATGGGTTTCTTTTAACTCTACTGCCCAGAAGCCCCAACCATTTTTATCAATGAGAGATGAAATTTTTTGGATTAAATTAAGGCTTTCCTGAGGCGTCAAAAGGTTTGGGAAAAATTGCATAACGTCTTGGTCTAAGCCCATTTTTATAAAGGGCTCAAAATCACTTTCTTTCCATTGTCTTAAAATTAAACGCTTTGTTTCAATCATGAGATGGCTCTTTAATTAAAAATGAGGGGTCAAAGTGGTTTTTGCACAATCTTCTGTAAAATGATTTTGGAATTAATGCTGACTACACCTTTTATTTTATTTAAGGTATTAATTACAAAATGAGAAAAAGAACTCAAATCTTTGGTCGCAACGTGTAAAACATAATTAGATTCACCAGTAATAATATATGCATTAATGACTTCATCAAAATTTTTGATCTGACTTAAAAAGAAGTTGTGATCATTTTCTGTGAGCTGGGCAAGTTTAATTTCAACAATTGCCTCAATTTTTATACCTAATTTTTCATAGTTAATTTTGGCTTGATATTTTTCAATTACACCATTGCTTTCTAAAATTTTAACCCGCCGATGACAAGCCGAAGCCGAAAGGTTAACGAGATCGGCCAGTTCTTGGTTACTTAACCGAGCATTATCTTGCAAATGTTTTAAAATTTTGAGGTCAATTGCATCTACATTCATTTTCGAATTTCATCCGCATATTTTAATTTTAATTCGAATTTTATACGAAAATAGTAAATTTTAATCAAATATTATCGAATAAATCGAAAGAATTGGCGTGATAAAATTCAAATACAAAGGAAATGTTGAAAATAGGTGAAATAACAAATGATTACTCACGAACAATGCCTCTATTGGGATCAGGAAGATGAACTCAAAAAGTTTAAAGATGAATTTGCACTGCCAGAAAATGTCATTTATTTAGATGGTAATTCATTGGGCGCAAGACCAAAGAAATCATTAGAGGTTGCTCAACATATTATTTCCAAAGAGTGGGGTGAGGACCTCATTAATAGTTGGAATAAAGCAGATTGGTGGGGCCTACCGACTAGACTCGGAGATAAAGTCGCACAGCTTATCGGTGCCGAAAAAGGGGAAGTTGTTATTTCAGATTCAACGACCTTAAATTTATTTAAAGTTTTATCAGCAGCGGTAAAAATTCAAGCTGAAAAATTTCCAGAACGTAAAATTATTGATGCGGAAAAAGATGCTTTTCCAACAGATATTTATATTATTGAAGGCTTTATTGATTTAATTCATCAAGGTTATCAAGTTGAATTAATTGATGGGGCGGATGATTTGTCTCGTGTTTTGGCAAAAGATGTGGCTGTAGTTGTTCTTTCTCATGTGAATTATCGGACTGGATATTTCTATGATATGGAATCTATTAATCAACAAATTCACGCTAAAGATGCTTTGATTATTTGGGATTTATGTCACTCGATTGGTGCAGTGCCTATGGATCTTAATCAGAGTAATAGTGATTTTGCGATTGGTTGTACTTACAAATATTTAAATGGCGGTCCAGGTTCTCCAGCGTTGTTGTGGGTAAATCGAAAGCATCGTGATCAGTTCTGGCAACCTTTATCAGGCTGGTGGGGGCACAAAAAACCATTTGATATGGCTCAGCACTATGAACCTGCTAACAGTATTCGTCGTTATTTGTGTGGAACTCAACCTATCATTTCTATGAGCTTAATCGAATGTGGCGTTGATATTTTTTTACAAGCTGATATGCCAAAAATACGCGAGAAATCTCTTAAATTAACCGATTTATTTATTCAACTTGTTCAACAAGAATGTGGTCAGTTTGGTTTTGAACTTATTACACCTTTAAATCATCAATATCGTGGTAGCCATGTCAGTTATAGACATGAGTTCGGCTATGAAATTATTCAGGCCCTTATTGCTCGTGGTGTAATTGGTGATTATCGCGAGCCAGAAGTATTACGTTTTGGAATTACACCTCTATATTTAGGTTTTGAAGATATCTGGAATGCCGTACAACAACTTAAGCAGATTATGCTGAATAGTGAATGGAAGAATGATCGTTATCTGGTGCGTAGCGAAGTGACCTGATATTTAGAGGTCAACATCAGGTAAATGGCTAGGAGGGCCTATGAGCAGTTTTGATGAAATACAAAATAGAGAAGCGGGTTTACATAAAAAATTATCCGCAAAACAAATGGGAATGATTGCAATTGGGGGAGCGATTGGTACAGGACTGTTCATGGGAAGCAAGTTTGCAATCAGCTTTGCTGGCCCAGCTGTCATTGTTAGTTACGCGATTGGTGGGTTAATTGCATTTGCTATTATGGTTTGTTTAGCCGAAATGACAGTTCAGCATCCGACTTCTGGCTCTTTCGGAGCATATGCAGAGCATTATGTCAGTCCACTAGCTGGGTTTTTAGTCCGTTATTGCTATTGGGCATGCATTGTATTAGCCGTAGGCACGGAAATCACAGCAGTTGCTGACTATATGAAATTATGGTTCCCACATGTCGGTTCATGGATCTGGATCGCTTTTTTCTCGGTTACCTTGCTAGTGGTAAATGCATATAGTGTTAAAGCTTTTGGATTAGTTGAATATTGGTTTTCGACAATTAAGGTTTTTGCCATTATTGTATTTATTCTTTTATCTATTGGCATCTTGACTCAAACTCATGATGGGACAGGGCAAGTCATTTCCAATTTAACAGAGCATGGTGGCTTTTTCCCTCATGGTTTTAGTGGGGTCTGGATTGGTGTAATCATTTCCATATTTAGTTATTTAAGTATCGAAATGATCGCTGTTGCGGCAGGTGAGGCTAAAGATCCGGAACAAGCTGTCAAGAAAGCTTTTAAAAGTACTGCCATTCGCTTAATCCTATTTTATTTACTGTCTTTACTTCTTATTGTGGCACTTGTTCCGTGGACCACCCTAATTGGTGCTGAGGCGACTAGCCCTTTTGTGATGGTGATGAAAATTGTAGGTATTCCATATGCAGACAGTATTTTAAACTTTATTGTAATTGTTGCAGCTTTATCAGCCATGAATAGTATGCTCTATATCTCAACTCGTATGTTATTTAGCTTGTCACGCGCAGGTGATGCACCAAAACTATTTGGCCGTATTAGCAGTAATGGGGTACCAGTTAACGCGTTGTTATTATCAGCGGTCGGGATTGGCATTGCGAGTATTATCTATACAATTAACCCAGCTTCTGCTTTTCCGATCATGATTGCTCTTTCTATGTTTGGCGCATTATTTACTTGGGGAAGTATCTTTGTTACGCATATGTTTTTTAGAAAAAATATGGCACAACAAGGCTTAGCACTAAAGTTTAAAGTTCCAGCAAGTCGGTTCATTTCCTTGTTGGGATTACTTGCAATTTTAAGTATCACGATCACGACTTGGTTTACCAGTGAATTTAAGTCAACTTTACAATTTGGTGTTCCTTTAATCATTATTCTTACGTTTTTCTATTATTTAAAACGCTCGTCAGCCAAGCTTTCTTTAAGTGCTCATGAAGAATCGTTGAAGTGAGAAGTATATGAGACAATATGACAATGCTAGAACTGTGGCGAATGAACATGAAATATTGGTAGAATTTCAACGAAAGAGCTTACTTTGCTATCGAAAATTTACCCATGTTGCAGATATTCAGTATGGTTTGAATCCAAGATCAACCTTAGATTTATTTCCCTTAGAGCAGGCTAAGAAGACTGTTATTTTTATTCATGGAGGTTATTGGCAATGGTGTGATAAATCAGATTTTGCATTTATCGTACCGCATGTTCTAGCAAAGGGAGCACAATGTGTTCTTTTAGAATATGATCTAGCGCCACAAAGCAAAATTTCAGATATTGTCTCTCAAGTTAATCAAGCTCTCGATTTTATTCGAGAGCAAAACTGGAGAACCGAGGAGGTGGTTTTGGTTGGCCATTCAGCAGGAGCACATCTTGCTGCCTTGTCATTAGGTCATCCACTGATATCTGAAATGGTTTTGTTAAGTGGAATTTGTGATTTAGAGCCCATACAAAGGACCCATTTAAATGATGCACTTAATCTATCAAATGAAGATATTTTAAAATATAGCCCTATTCATTACAGCGATCGAATTACAATTCCATGTTCAATTTTATGTGGTGAACTTGAACTCGAAGAATTGAAATGGCAAAGCCAAAATTATTTTGAAAGTAAAAAAGGGCAAGATCAGAGTTTAGTATCTTTTAAGCTCATTCCTCATATCAATCATTATACGATCTTAGAGCATTATTTCAGATATATATTAAGCTAGATATTTGAAAATAATATATGAGATATTATTTTATAAAATGATTAGCTTAAGCGATCTGAAAATAAATGTGAGATAGTTCACAACTCATCCTATTTTTTATAGAAAATATGTATTCTTCTTGACCTGAATATAGAACTTAATTAGATTAAAGAGATAGTGCTTTCTCGCTAGACAACAAATTGTTTAGCTGTTGTTTAGATGAGTTTTAGGTCCGTAGCTTCCCAAGATACGGACTTTTTTATTTTTTAATAATAGGAAAAATATAATTATCATTTTCACAAAGTTTTTATGTTCATGAGTAAATATAATTTTAGACTAACTGGTTTTAAATTAGCTCTTATTAAAGTATTGCATAATAAAGTTTATATAAATAATAATTTAAAGAACTCTTCATCAATTTGTAATATCCCTTGGTTAAAGTAAAAGAAGAAAATAAAAACAGAGAAACTATAGCGAATAATTAAATAATATGTAGTGTTCTTAGGTGGATAGATTTAGTCGGCTCATATGAGTTGGCTTTTTTATTTAAAAAGGAGCCTTTATGAAAGTACAATATTTTGGAGGCGGGATGTATGAACATATGTGTCCAGCTTGTGGGCATCTCCACTATATTCCGGTAGAGTATCCCTTTTCCAATGGTTCTCAGTGGGTCTTTAACGGCAGCCTTGAAAAACCAACATTTAATCCTAGTATAAGTATTATTGGGCGTTGTCATTATTTTATAGAAGAAGGCTTTATTGAATATTCTTTTCATTGTAAGCATCATTTAGCGGGACAGAAATTGGAGTTACCTGAACTAAAAAATAGAACTAGTCTATAATGCTTATATTTTTACTTATTAAAATTGTGGGTAATATATTTTTACGTATTTCATACTGAACTTTTATAGTTAAAAAAATTGTAAACCTATTTTTGTTGTAGGTTAAATAAATTATTGAAATACTTCTTTATAATTCATTATTTTGTTGTTTTTTTATGGATATTTGGAAATTTTTGCGAAGTTTTAATACAGTTGGCACCTATCTTTCAATTTCTTCTTTTATATTATTTGTTATGGTTATATATTTTTACATTATAGATCCTGCTTAGATATTAATTTTTAAAATATTAATTAATTTTATATCTCTACTTTTAAATTTGTTTGAAGTGGTTCACATTTTTTGATTAAAAAGATGTGGGCATTGTATAAAATGAAGTTCTATGAAAATATGATTTAGTTTTACTACACGGAGAGTATAAGAAAAATTTCTTTCCAAAAAATTTAACTCTTAAATATAACGACAGTACAGATCATAACAACGATGTATGAATAAAAGATATGGAGATTTTTCATGAAGTTTTGCCAAGTATCGGCTGCTTTCTTAACATTAGCCGCTGTCAATTTAGTCCATGCAATACCAAATACAACAAGTTCTCTACTAGATCCTTCTCAAGCAAAGGGAATTATTAAAAACCAATATATTGTTATTCTCAATAAAGATGCTGGTCCATCTATAGATTTCGCTCAGAATATTGCTAAGCAACATGGCGCTAAGGTCTTACAGTCGTATGATACTGTACTTAAGGGTTTCGCAATTTATTTACCCGATACAGCGGCTACTGCTTTTGTCGAAGCAATGAAAAAAAATCCTCAAGTACTTTCTATAGAAAGCGATACAGTCATAAAAATTGATGCCACTACACAGAGTAATCCTGATTGGGGGCTAGATCGTATTGACCAAAAAGCTTTACCGTTAAATTCAGCGTATTCTTATTTACAAACAGGTTCAGGGACAACTGCTTATATTGTTGATACGGGAATACTTTCAACTCATCAACAATTTTCTGGACGCGTATTGGCTGGTTATACCGCAATATCTGATGGGAATGGAACAACTGATTGTAATGGACATGGTACGCATGTGGCAGGAACTGTGGGTGGTAGTACGTATGGGGTTGCCAAAAATGTAAGCTTGGTTCCTATCAGAATTTTAGGTTGTGATGGTTCTGGCGCGTCGAGTAATGTCATTGCCGGTTTAGACTGGATATTAAAAAATGGTAAAAAACCAGCAGTTGTAAATATGTCATTAGGTGGGGATGTAAGTGCATCTTTGGACAGTGCAGTTGAAAATTTATTTAATAATGGTTATGTCATGGTTGTTGCAGCAGGAAATTCGAATGCAGATGCGTGCAGTTCTTCTCCTGCAAGAGTAAGTAAAGCCCTGACGGTTGCTGCTACAGACAATACAGATGCTCGGGCAAGTTATTCAAATTATGGTAGCTGCGTTGATATTTTTGCACCAGGAAGCCAGATTAATTCTTCTTGGATTGGGAGTAATACAGCTACTAAAATTTTAAATGGAACTTCAATGGCTACTCCGCATGTGGCTGGGGTAGTTGCTGAAATGTTGCAAAGTACACCAACTGCAACCCCTCAGACCATCTCGACTAATCTTTTAAATCAGGCAAGTAGTAATGTGGTTAAAAATCCTTCTGGTAGCCCAAACCGTTTGTTATATAAGTCTCCATAATTAAAATGTAATCTTTGATATAAGAAAAAGGTCCCGAGGGACCTTTTTTAAATTTTTGCATGAGTGCCATATTTATCGATCATGATTGAACTTGCTTCATTTAAGCCGCGTACAGTAACTTTTATATTATTTTTTTGAAATTTATTTACGGCTGAATCTAGCATTGCAACGGAGGTTACATCCCAAATATGCGAATGTGTAAGATCAATAATGACTTCTTGTACCTCTTCTTTAAAGTTAAATCCTTGCATGAATTTTTCAGAAGAACTAAAAAATATTTGACCTCTTAAATCATATAAACGAGCGTTGCCTTCGAAGGAAGTTCGCATGTGAATATCATTTTCAAGTTTATTTGCTAAGAATAATGCAGAGAGTAATACTCCAGTGAGTACACCTAGTGCTAAGTTGTGAGTGGCAACAACTACAATAACAGTTGCGATCATAACGACATTACTACTTTTAGGATTATTTTTAAATTGAGTTAGAGAGCTCCACTCAAAAGTACTGATCGATACCATAATCATGACAGCAACAAGAGCTGCCATTGGAATAACCTTCAACCAATTGCTTAAAAATACAACTAAAATGAGTAGGAATATGCCTGCACAAAAAGTAGATAAACGTGTGCGACCACCCGATTTCACATTAATCATTGATTGACCAATCATGGCACAGCCTGCCATTCCCCCCATGAAACCTGAGGCAATATTGGCAAGACCTTGACCTTTACATTCTTGAAACTTATCACTAGGTGTATCTGTCATTTCATCAACGATGGTTGCTGTCATCATTGACTCAAGTAAGCCAACTGCGGCAAGGGCTAATGAGTATGGAAGAATAATAAGGAGTGTTTCTAAATTAAAAGGAATATCCGGAATTAAAAATATAGGTAAGGTATCTGGTAGCGAGCCCATATCACCCACCGTTCTAACATCAAACCCTAAAAAAATAGCAAGTAATGTGACCGCCACAATACAAATAAGCGGTGAAGGAAAGAACTTTCCAATTTTTGGAATATAGGGGAATAAATAGATAATTCCTAAACCAATTGCTACTAATAAGTAGACATGCCAAGTTACGTTTACTAATTCTGGTAACTGAGCCATAAAGATGAGTATGGCGAGGGCATTAACGAAACCAATAACAACGGATTTGGAAACAAAACGCATGAGTTTAGCGAGTTTAAAATATCCAGCTAAAATCTGTATGGCGCCAGTTAAAATAGTTGTTGCAAATAGGTATTGAAGTCCATGGTCCTTTACAAGTGTCGTCATTACTAGGGCCATGGCACCTGTAGCTGCTGAAATCATAGCGGGACGACCACCTACAAATGAAATAATAACTGCAATACAAAAAGATGCGTATAAACCAATTTTGGGATCTACACCTGCAATAATTGAAAATGCAATTGCTTCTGGGATTAAAGCAAGACCAACGACAAGACCTGAAAGAATATCTGCACGGACATTAGAAAACCATTGTTCTCGGACATTCGATAACATGAAGGGGATAGCCTATAGTTCTAAATTTTAAAAAGGCTAGTGATGTGATATATCAACACAAGCGACTACACCACATCACTAGACTGTGATGAGTTATCTACAATAAGAAGTGTAAATAAACTTAAGGTGGCGTAAGTGTCATAGCGATATAGAATTTGAGACTTTTAAAAGTGGCCGAAGAATAGCATAAGTTTTTAAAGTTAACTAACGTGCGCTTACTAGATCGAGTCGATAGAGGGGAGAATCTTAATTTTTCATTTCGGCCTTAGGCATTGAAGTAAATTCATTTGAGGGCATATCCAAGAAAAAATCTTTTGCTTCAAAATGGCGACAGTTTAGCCAATCATTTCTGAGATGATTCGGTATCACAATAACTGAGCGTTTTTCATCATCCGGTTTATGAAATTGTTTCATAAAAGGGTGATGATCTGCATTAATTGTTAATAGCGACATTGATCTAACTTTCTGTTCATCAATAAGAGTTTCTTCATAGATCGCGGCAAGTGTAAAAGGTTGCCCATCTTGACGGAAAATGCCGTACCAATGTGCTTTCCCATTGATGTATTTAGGTTCATAAATTGCTTCAACGGGAATAAGAGCAAACTGGTTATTCAACCATGCATGTTTAAAGGTGCGCTTTTGCTCTACAGTTTCTGCTCTTGCATTATAAGTTGCATATTTAAATGAAATTTCTTTTGCATAGGAAGGGAGCATTCCGAACTTTGTTTGTTTCCATTCAATATGACCTTGAGTTGATAAAATGAGTGGACAATCATCACTCGGATAAATATCCATCTTATATTCGAAAGTTGGTTCAAATAAGTCTAATTGATTAGCATGTGTTTTTTTAATAGGCTTAAAATTTGCACACATAAGATATCCTTGTTTATAAAAATATTCTTTAAGTACAGCTTCTCTCTTTTATCCCTACCTTATGTATAAATTTTTCATTTAATTTGTCTGTTCTGAGTACTCAGGTTTACTTTTAAAAAGATTTAAATAGCTACTTTTATGCAACAGAGCCTTCTAGAAATTTGGATTTTAATAGATTTGTTATTCTTCATAATACAAATCATATAGATAACTCATATAAACCTTTTTTCTTAGGTATGAGTAATTCTCAGAAAAGTTTTGGAAATTTATAAGGCTGAACACATGAATAAACATTTATTGGCTAAAATCACTTTTTTAGGCGCGGCACAGCTATTTATACTTAATACGGCATTTGCAGATATTCCTCTTACACCGGCTCAATTTGCAAAAGCTAAAACGGAAAACTTTGAGAAGAAAGTTATACTGACTAATTTAAATAAACCACATGCTTTGTTATGGGGGCCAGACAATCAAATTTGGTTAACCGAAAGAGCAACGGGTAAAATTTTAAGAGTTAATCCCGAGTCAGGCAGTGTAAAAACAGTTTTTCAAGTACCAGAGATTGTAAATGATGCGGATGGACAAAATGGTTTGTTAGGCTTTGCGTTCCATCCTGATTTTAAAAATAATCCTTATATCTATGTTTCAGGTACATTCAAAAATCCGAAATCTACAGACAAAGAGTTACCGAATCAAACTATTATTCGTAGATATACCTATAACAAGGCAACAGATACGCTTGAGAAGCCGGTAGATTTATTAGCAGGATTACCTTCATCGAAAGACCATCAGTCAGGTCGTCTTGTCATTGGTCCAGACCAAAAGATTTACTACACGATTGGTGATCAGGGGCGTAACCAGCTTGCTTATTTATTCTTGCCAAATCAGGCACAACATACCCCAACTCAACAGGAACTGAGCGGCAAAGACTATCATACTTATATGGGTAAAGTTTTACGCTTAAATTTGGATGGAAGTATTCCAAAAGATAATCCAAGCTTTGACGGAGTAGTTAGCCATATTTATACGCTCGGTCATCGTAATCCACAGGGCTTGGCATTTACGCCGAATGGGAAACTATTGCAATCTGAACAAGGTCCAAACTCTGACGATGAAATTAATCTCATTGTTAAAGGGGGAAACTATGGTTGGCCAAATGTAGCAGGTTATAAAGATGACAGTGGTTATGCCTATGCAAATTATTCAGCAGCAACCAATAAAGCACAAATTAAAGATTTAGGACAAAATGGACTAAAAGTAGCAGCTGGCGTTCCAGTGACTAAAGAGTCTGAGTGGACTGGTAAAAACTTTGTACCGCCGTTAAAAACGTTATATACCGTCCAAGATACCTACAACTATAATGACCCAACTTGTGGGGATATGACCTACATTTGCTGGCCAACGGTTGCACCATCATCTGCTTATGTCTATAAGGGCGGAAAAAAAGCAATTGCTGGTTGGGAAAATACATTATTGGTTCCATCTTTAAAACGCGGTGTTATTTTCCGTATTAAGCTAGATCCAACTTACAGTGCGACTTATGATGATGCTGTGCCGATGTTTAAGAGCAACAACCGTTATCGTGATGTGATTGCAAGTCCAGATGGGAATGTTCTATATGCGCTGACTGATACGGCCGGAAATGTACAAAAAGATGATGGCTCTGTAACAAATACATTAGAGAACCCAGGATCTCTGATTAGATTTACATATAAGGCTCAGTAATAGAGATTATTAAAAAACCGATCTACATAAGATCGGTTTTTTTCAGCTTAAGAAAAACTATTCAGTTACGACTAATACCGGTAAATGAATTTCTCCTAAAAGAGCTTGAGTCACACTGCCTAAGAAGAACTTTTTAAACCCTTTTCGACCATGAGAGCCAATGACTAACAAGTCTGCTTTAAGCTCAGTAGCTGCTTTAATAATTTCTGTGTGAATTGTTTGACCCTCAACAATTTTTGTTTCAACAGAAATTCCATGTTGGCTAAATTGTTCTTTCGCTTGGTCTAAAATACCCTGAATTGAGACTCTAGCTTTATTAAAATAATCCTGAGCTAATTCTGTACTATCAATGAACTCTACAGAAATGAAAGGATCTATCGTAAGTGCATATACTAGAGTCACTTTACTACCAAAGGCTTTAGCAAGTGTTGCTGCATGATTAACAGCAATGAGTGAAGTAGGAGAACCATCGACTGGAACCAAGATATGGTGGTAACTCATATATTGCTCCTTATTGTCCTATGACAATGTATGGTGTCAAAACACCGACTTATTATCTTTATGTTTATATTATGAGCAATTTTTAAAAAGTTATTGTTTATTTTTAGTATGAATAGAGGCGAGAGAATTTCTTAAAGCTTTTATCTTAAAGCATTATAATGACTTTCTAAGTAGGGCTGATTTTGTTTAAGTATTGAAATGACTTGATTCGTATCTATAGCGGATTCAAATAAGAATCCTTGACCTATACTATATCCAAACTGTTTAAGTAACTCTTCTTGTTCTGGGGTTTCAATCCCTTCTGCGATGAGACCCAATGATAAATTTGGAGCGAGTAAACCAATTGCTTGGACAATCGCATAAATTGATGGGTCATGTTCCATTTTTTGTATAAAACTACAATCTACTTTCAAACTGTCAATTGGATAGTCACGAATATGAGTGAGTGATGAAAAACCAGTACCGAAGTCGTCTAGTGCAATATGTACGCCATGCTGTTTTAATTTATTAAGTGCACGGATCACATACTCTGAACCTCGATCGCCCAACATATGTTCCGTTACTTCTACTTCAATATAATGTGTTGGAATTTGAAATTGATTAATTTTTTTCAAAAGCCGTTCAGCATAGTTGTCTCTTAAGAACTCAACTGGTGCAGCATTGAGTGAAACAGGAAGGGGTTTAATACCAAGATCTAGCCATTTTGCGATGTCACGTAAAACTTGATGTTGCATAGTTTCACCGATTTTACTCGCTAAATTATAATCTTTAAAAGCCTCAGCAATTTGTGCCGGATAACCTCTTTGGGCTGAGGTTGTATGCCATCGTAATAAAGCTTCAAAACCTACAACATGATGGGTTCTTAAATCTACTTTGGGTTGATAGTAGGGCTGGATTGTATGATGGCGAATAAGTTGACGTGCTAAATTAAGCTGAGAAGCAACTGTTTCGGTCATTTGCATCATGCATGGGTCATACATGCGAATGCCACCACGACCACGCGCTTTTAAGTCATGCAATGCCATATCTGCACAACTGAGTAAACCAGACTGATCTATGGCATCTTGGGGATAAATTGCACACCCAATACTCATACCACCATTTAGAGCATTACCTAAATAGGTAATAGGTTGATTTAGCTGCTGAAGTAAAATGGCTGCTAGGTCGCGCACATCATTTTCAGATTTGAGGTTATTAATAATAACCGCAAATTCATCTCCACCCAGTCGTGCCACAAAACATCTTTCATCATCAACACAATGACTAAACCGTTTGGATAAGACTTTTAAAAGATGATCACCTGCGCTATGCCCTAAAGTGTCATTAATATGCTTAAAATGATCGAGATCAATTAATAGTAAACCCACACTTGTTTGAGTGTCTTTTGAATAGGCAAGGGTACGTTTAAGTTGAAATTTAAATGAACGCCGATTACATAACCCGGTAAGTTCATCTCTTTCACTCATATTTCTGAGCTGATTTTCGGTCAAATGCTGTTGAGTAACGTTACGTGATACACAAAGTATTTGTATGATTTCACCATTTTCCCGATGAATCGGGGTAAGCATATTATCCCAATATTCAGGGTCTTGATCTGGTAAACAGCTCATCCCTGCAAATCTGGCAACCTTACCTTGGAGGGCTTTTTTTAAAGCGACGCGTCCACGTTTACGAATATGAGGTGGCAAAAGCTCAAGCCATTTCATTCCGAATTTTGTTTCATCAACAGGAACGCCTAAAGCAAGGCATCCTGATTTGTTCATATGAGAAACTGTGCCATCTACATTTAATACTTTAATGCAATCTACGCTGATATCTAGCATTTGATTTTGTATTTCAATATTCTTTTGCAAGTTTTGTTGTTCTTGAATATCGTGATCAATATCTAAAAAGCTGACATACCATTCACTGGCTAGAGAAGAGCCGCGATATTTAGATGCTTGAATAGAAAGTTTGCACCATCTATATTGATTAACACTTTGTAAAAGTCGGCATTTAAATTCTATTCTTTTTTGCAGGCGAATTGCTTCGAGCCATCTATGTTTTATTTCATCTAAAT